>ERZ1370068.3882-contig-2980_pt1 | contig 72868 bp, 91 predicted proteins | sample MGYA00561227_ERZ1370068 | MGnify/ENA primary metagenome ERZ1370068 (study PRJEB38410, sample SAMEA6850437) | metagenome | study: Metagenomic assessment of the ecological functions of the soil: analysis of the soil microbiota associated with the... | reverse complement strand
TGCTTCGTTCAGTTACATATTACTTGTGCTCCGGGTAGGTTTCAAACCTGCGTGCGTGTAAATCTGGGTGGTCGAGAGTCGGCGTGGCCCAGCATCAGCCACTGAATCGCGCGCAGGTCGGCGCCCGTTCTCCAACAGGTGCGTCACCAAACGAGTGTCGCCAGCACGTGTGGGCTCAGCGTGCGCGGCAGCTGCGCGGTGCGGCCACGCCGCTTCAGGATCTTCCGAACCCGACGCGGGTCAGCGGACCACCGCGCGCGCTTGTCGAACGAAGCCCGTCGCGCGCTTCGGCGCGGCGTCGGTCAGCTGCGGGCGCGACTCGCGCTAACGCACGCCGAATCCCTGGCGCGGCCCCTGCTCCCCGATCGGCACCAGGCGTTCCTTGCTCGCTTTTCCCGCACAGGTGAGATAGGCATCGTCGAGATGGAGATCCTTGCAAGCGCACGCCGACGAGCTCGCTGACGCGGAGTCCCGTGGCGGCAAACGCGGCTCGATCAACGCACGATCGCCGCCACGCCAAGGGTCGTGACGTCAGGCTGCGCGATGAGCGTGATCCACTTCGCGACAGTCGGGAGCGCCGGGCGCCGGCGCAGGCGAGGGACGAATCGTCGGCCGGGTTGTGCTTTCGAGGCGACGATCGGGGACGAGAACCAGTAGAACCCGCGCACGGCCGCGACGCGGCAGCGACCGATCGCGGCGACAACCCGTTGCTCATCTGCTGGCGGACGAAGGCCTCGAGATCGCCGCGATCGAGCGTCTCAAGGCTCCGGTCAGCGCCGGCGGCGCTGCATCCGCCAGCGCTTCCAGATCCAGCCATACTCTACCGAGTGTGTGCGCCGCGAGCCGTCGCTCGACGCGCAAATGGTCGAGGTAATCGTGGATCATCGGTTCGGACCGTATGATAGTATCCGCGGTTTGTTCCGCAGGGTCCTGAACGCATGCCCGTTCGTTCGAAGTGGCGGTGCGCTTCCCGCCGAGGCCAAATCGATCCGTCGAGCTCGCCATGCTCGACGAAACGCTCTGCCCCGCTGACGTATCGTCGAGGGGATTGCTGAGGCTGGAGACCCGCAAGAGTGCTCAGAGGCGGCAGAAACGCGAAAAAGATCGCATCGCGGTCGGCGTGGACATCATCGCTCGACTCGCGCGGAGAGGCGGCACGCATCGTGTTCGTCGGGGCGGGCACCAGCGAAAGGCGCCTGGGCGTCCTCGCAGTCCGCGAAGACAGCCGACGCTTCGGCACCGGCCCGGACGTCGATCAGAGCGATCGTGCGGCGAAGCCACGGACGTTGCGCCGTGCTGAAGCAGCGAGGTCGAGGACAACTACGAGGAAGGCGCGCGCTCGGTGAGCCGGCGCGAATGCACGACGAGAAGGTTGCGTCGTCATCGGCGTGTCGGCGAGCGGGATGACGCAGTTCGTCCGCGGCGCGTTGACCCGGGCGCGGCGGGCGGGTTCGAGCGTCATCTTCGTCACCGCTGCGATCCGCGGACCTGTGAGCACGCGGGCGCGTTTCTAGGTCGATCTATTGACCATCGCTCCCGCCGTGGGCCCCGAAGTCATCGCCGGTTCGACGCGGTTGAAAGCAGGCACGGCGACGAAGATGGTGCTGCTCAACATGCTCACGACGGCGGCGATTGATCCGCACGGGCACGACCCTACGGCAACCTGATGGTTGACGTGCAAGTGGGATCGAAAAAGCTCTCCGGATCGCGCCCGCCGGATCATCCCGGTCGATCGTGACCGGCCTCGGCCCACGCGACGCAGACCTTGTTAGCGCGGCGCGCGCTGGAACGTCAAAGCGGCGATCGTGATGGAGGCATCTCTCCTAAGCCCCGAACGCCTGCGGCATCGCCCGTTTTCGATGCCGGGGACAGCGCCATTGGCGAGGATGTCACGGCGCCGGTTGAAGGAGCTGCTGGCTCACGGGTAGGACGCCTGGCTGAAGCCTGGCGCTCAGTCTCAGAACCTGGGAGGCTTCGGCGAGCGCCAGCGGCTGCCGACGCCGTCGAGCCACCACCTGCATTCGCGTGCAACGGCTGAAGCGGCGCCGAGCGAAGCCGCGTCGTCGCGCGTCCCTCAACGTCGCTCCACGCACCGCGCCTTTGCTGGCGCCGGTCGACCAACAGCGATCAGCGCGTTGGCGATGCGGGGATGTCGCCATCCCCACATGGCAGCGCCTCGCTTTCGGCACGTTGCGCGCCGCGGTTGCCGAAGAGCGCGGCGCGTTGGCGCCGCGTGGCCATCGTCAGGCGGACGTGGCCGCGATCAGTGCACGCCCCGGCTCGTTGGAGCTTGATGTGGCCGTTCATGCGCCTGACCCAGTCTGGATGTCGGTACCTGGCCCGCACTGGCGCGTTCGTGGCCTGCCTGCCTCGGCACTTCCGGCCGCGCCGTGAAGGAAAGGACGTTGATCCGCTGGTGGGGGTTCCACGCGATCTGAAATACCGCCATGAAACGCGTGATAGCCTGCGCGCGGATCGTTTCGGCGTGACGCCCAGGGCTAGTCAGAGGTCCGGTGTGTGACGACCTGCCACCAGAAAAAATCGGCACCCTCGGCGTGATGGAGGCGGGCGAGCTCGTTGTAGGCGGAATGGAGGTGTGCGGCCGGTGGCCAGGCCGAGCACGAGATTGGGCTTTGGCGGGCAGGGCTCTGCGATTTCGCGCGCGAGCGCGCGCACCACTCCTTTTGCGTCCGCACCTGCACCTCGTCATTGGCGCCATCAGCCATCTGCAGCGGGCGCCTTGGCGCCGCCGGCATCAACCAGCGCACCTCCACGCCAGCTGCCATCAAACAGGCATTTGCGCGCGAACGCAGCGCCGCTCCGCCAGGCGCGTCAGTTCGCGACGCTGACGCTGCACGGCTTGCGACCTGGGGCGCCGCCGCCACCGGCAGTGGCGGTTTCGCCGCGCATCTCGGGCGCGTCGCCGCGGTCAGGCGGCGGCGACCAGTTCTTGGCGCCGCGGTCGAATCCGGCGCGCGACGCCGTCGTTAGCCACCCTCGGCTGCTCATACGATTGATTGCGCGGCGACGTTGACGCGCGGCAGCTCGCGGTCGTAGACGATCATCGGCGGGCGCCGACACGTCAAGCAGGCGATCTCGAAGTGCGTCGAGCACTTCCACGGTCAGCGCACGTCGCCGGGCCGCCGCATCAGATCGCCGGCCCGCATGACGGCCGACAGCGCCTCGCGCCCGATCCAGTGGCGCTTTCACCTCGTCGCCGACCATGGCCCCACCCGCGCCGGCCCGCGCCGACGTCGCACCAGCCGGGTTCCGTCCGTAGGCGATCGATCCGGTGCCGCGATGATCACGTTCTGCCCGGCGTGTGCTGGCGACCAGCGCGATCCAGCGCATCGTTGACGACGAGGATGCGAGCGCCTGGACAGATGGCGTGCACGATGGCCCGGATCGCCCGTCTTCGTCGTCGCGATCGACGCCGGCGATGCCGTGGCAGATCGCCGCTGGCGTGATGGTCGCGATCGCCGATCGTTCTCGCGTACATGACGTCGCGCAGCGCTGGCCTCGACGCGGCTCGCCCGCCGCCATGCAGGTTTGCCCAGGCCGCGCGCGCCTCCGCGATGATCTGACCGCTCGCCTCCGCCAGCAGACACGGCGTCTTTCATTCCCGCCCGCATCGATGCCCAGGACATGCATGAGTGGCGAATTCTATGCCTACTCTCGCTCGCCGCCAGTGGTCCTCTACCTGGATCGACTATGTCGTGATCGGCGGGCTACTGCTGGCGATCACCGCGTTCGGTTCCTACTTCGCGCGCTTTCGAAAACCACTCGCGACTACTTCCTCACCGGCCGCTCACGGTGCCGTGGTGGGCGATCTGCTTCACGATCGTTGCCGACCAGAAGCACGAGCACGCTCACGTTCATCAGCGTGCCCGGCCACCGCGTACGCCGGCGACATGACGTTTCTGCAGCTGGTGTTCGGCATACGTGATCGGCCGCGTGCTGATCAGCATGCTGTTCTTGCCCGCACTATTTCCGCGGCGAGCTGTTCACGTCATGCGAGCTGCTGCAGCGTCGCTTCGGATCCGCGGGTCAAGAACCTGCTCAGCCTCGATCTTCACTGGTCACGCGATCGCTTGCCGACGGGATCCGGCTGTTCGCGACGGCGCTCGTGATCTCCGTCGTCGACGCAGTTGCCGGTGACGTCGGGCCATCGTCGTCCTCGGCGTCGGCGATGATCATCTACACGGTGCGCGGCGGCGCGTCGGCCGTGATTTGGACGGACGTCGTGCAGCTGTTCGTCTACGTGGCTGGCGCGGCGGTTGTCTTCTTCTCGCTGCTCGCGCTGATTCCGGCGGGCTGGTCCGAGGTCGCGCGGGCCGGCGCCGCGGCCGGCAAGTTCCGCGTATTCGACCTCAGCCTCGTGCTGTCGCGACCCTGCACGCTCTGGGCCGGGATCGTCGGCGGCGTGGCGCTGACGCTGTCCACCCACGGCACCGGATCAGTTCCTGGTGCAGCGTCTGCTGGCGGCGCGCACGCCGCGCGAAGCGGCCCGCGGGCTGGTGCTCGAGCGGCTTTCTCGTCCTCGCCCAGTTCGTGATGTTCCTCATCATCGGCATCATGCTGTTCACCTACTACCAGCACGTGCCGCTGCCCGTGCGCTGGCGCGCAACGACGAGCTGTTGCCGACCTTCATCGTCACGGCGCTGTCCCATGGCGCCGCGGGGCTTCATCGTCGCGGCGATTGTCGCCGCGGCGCTGTCGCCGTCCATCAACGCCATGGCGGCGACCACGGTCAACGACTTCTACGCGAAGCTTACGTGAGGCCGGACGCCGACGAGGCGACGCTGATGCGCGTGTCCCGGCTGTGGACGGTCATCTGGGGTGTCGTTCAGATTGGGGTGGCCATCGGCGCCCAGTGGATGCAGCGGTCGGTGCTGGATGCCGGCCTGGCCGGTGCTCTCCTACGCGTCCGGGTCCGTCCTGGGCGGCGTTCCTCACCTGGGCACGCTGGCGCCGTCGATCGAGGAAGGTCCGACCTTCATCGGGATGCTCGCGGGTCTGATCGTGATGACCTGTGCGTCTGGGGCTGGACCTCGATCGCGTTCACCTGGTATGTCTTCATCGGGTCGATGACGACCATCGTCTGCGCATGGACCGTGCACTCGCCATCGCGCCGGCTCGCGGCTCGCGTGATGCCAGTTCGACGCGGCGGCACGCGTCATCGACGAGGCCATCGGCGCGCGCGTGTTCCCGGCGGCGGTGGCTGAAGTCGGCGCGAGTGGTGGCGTCCTGTGGCGCGACGCGTTCGGCCGCCTCACGTTCGACGCCGGATCGGCACCGACCGCCATCGACACGCCGTTCGATTTGGCATCGCTGACCAAGGTGATGGCGACGACGCTCTGTTGTCATGCAGCTGATGCGCGAGCGGCACGCTGAGGCTGGGACGAGCCCGTCGTCGCGCCGCGTTCCGCGAATGGCGCGGTGCGGATCGCGAATCGGTGACCGTTCGCGATCTCTGGAGCACGCGTCAGGGCTGCCGGCGCGGCTGGTCGATGCGCCGCCGACCGGACGCCGGGAGTTCGAACACGAGATCTGCGCGATGCCGCTCGAGGTACGAGCCACGGTCGCGTTCGATCTACAGCGATCCTGGGCTTCATCCTGCTCGGTTTCTTGCGGAGGATCGCGGGGGCGCGTCGCTGGCAACGCAGTTCGACGCCCTGAAGGTCCGGCTAAAGCCGGACGCCACGTACGATGCCAGACTCTGACAGTCGTGGCGTCCGGCTTCAGCCGGACCTCGCGATCTTGCGTCCGATCTGCCGCCCGAAGTTCGAAGCTACTGCCGCGCCGACGCTGCCGCTGGACGACGATTCCGCGGCGCGGGCGGCTGCTCAGGGGCGAGGTGCACGACAACTACGCCGCCGCGCTCGCCGGCGTCGCCGGCCATGCCGGGTTGTTCGGCTCGGCGCCGCCGTCGGGCGGTTCGGCTCTGCCGTCCTGCCGCGGCGCTCGCGACTGCCAGGACGGACTGCGCGTTTCCGTTTTCGCCTGGCGCTGGTCGTCGACGTATGACGACGAAGAGCGCGGTCCCTGGGAGCTCGCGCGCGCTCGGATGGGATACGATGCTGCCCACTTCGTCGTGCGGCACGCGGATGTCGCCGGCGGCGCTTCGGCCATGTCGGCTTTACCGGCACCTCGCTCTGGATCGATCCCGTGCGCGATCGCTACTACGTGCTGCTGGCCAACCGTGCCTGCGGCGGCGGCTCGGTCGACGACCATGCGCGACGTGCGCCGCGCGTTCCACGACGCGCTCGCGGACGCCTGAATGACGCTCACCGCGCTCGATCTGGTCGATCATCGCCGCGTACTTCCTCATCTCGCTCGCCATCGGCCTCTTCTATTCGCGGCGCGCCGGCAAGAACGTCAGCGGAGTACTTTCTCGTCGGGCCGCGATCTGCCGTGGTGGCTGGCCGGCACGTCGATGGTGGCGACGACCTTCGCCGCGGACACGCCGCTCGCCGTCGCCGGGTTCGTCGCCCGCGACGGCATCGCCGGCAACTGGATCTGGTGGAACGCCGCGCTCGGCAGCATGCTGACGGTGTTCTTCTTCGCCCGGCTCTGGCGGCGCGCCGGCATCATGACCGACGTCGAGTTCGCCGAGCTGCGCTACGCCGGCCGTCCGGCGGCGATCCTTCGCGGCTTCCGCGCGCTGTATCTCGGCCTGGCCGATCAACTGCGTCATCATCGGCTGGGTCAACCTCGCGATGGCGAAGATTCTCGCCGTCACGATGGGATGGGATCGGCTGACCGCCGTGCTCGCCAGCCTCGCCATCACCGGGTTCTACTCCGCGCTGTCCGGCCTCTGGGGCGTCGTCGTCACCGACTTCTTCCAGTTCGTCGTTCGCGATGGGCGGCACGACGGCGCTGGCGTGGTTCGCGCTGCAGGCGCCGGGCGTCGGCGGCATTGGCGGGCCTGCTCGAGAAGCTGCCGGCGTCGACGTTCGAGTTCGTGCCGCGCGTCGGCGCGGCGTCCGACGTCGCCCGGTCGGCACGCTCGGCGTTGCCGCTCGCGTCGTTCTTCGCGTTCATCGGCGTGCAGTGGTGGGCCAGCTGGTATCCGGGCCAGGAGCCGGGCGGCGGCGGCTACATCGCGCAGCGGATGATGTCGGCGCGCGACGAGCGCCATTCGTTCTTCGCCACGCTCTGGTTCACGATCGCGCACTACTGCCTGCGTCCGTGGCCGTGGATCGTCGTCGGACTGGCGTCACTGATGCTGTATCCGGCCTTGCCGACAAGGAGGCCGGCTACGTCATGGTCATGCGCGACTTCCTGCCGCCGGGATGGCGGGGCGTCCTGCTCGCGCGCGTTTTTCGCGGCCTACATGTCGACGATCTCGACCCAGCTCAATTGGGGCACGTCGTACATCGTCAACGACTTCTACCGGCGCTTCGTCCGGACGGACGGCACCGAGCAGCACTACGTGTGGGTCTCTCGCTTCGCCACGATCATCACGATGATCGCCGGCGGCCGTCGTGACGTTCTATCTGGAAAGCATCCGTCAGGCGTGGGAATTCGTGCTTGGAGTCGGGCGCCGGCATCGGGCTCGTGCTGATTCTGCGCTGGTACTGGTGGCGCGTGAACGCGTGGTCCGAAATCGCCGCGATGGTGGCGCCGGCGCTCGGGATTCCGTCTACCTGAAGGCCTTCACGTCGATCGCGTTTCCCTACACGCTGCGTCTACCTCGTGGCAGTGGACCACCGTCTGCTGGCTGATCGTGACGTTCGTCGACGCCGCCCGAACCCGAATCCCATCTTGTCGCGTTCTACCGCCGCGTGCGGCCGGGCGGACCCGGCTGGGGACCGATCGCGCGGAAAGCCGGCGGTCCGCCTCCCGAAGCGGATCGGCGGCCTGGTCGTGGATTGGGTTGCCGGGTGGATTCTGATCTCACGCGGTGCTGTTCGGAATCGGATCTCCGCGGTGCTCGGCTCGATCTGCGACGGCTCTCGTCTCGCTTCGCGGTCGCCGCAGTCGCCACGATCGTCATCCTCACGACTCGTCGCCGCTTGGCTCAAATCCATCTCGCAGTAGCGCCCGCGTCACGAACCCACTGCTATCAGAAGGCGTCATATTACGGCGGCCGCGGCCCCGGGTGCACGCGGATTCTGCGGATTGTTCGAGGCAGCATCGGATTGTTGGAATCCACTGGTCCGCGGACGTCCGCCCGCGGAACCCGAATCCAGGCCGCCGCGCGTCCGTCGCCGCGCCCGCGCTGTCCGCCAGATCGGGCCAACGGCCGCCGACGCCGGCACGTCCGCCGCGCTGACCGGGACCCGCGCCGGAGGCGCCGCGCTCCGGCGCCTGCACCTGCAGGCTGATAGACGAACACCACCGCTCGTTAGTAGTGGCTGCGTCCGTTGTAGAGACGAATGGATTTTGTCCTTGCTCTTAGCTCGCGACGCCGACGATGCCGCCACGGGATTCGCGCCGGGCGATCAATCTGAGGACGCGCGCGCAGCGCCGCGTGCAGACGCGCCGGGTCACCTGCGCCAGGTATAGGACGTGGCGAGCGCCTCCGCGTCCAGGCCCGGCGCGCAGCTCCGCCCTGTCCGCCGGCCGCCCGGCTGCGGCACCTGGCTTGGCGCGCGCACGAGTTGCGAAATCCTGGTTGGATGATGCGGATCCTGTACTTGCGCAGAGAAGCGCTGTTCGTGACCAGGGCGTCAACGCTCGGAGGTTGCGTGTTCGCGAATTTCCGTCCGTAAAGCTCGATCGCGCATGCACTCGCTTGCCGCGAACACAGCTCTTCTTCCTTTCCCGCTGGATGTTGTGCTTCCAGACCGGCATGGCCACGGTCATCGCGACCGCCATGATGCTCATGGCGACCAGGAGCGCGACCATGGCGTAGCCCGCCTCGCAACGGTTTCGCGGCGGGATGGCGCTTGACCGGCTCAGGTTCGGCTGGCCCTTAATATGTTTAGCGGTTTCATGGTAACACGTCTCCGGTCTGCTCTCGGCGCTGAGTGTTGTCGTTTGCGTTGCGCTGGCCGCGATCTCCTGCGAGAAGGTGCCTGCTGCTGGCGCCGTCGGGATCGACCATTACATTGAGCACCGGCGACGAGCGCGCTCGGGTTCAGCGGGACGGCCGACGTCAGCGCTCAGGTGCTGGAAGCCGCGGGGACTCGCCCAGCGGCCGCATCATCTTCGACGAACCTTGGCAGCGTCGAGCTCGGCTGGAAGTGCAGACCGACGTCAACGGTCGCGCGACCACGCGCTTTCGCTCGGCACGTCGTCGGGGATCGCGACGATCCGCCGCGACCCCGAGGCTGGCGCCAGCGTGGCCGCCGCGGGCGCGGTCAAGATCGCTGTCGGATCGGCGGCCGTCAGTGCGGTCGTCGCGAGCGCAAATCCGCGATCGTCTCCGTCGCACGCGTAGGCAACTCGACGATCACCGCGCCAGGGTGACGCGCCGGAGGCAATACCCTCGGCATTCCGTCTGAACGTTCACCACCGACGCCGGATCGATGAGCGAGCGTCGCCAGCACGAATTCGCAGGGCATCGCCACGAGCATTCTGTCGACCAACCGGACCGCGAAAGTAACCGCCACCGCAGGCGCTGGACCTACGCACCGCACGACGCGCCGCCGCAGCGGGAAGCAGCACGGGCCGGGGACGACGACCACCACTGCCCCGTCGCACCTCGACGGTACAGTGACGGTGACAGACAACCGCGTCGATTACGATCGGCACGCCAGCGTGCGCGCCGCAAGTGGGATTGACCGTCGCCGTTCCGCTGACGTATCCGGCGAGCACGACCGGCGCCAGCGCGATGATTGGCGCGTCGACGTCGACTGGGGCGATGGACGCGCGGAGAGCTTCAACGCAACGCCATCCGCGATCTCGCACGCTTACGGATCGCCCGGCTCGTATCGGTCACCGTGACCGGCTTCGATGCGCTGGGCGACACGGCCACAGCGTCGCGTCGGTGACCGTGACGCCGCGCTCCAGCCGACCGTCACGATTTCAGCCTCGCCAGACTACTCCGCGGCAGTCAACCAGCCTGTGACGTTCACGATCGTCGCGACGCCGACCACTGGCAATGCGGTCCGTGGTGTTCATCGATCTCGGCGATAGCAGTACGAGAACCCTGCCGGGAAACGCGCACGTCGTCCATGTCTACTCGGAGACCGGCATGGCTGAGGTCACCGCTGCGCACGCGACGGATACGAGCGGGGCCTCTGGTTCCGCATCGGTCGTGTGATCGCCGTGGGAACACTCCAGGTCCGACGGCGAACTTTACGTTCTCGAAGACCAGGGCTGAAGGTCCGACCGTCGATGCTTCGTCGTCAAACGGCACCGGACTCACCTACCTGGGACTTCGGCGAACCGAGCGGCGCGACAGCTCGGCGACAACCGTGCACCGCCGCCACACGTTACGATGCAGGGCACCTACGTCATAACGCTCGGTGAAGGACAGCCAGAATCGGACCGCCACCAGGCGGCCACAGATTATAGTGGGGCCTGATTGCAGTCCGCGTAACAGCTCGTGCCGTCGAGCGCGGTGGCTTCCGAGCCGCTCTTGACGTCGTAGACGCCGACTTCAGCGGAGAGATTGTTCGGGTCGAGGTTCGGCGGGCACCGTCTGCCAGGTGCTCACCGCGCTCTTGGTGAAGGGATCCTCGCGCTTCCGCAGTGTGTGCCTTCGCTCGTCGCAGCGCATCGGCGCTCGGCCACTGAGTTCTTGTCCGCATAGTACTGATCGATGGCATCGCGGAGCTTGACGAGTCCGCTCCAGCACCGCTTCCTTGGCGTGGATGACGCGTCGATCCGACGCTGGGCCATCCCCATCGACGCCAGGATCACGATCAGGCGCGAGCACCACGAGCAGCTCGATCATCGTGAAGCCGGCGGCTCAGTTGGCGAACGCGGCCGGCTGAACGGGCGAATGGACATCATGGACCGTACCAGTCTCGGAAATTTGGTACCGTCGAGCGCCGTGCCGCTCGAACGCGTCTTAGACGATCGTTCTGTCCGCCCAGCAGCGTGGCGTCGGATCACGATGCGCAGGCGCAGCCCCACGTTCGACCTTGTGGTCATCGGGTCCGATCGGGACGCGGCGCAGGAACTTGAGCTTCTTGCCGGTCGCGTCGTTTGCCACGATGACGCCTTCGACCAGCTGATCGAGATCCGCGGGGTAGTTCTCGCTGCCGGCCTTCAGATCAGACGGCGATCCGATCTGCCGAGATCGGCGGCGTCCCTTGAACCTATCGATCGCCGTCCGCGTTTCGCGGAGCGCCCGCCGCAGCTGGCTTCGCGCGCTGCGCTGGCACGTTCTCGCGAGCGGCATGATCGCGGACGCCAGGATCGCATGATGATCGTGGCGCCGCGAGCAGCTCGATGCGAATGCTAGCCCCTGTGGTCTCTTCTAACTCTAATCCCAAATCCCGGTCCCTACTGGATCGTGAACGCGTGACCGAATCGCAAGCCCCATCAACACGCCTCCGGACTGCGGCGCGCCGCTCAGCGTGAGGTCGCCGCCCCGTGCGCGACGGCGTCGAACAGAATCGCGGCCAGCAGCTGCCGTACCCGACGCGCCGGTCGGAATCGGCGCGCCGCGGGCCAGCGTCGATGTCGATCCGGTTGCCGGTGACCTGCTGGCTGAAGCGTGACCGTCGCGCCGCCCGCGCGTCATGAGCTGCCTTCCTGTACGCGCACGCGCAGCCGGGTCGGATCGTAGATGAAAGTCAGCGCCACTGTGGAAACTCTGCGACGCATCGGAAATCGAAATCGTCAGCTGTGCGGCCCGCCGCCGACGCGGATCGCGGGCGGCGGCGTAATCGCTTCACTGGAGCGCGGAACTGATCCCTGCCGTCGTGACCGGCGCGCGGCTGCGGGCGGTGCGGGCGGCCGGGGACGGAGGCCGGCAGGCTGATCTGGCGCGGCCGGTTGCGCGGGCGGCGGCGGCGGCAGTCTCCGCGGCGGCACGGGAACGACGATCGGCTGCGCAGGCGCAGGCGGTGACCAGCACCGTTCCAGGCACCGGCGACGGAGCCCGGCGGTGCCGCGACGACAGTGCCGCCAGGTCCACGCTGCGGATTGGGCTGCGACACGATCCACCTGGCGGTGCTCATGGCTGGCGGCAATCCCGGCTAGCACCGGCGTCCGCGGCGGCGCGCGCTGGTTCCACTCGGCGGTGGTAGCGATCGGATGGCGGCGGTCCGCCGACGCCGAGGTTCTGCTGCGGAGCCGATGCACAGCGGCTTGAGATCGTCCTGCGAATGCGCAGTGGACGCGGACGAGTGGCGTCAGCAACATGACGATGTCCGTTCGTCGATCGTCTTGTTGTTGCCCGAGAGGGACGCAGCTGCTTCAACACCGCATGCGAATGGCGCCGGGGAATCCTTTGATCGAATCGTTCGAGTTCTCCTGCAGCAAGCCGGCGAGCAGGTTCGACTCTCCATCACGCGAGCGCAACCGCGTGGTCACGGTGCGCTGACCGAACGACGGAATGTTGACGCCCGCGATGACGACATCGGCCTTGCGCGAGGTGTCTTCGATCGTCAGATCCAGCAGGATGTCGCCTTCGAGCGTGACCGCGAACAGGCGTGATATCGAGGTTCACGCCGACGTCCTGATACTGGTAGCTGCTCAGCGGGTTGACGCCGGCGCCGCCGGTCGCAATCGGCGTGTAGCTCGTCGAGATCACCGGCACCTTTGTCGCCGAGCTTCAGGGTGAACTTCGCGCCCTCCGCGCCCCGAATCTGCGGCTTCGCGATGATCCGCGTGTGCGTATCGCCTCCAGGAAGTTGACGATGGCGGTCGGCACCGCCAGGTAGAAGTCGGACGTGCTGACGCCGCGCGAAATCGTGTTCAGGTTGAACGGCGGCGGCGACCGCACGCCGCTCGGCGGCGTCGACGACCCGGTGCCGGCTGTCGTCTGGGTGCCGCCAACTGTGGCACCGCCGCCGTCGTCCCATGCATCCGGCTGGTGGTCACGGTTGCATTGTTCGGCGACACCTCCGGCGAGAAGATCGTCCCCAGCGAGTATCCGAGAGGTTGATGCCGTAGGCTTTCGTCCGCGCTCCGATCGACCTCCAGGATTTCGACGTCGATGACGATCTCGGCGCGCGGCTTGTCGTTCTGCTGAATGATCTTCCTCGATGATTTGCACGACCGACGCCGTCGGCGCGGACGGTGATCGTGTTCCCGGTCTTGTTGGCGATGATCGCCGGCTGAATCGCCATGCCTGGCAGACGCATGATGGTGCCCAGCGTCTGCACCAGCTCGGTCGCGTCGGCGTGCAGACACGTAGAAGGTGCGAACGACCTGCTCGTCGTAGATCGCGTGCTTCGGGTCCGGTGTCGGGAAAGACGAAGATCGAGCGCTCGCTCAGGATCTGTAGCGACAGCTGGTTCATCGTCATGATCTGGTTGAGCGCCTGCTCGAGCGTGACGCCACTCAGATTGATCGTGACCAGCCGGTCCTGCACGTCGCGGTCGTAGGTGATGTTGATGCTGGTCGGATTGCCGATGAAATTGAGGATGTCGCGCAGGCTGGTGTTGGGAAAACTCAGGTTCAACGGATCGCGCGACGCCGGGTTCAGCGACCGGTTCGGCCGACGCGGCGCGAGCGCGTTCGCGCAGCTCCTGAATCGCTGGTTTGGGACGAGAGGCTTCGATCCGATCGCGAATCGCGCGTTCGAGCTCGGCGACCTTCGACACGGACAGGCGGTTGCTCGGGTCGTACTCGGACGCCTGGCTAGCATCGCCCAGCGCCGCTTCGAGCTGATCGTTCTGCTCCGAATCTCGCGCGCGCTCTGTCGAGATGCGCGCGCGAGGCCGCGACCATCGCGCGTTCCAGCGCGATCTTGTAGTTCGGGTTGTCGGGTCGGCCAGCACCGCTTTGCGGGCATCGGAGCACGGCGTCGTCGAGATTGCCCGCGCGCATCGCCGTGTTGCCCTGGCGGTAGGCCACGCTGGCGGCGCAGCCGCCGGCGACGAACGCTGCAGCGGAAGCGAAGCGAGTCAAAACAGCCGTGTTGTCATGTGTTGTCTACGAGCCACCGAGTCAGAATCGTCCTGCCGGCCCCGTCCGTCGATGTGCTCCATCTCGATCGATTCCGTGCCGATTCGAAGGATCCGGAAGCGGCCCTCGATGATATCCCCTTCGCGGCCGTAACGGCGTTCCTCGTCCGTCGCTCAACACCGCGATTCGTCCCGTCTGCCCCGGCCCTCCAGTTTCCCGATGAACTGTGCGGGATCGGCGGCGGCGGTGGTGGCTGCCGGTGGACCGGTTGGCACCGGCGCGCGACCGGCGCCGCAACCGGTTTCGGCGGTGGCGGCGGCGGTTTCGGCTTGAACCGGAACAGGTCCCGCCTCGGCCGGCCCCGGCTTCGGGCGCTCCGCTTCGAGCGCTTCGAGCCGCACGTCGAGGCGCGGCCGTCGCCGCCGTCTGTTGCGCGCCGCGCCGCGGCGGCCGCGGCGCGCCTGTTCCGTTAGACGTCGGCAAGCGGCACCGCAGATGCGTCATCGACGTCCCACGCACGATACCCGACGCCGGCCCAGGACCACGAGCAGCATCGCGAGCAGGACCTGCTGGCGGCGCTTAGTTTCCATGGGCATCAGGCGGTAGTAGCTGGAAAGCTCGATCGTCAGCGTGAGCGGCTTGGCGGCGATCGTTCTGTGACAACGTGACGTCGTCGATGATCACTGAACTCGGGGGCGCTTTCGAGCGCGTAGATGGAATTGGCGCAGGTTCTCGTAGTCGCCCTGGAGCTCGGTGCGGATCTTCCAGGCGGCCGGTCCGGGCGTCGCGCTTCGGCGGCTCGACCTCATGCTGCGATCGAGGAACTTGACGTTCATCTTGCGCGCCAGATGGTAGACCGTCAGAAATGCGTGAGTCGCCGCGCCGAGTTCTGATCCGCCAGCAGAACTTGTTCTCGTAGAAGGTCGCCAGCTTCCTCGTCGGCGCGCGACGTGCCGGTAACCAGCGCGCGAGCCGCGGCCACGTCGCGTTCGGCCAGGGTCAGAGCACCGCCTGGCGGCAATGGCGCGGTCGGCAACGCCGGCGGATTTGAGGGCCAGCGGCCGCGACGACGAACAGTGCGCGGCAATGTTCAGCACCACGCCCAGCGCCACTGGAATGATGAGGGACGCGCTTCTCGACGAAGATGCGCCTGGCCAGCGTATCACTGGCGGGCCGCCTTCGGCTGCTCCGGCGCCGGGCGGAGGCTTTCGGGCAGATAGTTGGCCTCGATGATCGACTCGAACCAGACCCTGCTCGTTGAACCGCTCCGTGGTCGGCCGCGGATTCTTGAACGCGCCGGTTTCCTCCAGGTTCTCCATGAACTGGTTCACGTCGTCGACGTCGCGGGCGATCGGTCGTCCAGCGTGAGGGTCGATGCCGTTGTCGCGATCGAGCTTGGGCCGGACGGCGACGATGTGTGCTTCGTGCCGAGGCAGCGCTCGTTTCCAGCCGGTTCAGCAGGTCGGTCCATGAGGGAACGTCCGCCGATCGATCAGCCTCGTTGGCCTGGCGGGCGGCGGCGGATTGCCGTGTCGATCTGGCGCGGATCGAGGCTGCCGCGCAGCTTGACGATCTGCTGCCGCAGCTCCACCGTGCGCGCTGTCGGCGTCGCCTGGCGGCCGGACGCGTTGTCGCCCCTGCCGGTATCGCAGACCGGTCGTCACGTTCAGGACCGTCGCGGACTGCGACGATGACGCGCGACAATCAGCAGCCACAGGTGCACGGCGCGCTCGTTGTAGAACGGACGGGTCGAGAGGTTCGTGCGGATCACGCTGGCAGCACATCGCCGCTTTTCGGTCGCGCAGCAGCAGACTCGACGAGCGGGTGCATCATGTCGAGCAGCGCGCGGGCCGCCTGTAATCCGGTCGGCAATCGTGACGGCGGCGCGCGGATGCCGACCGTGCTCACCGGCGGTCAGGCGGTGCTCCATGCGTCTGACGCACCTGGTCGAGGTCGGCGCGGCCACGCGGACGCCGGCTCCGCCGCCTGCCAGCAGCACGCGCAAATCCGGCGCCCTGCAAACGATCCTGGTAGTACATCGCCGCCTGGTGCACGAGATCCGCCAGTGTTCCGTCGGTGTCGGCCGCGCGATTCCGGAAGAAGATCAGATGCGATCCGCGCAGCAACGCGATCGACGCCGAGTCGGCGGCGACGTTGACCAGGAGCCAGTCCTCCTCGGGTGCGCCGGTTGACGCCTCCACCGGCCGGCGCGCTGAACGCCCCGCCAGCACGGCGTTGATCACGTCGGAACGTCGCCAGGTCGACCAGGCCCGCGTGAGGCGCCCGCACTCGGCGCACAACTGCTCGTATTCCTCGATCACGCTGCGGCGCGCGAGCGAGACGATCAGCTCCTGACCATCCGCCGAGCGCTGACCATTCACGAAAGCTGACCTGCGCCTCTTCGATCGGGGAACGGCGCCGACTTCCGCACCTGCCATGCGGACGAGTTGATCGAGATCCTGCGCGCGGGGCGGAATCTTCTCGAACTTGAGCAGCGAGACTTTGGCCACGACGTCCGGGCACGACGAGGCCGACACGCCGCGGACGGCCGAGCCGCCCTGGATCACGCGGTTGACTGCCGCCGCCACCGACGCCCGGTCGTGGGTGTTGGTCGCATTGAGCGCCGGCACGAGCGCGCCGTCGGGCAGCGGCTCGACGGCGTGCGCCGCGATCACCGCCCGCCCGCCGCGCCACTCGAGGCTCGCCCCGGAGACACGGCCGGCGGCGATCTCCACAGCGAAGCCGGGTGCGGGCGCCTCACGCAGCGAGGTGAACAGGCTCATTCGGAGAGGAAACGCTTATTCGACAAAGGTGACCTTGTTGATCTCGCGCAGCGTGGTCGATGCCGCTTCATGACCCGCTCGACCGCCGACTCGCGCAGGAACCGCATGCCTTCTTCGCGCGCCGCCTTCTTGATCTCGGACGTCGGACGCTTCTCGAGAATCAGCTCGCGAATGCGGTCGGTGAGGTCGAGCAGTTCGCAGATGGCCGTGCGGCCCTTGCTAGCCGGTGCCGCCGCACTCGATGCAGCCGAGGCCTTCGTAGAACGGTGTGCGTGTGCGCGAGCGCCGGATCGAGCGCCGATTCCTCGAGCATCGCGCGCGCGACCTTCGCCGGACGCTTGCAGTGGTGGCAGATCGTGCGCACGAGCCGCTGCGCCAGCACGCAGTTGAGCGCCGACACGAACTGATAGCGCCTCGACGCCCATGTTCAGGAAGCGGCCGAGCACGTCGAGCACGTTGTTGGCGTGCACCGTCGTGAACACGAGGTGGCCGGTCAGCGCCGAGTTGATGGCGATCTGCGCCGTCTCGGAGTCGCGGATCTCGCCGACCATGATCTTGTCCGGGTCGTGGCGCAGGATCGACCGCAGGCCGCGCGCGAACGTCAGCCCCTTCTTCTCGTTGATCGGAATCTGCGTGATGCCGCGCAGCTGATACTCGACCGGATCCTCGATCGTGATGATCTTGTCCTCGACCGACTTGATCTCCGACAGCGCCGCGTACAGCGTCGTCGTCTTGCCGCTGCCGGTCGGCCCGGTCACGAGCACCATGCCGTACGGCTCGGCGATGTACTTGCGGAACCGCTTCAGCTCGGCTTCGGGAAACCGAGGATGTCGAGGCGCAGCTCGGTGAACTGCTCGCTGATCGACTCCTTGTCGAGGATGCGGATGACCGCGTCCTCGCCGTGGACGCTCGGCATGATCGAGACGCGGAAGTCGATCGTCTTGCCCGGCATCGCGCAGCCGGAAGCGGCCGTCCTGCGGCACGCGCTTCTCGGCGATGTCGAGCTCGGCCATGACCTTGATGCGCGAGATGATCGAGCTGTGGAACTGCTTCGGCGATCGGCCGCATCGCCGGCTGCAGCACGCCGTCGATGCGGTACTTCACGTGGACCGCGTCGTCCTGCGTCTCGATGTGGATGTCGCTCGCCCGCCGCTGGATGGCCGTGTAGATCGTCGAGTCGACCAGCCGGATGACCGGGCTGATGTCGCTCGTCAGCCGCTCGACGGTGAGGCTCTCGTCGCCGTTCTCCTCTTCCTTCAGCAGCTGCAGCTGGAAGCTCTCGGTGGCGTCCTCGAGGACGCGCTGGCGAGCTCTCGCTCTTCTTGAGGATCGACTCGATCGCCGACTTCGCGCGCCGACCGTCACCTTGATCGGCGTCGACAGCAGGACGCCGAGCTCGTCGATCATCGGCAGATCGGTCGGATCCGAGACGACGATGACGAGGTGCTTGCCGTCGCGCCGGTGCGGCACGAACGCCGTAGCGCAGCATCAGGTCGGCCGGAATCGACCGGAACAGCTCCTGATCGATCCGGAACGTGTCCATGTCCACGAAGTCGAGGCGGTAGCGTTCGGCGAGGCGGCGCGCCTGCTCGAGCTCGAGGCGCCGTTCGTCGTCGGCGACCGAGTCCGAGCGCGGCGTTCAGATCGCGGGCGTGTGGTTGCCATGTCGTACTCTGCGAGCACCGAGCTCAATTGGAAGAGCGGCATGTAGAGCGCCAGCAGCAGGCCGGCGATCACGATGCCCATGATGACCAGCAGGACCGGTTCGACCAGCGTGACGAACCGCTCCATGTTCGTCGAGATTTCCTCGTCGTAGAAGTCGGCGACGGTGTTCAGCATGTCCTGCAGCGCGCCGGTCGACTCGCCGACTTCGGCCATCTTCACGGCCACGTCCGGGAACACGCCGCGCGCCTCGAGCGCTGCGGCGAACGACTACGCCTTCGCGGACGCGGCGCGCTGACGATGTCGAGCTGCTGCGCCATGAACTGATTGCCGATCGACTTGGCGGCGATGTCGAGCGCGTTCACCAGCGGCAGACCGCCGCCCAGCAGCGTGGCCAGCGTCCGCGCCATCTGCGAGCGTCGCGAACTTGCGCCGCGATCGGACCGAGCACCGGCAGTCAGCGATCAGGCGGATCGAGCCGCGCCTTCTGCCCGGCTGCTTCGAACCCAGAGTCGAACGCCAGGTGACGACCAGCGCCGACGATCACGACGATGATGACAGATGAACTGGTGCCGCAGGAGGTCCGAGACGCCGCAGGATGATCCGGGTGACCAGCGGCAGCTCGGCGCCGAACGATCGTGTAGAAATCGGCAGAACGCGGGCACGACCTTCAGCACGATGATCGACACGAGGACCGAGCGCGAGCGCGATCGAGAATGGCCGGATAAACCAGCGCCGACACATGTCTTGCGCTTCACGCGTCGCGATGATCTTCGCGTACTCGACATAGCGGCGCAGCACTGGCGTCGAGGTTGCCGCTGCGCTCCCCGCGCGAGCAGCGAGGCCGTGTAGACCCGCGGAAACTGATCGCCGTGCGTGGCGAACGCGTCCGACAGCGCCGTGCCCGCCCGCACCTTCTCGTGCACGTCGTCGAGGACGCGTGCGGAACAGTCGGCGATGTCGACGCGGCGCCGGAGCAGAGATCGAGCGACTGCACGAGGCGGCATGCCCGCCCTGAGCAGCGTGGCCAGTTCCTGGTTGAAGACGAGAAATTCCGCGGCGCTAATCCCGCGCCGCTGAGGCAGGTGGAGCGAGACTCCAGCGATGGCGTGCTTCGGTTGGAGGGACGGGTGTACCGGCAGCTTTACTCCCCTCCAGGTCGATGCCCGCACCCAGCCGAGCTGGAGGTGACGGCTACGTGTAGACGCTCTTCAACGATTTTCGCCGTTGGGCGAGAAGCAAGACGAGCAGCGAAATTCCGTGGACACTGGCTGTAATTGTTATCAACTTATCGGCCGTTCACTGACTTTACATCACCGCCCCGCGCGCGCAGGAGCACGGTTCGCGCGCTACGGCGTGATGCCACGCCAGAGCGCCGAAGGCGCTGGAAGGCGGGCGGGGATGAGACCGCGCCGCGTCGCGAGAGGCTGGGTGGTGTGCTACTGCCCGATTAACTTCAGGATGCGGCCGACGCGTGCGCCTGCAGCCCCGGGGGTGCACGGCGGGATGCGCCGCGGAACACTCGCGACCCGCGGCCTCGCCGGCGCGTACGCGGCCAGCGCCAACGCGAGCGGAAGCCGCTCGGTCAGCGACTTGAGGTCGCTTGATGCCCGGCCTGCGATGCTGGCCATCGGGTCGCACGGGTTTTGCCACGCCGCACTGGCGCGCCGTGGTGGGCATCAACTGCGCATCAGGCCCATCGCGCCGCACGGCGATCGGGCGTGCGGGCTGGTATGCACGGACCTCGACCTGGATTACGGCCCGTACGAGGCTTCACCGGCACGCCCTGATCGGCCGCGAGCCTTATCGATCAGCGCTCGCCGCACGGAACGATCGGGAGGTTCTGCGGCGACTACGACCCGCTTCGGCTCCGGTTCTGGGCTCCGGCGCTACGGCGCTCGTCCGCGCAAACGCCGGGCGATGACCGACGCCTCGCAGATGATCTGGCCCCCGCTGCAGGAGCGTGAGCACCAGCGACTCGCCGTCGAGGCGATGCCCTGATCGACAGCGTCTGTCCCGGTATGGAAATAGGCGAGGCGCTGGCGCGCGCCGGCACGGCTGATTGCACAACAATGGCGCCACGAGCGCGAACGGAGTCGGACCTTCGCCGAGGGGTTGTTCGATTGTAACAGAAGCGAACGGCAGGGCTGGGCCCCGCTCACGGCGCGTCCAGTGACCGGACAAAAGATGTGGCATCTGCGGATAGCGCATCGAACCCCTGCTCCGGAGGGCGCCAGTATCAAAGTCCCACCCGACAAAACGTCAGCCGTGTAACTCTCAACCGGTAATCGGCCATCGCGCCTCGGATGCCGTGCCGCGTCAGGCACTCCATGATCGCGTCCGGACCGCGTCTCCGGCGGCAGGCGCGAAGCAATACCACGTGGCCTGTTCGACGGCGCCCATAATCAGCAAGGACGCCAACGCCAGCGGCGCCGGCGAAGGGTAATTCCATCTGCCGGATTTCCTCGGCGCCCATCGCGATATCACCACGCGCCAGCGCCGCGCTACCGGATGACGCTAACGCGCACGACTGCGAGATCGTGAAAGCTGCACCGCTCGCGATGAACACAACCGGCACGGCCAGTGAACGGCTGACGCGAAAGAAAGAGGCATCGTTTCGATCGAGCCGCAGCAGCGCGAAAAACGAGGCAATCGTGGATCGCGATCGGCACCATTGCGCCCAGCCACGGCGACAGAACCCGCCGTTCGACGGTCCGCGCAAGCTGGCGGTCACGATCGGCACCACCTCCCCCACCATCAGAACCGGCGGCGCCCCGCAGGTCGGCCGCGTTCATCCGCGCCATCGGCAGGTTCACCGAACCGAAGCTGGCCACTTGGTGCCGCCGGCGTCACTGGCCCGGACGACGTGGACCTGTAGCGCATACTTGGCGGCGAGCGCAAGCGTCCAGTCGCCGCGGTGCCGCCAGCGTGCGCCCAACTGTGCGGCCAGCCGGACGACGACGAACAGCGTCAGCAGCGCCGCGCCGATTCGCCACAGGAGCTTCCCGCGGGTTCTGGACGCCGATGTACACATCCAGCAGAGTCACGGCGAAGCCGCCCGTCAAGAAAAGCCATGAGCCCCAGCGCGCGACGTATAACGCGGCCACAGCGGCCACGGCTGCCGTCGCGATACGCAGCCAAGCGGGAAGCCCGTGGCTGGCGACGACCTGAAGCGGATGCGCGCCACGGCGCCGCGGGCAATCCGTCAGACGAGACCGAGTCGCCAGCGCTGAGCAGGCGGCCAGGCGATGTGCCCCTGATGGATCCCAGAAGTCCGCAGCCCGCTGCCCCGCACGCGAGAGCCAGCGCCGCCCGGGACGAGGTTCGCTCGAAGCGCACAAGTGCCAGTCCCATCACCGTGCCGGCCAGGAACGTCATCACGACTTCCGCGTTCGCGCTCAGCGTCCAAAGCACCAGCGCCGGTGGATGCGGGGGATCACCAGCGCGCTGGCCATCCACGCGATCCGCGTCGAGAACAATGCCGCCTCGAGCAGCAGGAACTGCAGGCACACGCGAGAACAGGACGAAGCAGGCGAGCGTCGTGGCCTTGAGCGCTGACGACGGGAAGGTCGGGCGGCTTTTGGAAAAGAGGGCCGCGTTTCAGATAGACCTCCGGCACGCCGCAGGTATCAGCTAAGGCTTGTCCCCACAGGAACGCCGGATGCTCCCCCTGCGCAGCGTGACGCCATCTGGGCCTTCGATCGGCTTCTGTCCGGAGTCGAAACGTGTCGGCGCGCAGAACAAACGGGAGCCTGACCTGGAAAACGGTGAGCGCGGCGAGGAGCGAGTAAGGAAAAAGGAGCCGTCTAGCCTCGCGGGTTGGACGAAGGCATGGAACACGCGAACGCCGAGCTCGCGTGGATCCTTGTTCGCGCCGGCGCGTTGAGCTGTCGCGGGCACGTATGTCTTGTCCACCGCGATCTGCATCTACCAGGCCGTGTCGGCAGCTCGAACCGCGACGCCGTCAGCCGGGGTCGGAATCTTCGAGCGTCCGCGGTCGCCCGCGTTCAGCGTGGAACCGTCTCACGACGGGCTCGTCCCCGCGACCGTCACGTCCACCTGTTGCGGGTCAGGGAAGATCGCCGGCGGGATGGCTTGCGACGTCGAGGAAGATGACACAGGTCAGCTTCTGGGGATTCTTCGAACGCCAGCGTTCCAACTCAGGCTTCGTCCACTGCCATTCCACCGCGGCGTTCTTCTCGGCCGCTTCGGCGGGATGCCAGCCATCGCTTGAACACCACGCATATCGCTCTCGGTTTGCGGCTTGCGGCGTGAGCTGCCGCCGCCTGGGCCTGGCGCGCGCTGCCCGCGTCCTCGCCGCCGCGCCAGCGGCCAAAGGGTCATGGCGCTGGTTCGCTTGGAATGCGGCAGCCGACCTCGACTTCGCCGCCTCGCCGACGTACGGGTACACGGGGATGAACTCCGTCTCTCGTGTGCTCGACGGTCTGCCCCGGCTTCCATTGCGACGTCGGTGTGGGCGGAAGCGTGATGGCCGCAGCGTGAACAGCAGCTCGCGTTGTCGCTGTCGACCACGGTGCAGCATCACGAAATGGTCTTCGGTGAAATTGGCGTCGCTCGCGACCACTTGAACTTGTAGGTGATGTCGATCGGACTGCCGAGCGGCGCCTTGGAGCGACTCAGTTAGCCGCACTGACGCCGCCGCCACCGGCGGCGCGCGGTGCCTTTGCTCTTTGCACGCGGCGATGAACGGAAACGATGCGGCGGTGGCGGGGCAGGAACAGGCGGGTAGCGCGGCGAAGCATCATAGGCGACCGATGATGGACAGCTCGGTTCGCACGCTGCTCACACCGAATCTGCTAGAGTGGCCGGCCTGTAGAGATGGCGCAAGAAGCACTCGGTCTCGTCGAGACGCACGGGCTGATCGGATCGGATCGAAGCGGCCGATGCGATGGTGAAGGCGGCCAACGTCATCGCTGGTCGGCAAGGAATACATCGGCGCCGGCTACGTCACGGTGATGGTGCGCGGCGACGTCGGTGCCGTGAAAGCGGCGACCGACGCGGGCGCGGCCGCGGCGCGGCGCGTCGGCGAGCTCGTCTCCGGTGCACGTCATCCCCGCGGCCGCACGCCGAAGTCGAACGAATCCTGCCCAAGGGCGCTACGCTAGCCAGCGCATGAGCGGATGGCAGCACGCCAGCTCTCTCCCTCAATCCGATCGCGATCTCGCGTCGATCGCCGAAGCCCGCGCACTCGCCCGCCGCGCCAAGCAGGCGTGGCTCGAGCTCGCCGAATTCAGTCAGACGCAGATCGACGCCATCGTCGACGCGATGGCCGACGGCCGCCACGCCGCAGGCCGAGGCGTTCGCCCGTCTCGCCGTCGAAGAAACCGGCTACGGCGTCGTCGCCGACAAGATCCAGAAGAACCTGTTCAGCTCGCAGAAGGTCTACGACTTCATCCGGCCGATGAAGACCGTCGGCGTCATCGCCCGGCACGAGGATCGGCGCGTCGTCGAGATCGCCGAGCCGTTCGGCGTCGTCGCCGCGGTCGTGCCGTCGACGAACCCGACGTCCACCGCGATCTACAAGATCCTGATCTCGATCAAGGCGCGCTGCGCGATCGTCATCAGCCCGCATCCGTCCGCCGTGCAAGTGCATCACGCGCGTCGCCGAGGTCATGGACGAGGCGGCGCGCCGCGCCGGCGCGCCGGCCGGCGCCATCAACTGGATGACGACGGTCACGCTCGAGGGCACGCAGGAGCTGATGAAGCACCGCGACGTCGCGGTCATCCTCGCGACCGGCGGCATGGGTCTGGTCCGCGCGGCCTACAGCGCCGGCAAGCCGGCGTACGGCGTCGGTCCGGGCAACGCGCCCGCGTTCATCGAGCGGACCGCGAACGTCAGGAAGGCGGTCCGCGACGTCGTCACCGGCAAGACGTTCGACAACGGCGTGCTCTGCTCGTCGGAGAACTCGGTGGTCGTCGACGAAGCCGATCGCCGAGGACGTCGAAGCGCGAGTTCCTGGCGCAGGGCGCGCTACTTTCTGATCGAAGGCCGAGATGGACGCGGTGGCGCAGCGTGCTCGTCACGCCGCAGCGGCTGCCCAACCCGGCGCTGGTCGGCAAGGTCGGCCGACGTTCATCGCCGAGAAGTGCGGCATCACGCGTGCCTGCCGAGCACGCGGGTTCTGCATCGCGCCGCTCGACGGCGTCGGCCGCGACTATCCGCTCGTCGATCGAGAAGCTCTGCCCGGTCCTCTCCTATCTACGTCGTCCGCGACTGGCGCGAAGGGTGCGAGCGGTGCAAGCAGATCCTGCGCTACGGCGGGATGGGCCACACGATGTCCATCCACTCGCAGAACGAGCAGGTCATCCTCGAGTTCGGCCTGAAGAAGCCGGCATACCGGATCGTCGTCAACTCGCCGACGACGCACGGGTCCGATCGGGCTGACGACCGGCCTCGATCCGGCCATGACGCTCGGCTGCGGCGGTTACGGCGGCAACATCACGTCGGACAACATCTCGCCGCGGCACCTGCTGAACATCAAGCGGCTGGCCTACGAGGTGACGCCGGTGGTCAGCCGATGGGACGGCGTCCCAGCGCGCGCGCGGCTGCGCGACAACTGCGCGCGACTCGCCTGTCCGCGCCGGCCCGCCCGGCCGCGGCGGCCGGGATCAGCGCCGACGCGCTGACGCAGGCGGATCGACGCAGTTCCTCGGCTCCGCGCGGTTACGGGTCGGGTCACGAGGGTCTGAGCCCCAACAGCCCACCAGTAGCGGCGCTGGGGGCCGACCTCGGAGCGGCCGAACACGCCGCCGCGTCGAGCCCTCCGCTCGACTTCGTCTGCGAGGACGACGTCCGCGCGGCGATTCAGGCCGGACGACAACTGGTCGCTCGCCGAGCGCGCCATCGTCACACCGCCGCGGCGCGACCTGGCGAGCAGCATCGCATCTTCACTGTCGCGCCCTGGCGCGGCTAGGTCCGCTCTTCCTCGCAATCTCGCAAGCGGTGAGCCAGGCTGCACTTAGGCGATTTACATTATTGTTGACCCACAGCTCGTCCGAATGGTAGGTCCAAGCCTGTGCCGGGGCGGGCTCAGCAACAGCCGCCCCGCGGTGTGATCCTTCGAACTGCGTGACCGACTGCTCTACCCGGAGTCTGAAGCTCATCGCGCCGAGAGAACGGTTCAGCCCCCGCTGGCAGTGGGGGCGACTTACGATTCGGCCGGCGCCGCGTGCGCCGGACGCGATCGCGGAGCGCCCGGATGGTTCGATGTGACTGCCGGCGTCGACTTGTTTTTGCTCGTTGCTTCCGCTCGCAACGGCGTGCGGATCCAGTCATTCGATTCGAAGACTCTTGCCCGCAAGGCCAGCGTCCGCGTCGCTCGAGGCGGCGCGCCCCGCGTCCAACCAGCACCTGCTCGTAGCCGGCTGTTCCGCGGATGACCCGGTCCAGACGCTGATCGGCACGGCGGATCGCCATTTCAAGGCCGGTCAGAGCGGAGCTCGAACAGGGGCATTTCGAGGGCGGCGAAGCAGGAGTTCAACCGCGCCGTCGACGTGCTGCTCGAGTCGGCCGTACGGCGCGCGGACCGAGCCGCGGATCCGCGAGCACTTCGATCGGCTGGTCGATCGCATCAGCGCCTACGAAGTGCAGAGCGCTGGCCGCCGGCGACGGCTTCGCGGAGAAGAGATACGAGCCGGCGACGATCGACGAGCTGCTGGCACTGTCGACGACCCTTCGGCGCCGCCGGCCGCGCCGCCGGAACTGAAGGACGCCGTCCAGTCGCCGATCTCGCGACACCGGCCACGACATCCCCATTCCCTTCAATCAGCGGGTCCTGGCCTACATCGAGCTGTTCCAGGGCCGGCTCCACGACTTCATCGAGGAAGGGATGAAGCGCGGCAGCAAGTATCTGCCGATGATTCAGAACGTGTTCCGCGCCGAAGGGCTGCCGCTCGACCTCGCGTACGTGCCGCTCGTCGAAAGCGCCTTCAAGCCCGAACGCGCTCTCGAAGGCGAAGGCCAAGGGCGTCTGGCAGTTCATGGCCGGCACGGCGCTCGGAAACGGCCTGCGGCGCGACTGGTCACATCGACGAGCGCTCCGACCCGGAAAGGCGACGGTCGCGGCGGCGAAATACCTGCGGACGCTGGCCAGACTGTTCGACGGCGACTGGCACCTGGCCCTCGCGTCATACAACGGTGGCCCGGGCCGCATGCATCGCAGCGCGCAATGAAGCGCGGCGGCGGGGACGACTTCTGGAGCCTGGCGCGAAGCTGCGAAGCTCCTGCCCCGCGAAACCCGCGAATACGTCCCGATGATTCTCGCGGCCATCGGTGATCGCGCGCAATCCCGCGCACGTACGGTTTCGGATTCCAGTCGGAACCCGCGCGTCGCCAGTCGGAAAGATACGCCGCCGCGCCAGTGGACCTGCGGCGGATCGCCGAGTGGACCGACTGCGCTCCGATTGACGAGATCCAGTCGCTGCAATCCCGAGCTGCGCCGCTGGACCACTCCGGTTCAGACTTCTGGTTACGACCTGAAGGTGCCGGCGGGTAAGGCCGAAGCCGTCCTGGCCTCGGCTCGACGAGCTCCGGCAACCGACCTCGCGTCCCTCAACTATTACATCGTCAGGGAAGGGCGACACGCTGCCGCCCTGATTGCCCGAAAGCTCCACGTCAACAAGGCGGATCTGGCGGACGCCAGCTTCCTCGAACGCGACGTCGCGCGTGTCCGCCGGCCAGAAGCTCGTCGTGCCGGCGGAAGCCTGCATTGCCGACGGCTCGCGCCGATCGCGCAGTCCGGCCACCTGGAAGCTCGCCGAACGGTTACGCAGTCGGGCGAGCTGGCTCGGGCGTCGGCAACTCGGAACCGCGTCAAGGCCATCTACGAAGTCAAGCGTGGTGATACGCTGGCGTCGATCGCCAAGGTGCTTCTCAGACGACCGTGGCGTCGATCAAGACGTGGAATCCGCGAATGGCCCCTGGCGATCGCCTCCGCCGGCCCCGGCCAGCGGCTCACAGTCTACCGGCTCGCCAACTAGCCAGCGCCCTCGTCTTTCTCGTTGCGGCGCTGGCTCGTTCCATCGCGCGCTCAGGTTCCTGCTCGCGACGCTCAGGCTCCTCCACTCACCGGCGTCATCCGCGGCCGCGCGTGCATTGCCGCGGACACCCGCGAACCCATTCGCAAGGCGCGCGTCGACTTGATCGCCACGATTGGCGATCGCCGCGATCCCAGGTACGCAGACAACGACGGCCGTTTTCAGTTCGCCAGCGTTCGGCGCGGGCCGCTCACCCTCTCGGCGTGGAAGTCCGGCTTACGCCATCGCGACACGCACCGGCGCGCGTTCGTTCTGGGAACCGGCAGCGGTCATCGCACTCGACGCGGGACACTCGGCGGACGGATTCGAGATCTCGCTCGCGAAGGGCGCGGCAATCTCGGGCCGCGTTGTCGACGACTGCCGGCGAGCCGTTGAGCGACATGCAAGTGAGCGTCGGACGGGCGGCGCCGGTCAATGGCCGTATCGTGTTTCAGGCCTTCGGGCTGCCGAGAAGCACCGACGACCGCGGCGAAGTATCGAGTCGGCGGCCTTCCGCCCGGGAGCTACGTCGTCAGCGTCTTCTGGACGCGCGGCACCAGCCGTCGCGTCTCGGCCGGTCGGCTAGCACCGCTTCGCCCGGATGCGCAGCACGTTCTATCCGCAGACGCCGTTCGCGTCACGCAGGCACGTGTCGGTCACTGTGCGCTCCGGCGAAGAGATCGGCCTGATCCGACGTGACCTTCACAGCGGAGTCAGCTGGTCGCTCCCTGATCAGCGGGCGCGTCGTCGATCCGCGCGGCGGCGCCGTGCAAGCGATGGTCATCGCGTCACGTCGACCGGGAGAAGGCGTGGCGGATGCTGTCCGTGGTCAGGTGGCCGCCGTTCAGGAAAGCGGCGGGTTCAGCATGCGAGGTTGTGCCGGGCGAGCACACGCTGACCGCCCAAACCGGCTGATCAGATTGCCAGGACGCGGATGACTGTCGATCGCTCCGACGTCGGCGCGACCTTCGTCCTGACGCCGGGCGCGCGTCGCCGGTGCCGCGTCATTTTCGACGGCGCGTCGAGACGGCCGGATGGACTCAGGTTGCTGCCGTGCCGCCAGAGCAAGTTGGCGGACCTGAACCGCCGCGGATCGAACTATCAGCCCGCGCGTGAATGCGCCCAGACGGTTCATTCCGGTTGACCCGTCTGCTCGGCACGCTGGAACTGCGAGTCGTTCCCGACCACGCGGCTGGCGGCCGAAATCGATCACGGCAGCCGGACGGAGCCTGCTCGACGTTCCGGTCGACTTCACAGGCGGAGAAGATCTGCGAGACGTCGTGATCGTGATGACCGATCGCACGGCGGCGGTGACTGGATCCGTCAGTTCAGAGATCTCAGCACGCCTTTGCCGGTACCGCTGTCGGTGCTCGTGTTCCCAGACAATGCCCTGCAGGCCCGTCGCGCGCGCTGGCTCCGGCCGGACCAACTCAGGCCGGTTCGTCGTGACCAGACCTTTCGCCGGGCGACTATCTCGTCGCAGCCGCCGCAGACGTCGACGATCTGCGAGTGGCGAACGCGGCGTATCTGAATCGCTTTCGTTCCTCCCGCAACCCGTGTCGTGATCGGGTAGACGGGGAGACTCAAGTCGATCACCGTCGAACTCACGCAGGTCCGCAATGATCCGCCGAACGTTGACCAGTCTGGCGCTGTTGAGCGTCGTGGCCGCGGCGTCGGGTCAGCCCCGCCGCCTCCCACCACCGTCGCAGCGTCCTGGTCAGGTTGCGCGGACCGGCGCAGCGACCCAGTAACCGGCCACCGAAGGTTCGGCCGTTGTTCGCGGGCGTGTCACCGCCGCCGACGGTCCCTCTGCGCCTGGCCCGTGTCTGGCATCTCGTCGAGTCAACTCGCGGCGATCCATGGGCGACGCGACCGACGGAACGGGCAGTACGACTTCTCCGAACTGCCGCCGGGCACTTGCACGATCACCGCGCGGAAGGCGGGCTTCGCGACGCGATGGGTACGGGCAGCGGCGTCCGTCCGATCCGGCTGGCGCATCCGCCTGATCGACGGGCAAACCGTCAAGCGATCGATCTCGCGTCTGCCGTCCGCGTCGACGATGACCGGGCGGGTCGTCGACGAGAACGGCGATCCGATTGAAGACGCCACCGTCTCGATCTACACGATGACCATCGTGGGCGGCCGCCGTCCTTGTTTCTGGGCGGCGCGAGATCGCTGCTCCGACGACTTCGGACGCTTTCGGCCGTTCAGCGTCGATCCCGGCGAGATGCGTGCTCGCCGCAGCCACTGCGGTGTACCGGCGCGCATCGCTTGCCCGGCTACGCGCCGCCGTACTTTCCAGGAACGCCGTAGCCTGGCCGACGCGCAGGTCGTCGCGGTCAAGACCGGCGACGAATTGTTCCTGGACTGGATTGGCGACTGGTGCCGGGGCGTGCCGCAAGGATTTCCGGCACGGTCGTGGACTCGACCGGTCAGCCATTCAGAGGGCGAAATGCTCCTCGACCCAGCCGACGGTCCGGTGCGCTGGCGGCGCCGGCGATTCGCCAGCGGCCGAACGCGAACGGCGACTTTCGAGTTCGTCAACATCGCGCCGGGCGACTACGTCTCTGCAGGCGTCGGGACGCGGCCGACAACGGTCATCGAGTTCGCGACGCGCTTCCTCGTCGTCGGCGAGAGACGACATCGGCGCTGACCATGCGGACGACCACCGGCTCGTCGTGCTCCAGCGCGCGCATCACGCTCGAAGGGCAGTCGCTCAGCGCATTGCCGCGCGACTTTCAGTTCAACTTCCTCACGGCGAATGAGGACTTCTCTCCCGATCCAGGCGTCTACCGCGCGAGGATTGGCGACGATTGGACCTTCGGGTACGACGGCTTGTTCGGGACGTTGCTGATTCGACCTGGCGGCCGGCCGGAATGGCTGGCTGCGATCGGTTCGCGTCAGCGGCGTCGACGTCACCGACACGCCGCTGTCGTTCGGCCGGCGCGAAGATTCGCTGGCCGATGTGGAAGTGATCCTCACCAACCAGGGCGCCGAGCTCACCGGATCGGCGATCGATCCACGCGGGCAGACGGGACTGCCGTACCACGGTAGTCGTGCTTTCCCATCGATCGCGAAGCGTTGGACGCGCCATTCGCGCTTCGCTAGAAGGCGGTGCGCGCTGACCTCGGACGGCACGTTCACCGTGCGCGGCGCTGCCCGCGAGCGGAGTATCCTCGTCGCGGCTGTCGATCGTCTGCAGATGAGCGACGGTTCCAGGCGAATGGCAGGAGCCGGCGTTTCTGGAAGGCGCTCGCCGCGGCGGCAACGCGCGCGTGTCGCTCGAAGAAGGCCGCACCGGCGCCGCGTCCCCGCGGCTCGTCGTGCGCTGAAACCTCCGCTGGTCGCGGGATCTGATCGGATCGGATCTGGATCCCGGATCAGACCCCGAATTCTGCAGCGTACTGCGGCACGGCACCGGATCGCAGAATCTGCAGCGCGCGCTGGCTGAGCATCGCGCTAACTCGTTGACCGCACGCGCAGCGCTCACGAGCTGTCCCGGCGTTTGCATCGTGCCGGCTGGCGATGCTCGCACGTTTCCGGACCGCGGCGCTCTTCGGCGTCGAGGCCTGTCCGGTCCACGTCGAAGTGGACGTGTCGTTCGGCCTGCCGTCGTTCACGATGGTCGGCCTGCCCGACGCGAGCGTGCGCGAGAGCCGCGACCGCGTCAAGCAGCGCGATCCGCAACTCCGGCTTCGAGTTTCCGCCGCACCAAGATCACGGTCAACCTCGCGCCGGCCGACGTGCGCAAGGCCGGCGCGTCGTTCGACCTGCCGATCGCGCTCGGCATCCTCGCCGCGTCCGGCGTCGTCGAGCGGCGGCACGTCGCCGATCTCGTGCTGCTCGGCGAGACTCTCGCTCGACGGATCGATTCACGGCACGCGCGGCGTCCTGCCGATCGCCGCCGCCGCGCGGCGCGACGGCCTCGCCGGCATCCTGCTGCCGGCGTCGAACGCCGGCGAGGCGGCGATCGTCGCGCGGCCTCGACGTGTTCGCGGTCGGCGTCGCTCGTCGACGCCGTGCAGCGCGCTGAACGACGCCGTCGCCGACGCGTCACGCGGACGCCGCCTGCTCTGCCGCCGATCCGCCGCGTCGGCCGCAGCGTCCGGACCTCGCCGACGTGCGCGGGCAACTGCTCGCGCGTCGCGCGCTCGAGATCGCGGCCGCCGGGCGGACACAACCTGCTGCTCGTCGGCCCGCCGGGCGCCGGCAAGACGATGATGGCGCGGCGCGTGGCCGGCATCCTGCCGCCGCTGACCTTCGACGAGGCGCTCGAAGCGACGACCGTCCACTCGGTGGCCGGCCTGTTGCCGCCGGGCGCGCGGCTGCTCACGCGAGCGGCCGTTTCGCGCGCCGCACCACACGATCTCGCACGCCGCGCTGGTCGGCGGCGGATCGCAGCCGCGGCCGGGCGAGGTCAGCCTCGCCCATCACGGCGTGCTGTTCCTCGACGAGATGCTCGAGTTCAGCCGGCACGTGCTCGAAGTGCTGCGCCAGCCGCTCGAGGAAGGGTCGCGTGACGATCGCGCGCGCCGCGCGGACGGCGGTCTTCCCCGCGCGCTTCATGCTCGTCGGCGCGATGAACCCGTGTCCCTGCGGCTTCCTCGGCGACGACCGGCTGCGCGAGTGCCGCTGCACGCCGCAGCAGATCGCGCGCTATCGCGATCGGCTGTCAGGTCCGCTGCGCGATCGGCTCGACTCTGACCGTCGACGTGCCCGCGCTGCCGCCGCGATCTGCTCGGCGCCGCCGACGTCGGCGAGGCGTCCGCGGCGATCCGCGCGCGCGTCGTCGACGCGCGCGACGCGCCAGGCCGAGCGCGTGCGGCCAGCGATCGCATCGCGCGCGAACGCGGAGCTCACGCCGGCGTTGATGGCGCGCCACTGCGCGCTCGATCGCGCCGGCGTGCGCGGTGCTCGACGCCGCGGTCGGGCGGCTGGCGCTGAGCGCGCGCGGCTACGACCGCGTCCGCAAGGTGGCGCGCACCATCGCCGACCTCGCTGGGTCGACAGCCGATCGACGGCCGACCACGTCGCCGGGGCGCTGCAATTCCGGATGCTGTCGTGACACTCGAGCCACCGTCTTCAGGTCGTGCAAGGCTCGATCGAGCGACGCATTTACATCATCAGAGGCTGAGAGAGTCGTGCTCGACTCCGACCTCGCCGTGCTGTGGCCGGCATTCAGCCGAAGCGTCTGAATGAACAGGTCAAACGTAATCGACGGCGCTTCCCGTGCGATTTCATGTTCCGACTCACTGCGAAGAAGCGCTTGGCATTCAGTCGCAAATTGCACCTTAGACGGGAACCGCAGTCGGCATCGCAATGCGCGCCCATGCGCGTTCACCGAACATGGCGTCGTCATCGCTCGCCTCGGTGCTCAACAGCGATGTCGCGATTCGCGTGAGCCTTCAGGTCGTCCGCGCTTTCGTGCGCCTTCGCGCCGCAATGCCGCGCATACGGAACTGGCGCGCGTGCTCGAGCAACTCGAGCGGAGCTTACGACGGCCAGTTCACCGTGGTCTTCGAGGCGATTCGGCGGCTGATGGCGCCAGGCTCCTCAAAGCCGAGGCGCGTAATCGGATTTCGGACTCGCACTGATCGGGATGCGTCAACGCTCGCCGGCCGCTTACAGTCTCGTCGGTCGGACTGAGGTCTGTAATCGCGACGAGCGGACGCGGTTCAGCCCCAGACTTAGCGGAGACCGAACGTGTCGAGACGACGATAGAGCGCGCGGCGGCTGATGCCAGGGGCCGCGCCGCCTGCGATCGATTGCCCCCACCCGCTGCAGCGCGCGCTCGACTGATCGCGATCGCGCGTCATTTCCGGCTGGTGCGGCTGCGCGCGCCGTTCGCGTGGTGGCGCGAACGCTGCCGCCGCTGCGGTCCCCTGGTGGCCGTTCAGGGCGGTCAGGACATCCCGCTCGGTCACGCAGACGCGAGTCGCTGGCCATGCAGCTTCGCTCGAGGACATTGCGCAGTTCGCGAACATTGCCCGGCCACGGCGCGTTCTGCAGCAGGCGCTCCGCGCCGGGACTGACGCCGGTGATCGTCTTGTCGAAGCGCTTGGCGAAGTCCCTGACGAACGTGGCGGTGAGTACGGGATGTCGTCGCGGTGTTCGCGCAACGGCGGCAGCGCGAACTCGACGACGTTGAGTCGATAGTAGAGGTCTTCCCTGAAGCGTCCGCTGGCGATGTGTTCGCGCATCGGCCGATTCGTTGCGGCGATGACGCAGACGTCGATGCGCTTGTGTCCGACGCGCCGACACGTTTGACCTCGCCGTGACCTCGACCGCGCGCGCAGCGCTTCGGCTGCGCGGTAATCGGCTGATTCGCCGATTTCGTCGAGAACAGGGTGCCGCCGTCGGCGTTTCGAAGAGCCCGGCTTTCGCGTCGCTGGCGCCCGTGAACGCGCCGCGAGTGTGGCGCGAAGAATTCGCTTTCGAACAGCGTGTCGGCGATCGCGGAGCAATTCGAGGTGACGAAGCGTCGATCGCGACGGCGGCCGAGCCGGTGCAGCGCCCGCGCCACCAGTTCCTTGCCCGTCCCGGTCTCGCCGGTGATGAGCGCCGTGCGCACGTGAGGCGCCAGCCGGCGGATCGAGTCGAACAACTCCTGCATCACCGGACTCCGTCCCGACCATACCGTTGAACTCGAACTGGCTGGCCAGCTCGCTGTCGGCCGCCAGCAGCTGCTGCCGGCGGGCGAGGCCGTAGCGCACCGTGTCGAGCAATCCACGCAGGCGATCCCAATCGAACGGCTTGCTCAAATAATCCAGCGCGCCCAGCTTGACGGCTTCGATCGCCGAGTCCACCGTTGTATGCGCGGTCATCAGGATCACGTGGCAGGTCGGATGCGCCTCGCGTATCGCGCGAAAGAGATCCAGCCCGCCAACCTCGGGCATGCCGCAGATCGACGAGCGCCACGTCGGGCTTGAGGTGCGGGAGCTCGGCGAGGAACGGCAATCCGCCGGTGCGGCTGAGGACCTCGAAGCCCTGATTCGTGGACGAATCGCTCGACCAGCCGGATGACGCGCTCGCGTCGTCGTCGACGATCAACAGAACTGGCTTGGCGGAGTCCGGGCATCGCGAGTCTGTTTGCCGCTTCAACTCACATCTCTCGTCTGCGACTTTCGTGAGATGGAACACGATTCGATACACAAATTCGGTGCGGCCAATCCGTTGACCACCATAGGTAACTTGTTGTCTCGCGACGCGAGTAGTCGCCGCGGTTACGTGCGAGGCTTCGGCGGAAGGGCGAACGACGTCAGGTTCGCCCCGATGGAATTGACGACGTACTGTCGGCCATCGATCGCGTAGCTCGTCGGCGGCGCGTAGATCGCCGCACCGGTCTGGAACTGAAAGAGTTTGCGGCCGCGTCGTGCAGATCGGCCGCGAAGAATCCGCCGTCGTGATCGCCGCTGAACACGACGCCGCCGCGCAGTGGCCAACACACCCGCCCAACCGGCGTCGCCGTAGGCGATCTCCCACTTGCGCTCGCCGGTCGATGGGATCGATCGCTGCGAAGGCGCGCCGGATCGCTTCCGGCTCGGTCGACGATCTGGATCGTGCCGCCCATCGTCCGGTCTCCACTTTGGTCGTCGGCGGCGGCGAGCGGCGAATGAATTTCATGCATGTCTCCTGCGCGCCGTGACGAAGAACAGCTTGCGCGACCGCGTCGGACGACGGCGACATGAAATTCGTGCCTGCCATACAGGTCGGGACAGGTCACGGTGCCGGCATCGGTGGGTTCCTGATCCGGCAGCATGCGGGGACGGCCGTCCGGCCCGATCTCCTGCGCCCAGGTCGTGATTCACGAACGGTTTGCCGAGCAGATACTCGCCGGTCAGCCGATCCAGGACGTAGAAGAACCCGTTGCGATTCGCCATCATCACGACCTTGCGCGCGCGGCCGCCGATCGTGCAGGTCGGCCAGCACCGGCACCTCGTTCGCGTCCCAGTCGTGCGTGTCGTGCGGCGTGAACTGGAAGTGCCAGCGCAGTGCGCCGGCGTCGGGTTCGAGCGCGACAAGCGAATCGGTCGTAGAGGTTGGCGCCGGGGCGACTCTCGCCGTCCCAATCCGGGTTGGGGTTGCCGTGCCCCAATACAGCAGGTTGGCCGTCTGGATCGTAGGTGCCGGTGAGCCACGTCGGACCGCCGCCGCGCTGCCAGACGTCGCCCTTCCACGTGTCGCTGCCCGGCTCGCCGGGCGCCGGGATCGTGTAGAAGCGCCAGCAACCGCGCGGCCCGTCGTCGGTTCGTAGGCGTCGATGAAGCCCGCGATTGGCGAACTCCGCCCGCGCGACGCCGACGATGACCTTGTCGTTGACGACGAGCGGTGCGCCGGTGTCCGGCGAAACCCGTCCTGCACCGTGGCCATCTCGATGTCGTAGATCACCTTCCCGGTCTTCACCTCGAGCGCCGACGAGAGTGCGCGTCGAGGGTCACCATGAACAAGCGATCCCCATGGACCGCAAAGCCGCGATTCGACCATGCCGCAGCACACCTTGAGGCCCTGCGGCAGCGTGCCGCTGGTAATGCCAGATCTGTTTGCCCGGTGCGGCCGTCGATCGCCCACGCGTGATTGAGCGGCTCCGGTCGACGTAGAGCATGCCGTCGATCACGATCGGCGTCGCCTCGAACTTGTTGACGACGCCGGTCTCGAAACGTCCATTGCGCGGCGAGCTGATCGACGTTGGCGGCGGTGATTTGCGTGAGCGGGACTGAATCGCTGGCCGGCGTAGTCACCCGAGTGGGTCAGCCAGCGCGACGGCGTTGGCAAGACCCGTCGAGGCAGATCCTTGCGTCGAAATGTCCTGAGCCTGCGGCGACGTAACCCGACGCGAGAATGACGCAGTACCGATCAAGCGAAATCGAGCGCAATGAACGCGATGATCGCGCAGATGGTAGCGCGAAATCGTCCGACTCGATGGTTGCGTGCGAACATTCGCTCGATCTTCGCCCCTCGGCATTTCCTGCTTGGGCTGCCGAAAGGCCGTTGTGGTAGAGTTCCGGAGCTTTTCAGGGTGCAGCTCGTCGCCATAAGCACGCGTCACATTTGCCGTGAAGCATCCTGCGGCCAGAGCGAATGCGACGAGACTACACTTTTGCGCGGACCGAGCGCGGCGGCGCCTGTCGCGCCACCTGTGAGTTGCGTGTTTCGCCCGTCCTCGTACTGCGCCGTCCTCATCGTGTTGCTCCACTTGTGGCCATCGGCTCTCGGCGCGAAATGGAGCACGTTCGGCGGACATCGCACCAGTTGCGGGCCGCGAAACAGCAACTCGAAGCCGAGAACAGCAGCTACCGGGCCGCAACCGGCGAGCTGACCGCGCAGATTCAGTCGCGCTCGAGACGCGTCATCAACGATCTGCGGCGCGCGGTCGGCAGCTCGATCCAGCGCAGTCGCGAGCGATGCAGAAGCTGCCGCGCCGTCGTGCCAGGTCGCCGCGCGACCGGCGGCACCGAGCACCTCGAACTGGCCACGTGTGCTCCTGGCCAATCGCTGCCGATTTCGTCGCCGGAGGATACCTTCGGCGTCCTCCGGCTCTGCTCGCAGGCGCTCGAGAGTCGGCTCAGCTACGTGCGCCGCGACGTTGAGAAACGCGCAGAGTGGCAGCCGCGACGCCCTCGATCTGGCCGGCCCACGGCTGGCTGACCGGGCACGATTTCGGCGGACGGCAGCGATCCGTTCAGCCGGCGAGCATCGGGTTCCACCAGGGGCATCGACATCTCCGGCCGACAAAGGACAGTCCGGTCTACGCCACGGCCGGACGGACGGTCGATTCGGCGTCGCTACACCGGCGACTGCGGCAATCTGCGTCGTCCTGCAGCACGCGTTCGGACTCCTCACGCGCTACGGACATTTGAGCAAGTTCGTAGTCCGAGCTGGACAGCCGGTCAAGCGTGGCGACGTGATCGGCTACGTCGGCGCAACCGGTCGCGCGACCGGTCGCATCTCCACTACGAGATCCTCGCCAGCGGCAGGCTGATCAGCCCGTTACAGCTGCTGACGCAGCCCGCGCGAGCGCTGACGTCCGGCTGAACGCCGCGCCCGGATCAGCACTATGCTACAATTTGTAGATACCCTCGTCGGGGGTGATCCCAAGCTGTAGATGCCGCTTCTCGATACACTCCTCGCCAAGGTCGTCGGCACCCAGAACGAACGCGAACTGAAGCGCCTGCGCCCGATCGTCGGCGCAGGTCAACGCGCTTCGAGCCGGCGATCCAGGCGCTCGTCAGACGAGCAGCTGCGCGCGCAAGACGGCCGAGTTCCGCCAGCGGCTCGCCGACGGCGAGAACGCTCGACGACCTGCTGCCCGAGGTCGTTCGCCGTCGTCCGCGAGGCCGGCCGCCGCGTGCTCAACATGCGGCATTTCGACGTGCAGCTCATCGGCGGCGCCGGTGCCTGCACACAGGGCAAGATCGCCGAGATGAAGACCGGCGAGGGCAAGACGCTCGTCGCCACGCTGCCCGCCTATCTGAACGCGCTCGAGGGCAAGGGCGTCCACGTCGTCACGGTGAACGACTACCTGGCCGCGCCGCGACTCGGAGTGGATGGGCCAGATCTACCGCTTCCTCGGCATGACGGTCGGCGTCATCCAGCACGACCTGAACGACGCCGAGCGGCAGGTCGCCTACGCCGCCGACATCACCTACGGCACGAACAACGAGTTCGGCTTCGACTACCTGCGCGACAACATGAAGTTCGAGCTCGTCGCACTACGTGCAGCGCGGGCACCACTTCGCGATCGTCGACGAGGTGGACAGCATCCTCATCGACGAAGCGCGGACGCCGCTCATCATCTCCGGTCCGGCCGAGGAATCGACCGATCTGTACTACGAAGTCGATCGCATCATCCCGCGGCTCAAGGCCGGCGCGGTCATGCGCGGCGACACCAAGGCCGAGGAGCGCGAGGCGCTCGAAGCGACCGGCGACTACATCAGCGACGAGAAGCACAAGACGGTCACGCTGACCGAAAGCGGCATGGCGAAGGCCGAGCAGATGCTCGCGCACCGCCTGCAGCGGCGGGCAGCATCTACGACCTCGAGAACGCGCACGCTCAAGCACCACGTCGACCAGGCGCTGCGCGCGCACACGCTGTTCCACCGCGACGTGGACTACATGGTGAAGGACGGCGAGGTCGTCATCGTCGACGAGTTCACCGGCCGCCTGATGCCGGGACGCCGCTGGAGCGACGGCCTGCACCAGGCGGTCGAAGCCAAGGAGAAGGTGAAGATCGAGCGCGAGAACCAGACGCTCGCGACCGTCACCTTCCAGAACTACTTCCGCAAGCTACAGAAGCTCGCCGGCATGACCGGCACGGCCGACACCGAAGCCGAAGAGTTCGCCAAGATCTACAAGCTCGACGTCGTCGTCATTCCGCCGAACCGGCACGCTGCGCCGCGTCGAGAATCCGGATCTCGTCTACCGGACCGAGAGCGAAAAGTGGGACGCGATCGTCACGGAGATCGTCGACGAGCACGCGAAGGGCCGGCCGGTGCTCGTCGGCACCGTGTCGATCGAGAAGTCCGAGAAGCTGTCGGCGATGCTCGACCGCCGCGGCTTGAAGCGCGGCACGACGACCGGCGGCGGCGCGGACAAGCACGTCGTGCTGAACGCGAAGTACCACGCGCAGGAAGCCGAGTTCGTCGCGCAGGCCGGGCGCAAGGGCTCGGTCACGATCGCGACGAACATGGCGGGCCGCGGCACCGACATCCTGCTCGGCGGCAACGCCGAGTTCATGGCGCGCCAGCAGTGCCTGGCCGAGGAGATCGCGGAGCGGCTGCCGAAGGGCGAGGAGCGCTTCGTCGAGGACGAGCAGTTCGTCTACTTCTACCACCTCGACGCCTTCTACCGCGTGCCGAAGGAGGACGTATCGAGCGCATCTTCGAGCACTTCAAGCAGCCAATGCGACGCCGAGCACGACGAGGTGGTCGGCGCTCGGCGGCCTGCACATCGTCGCCACCGAGCGTCACGAGGCGCGGCGCATCGACAACCAGCTGCGCGGCCGCGCCGGCCGCCAGGGCGATCCCGGGCGCGTCGCGCTTCTACCTCTCGCTCGAAGACGACCTGATGCGGATCTTCGGATCGGATCGCATCTCCGGCCTGATGCAGACGGCTCGGCATGGAAGAAGGCGTCCCGATCGAGCACGGGATGGTCACCAAGGCGATCGAGCGCGCGCAGAAGCAGGTCGAGGCGCAGAACTTCTCCGTCCGCAAGCACCTCCTCGAGTACGACGACGTGATGAACAAGCAGCGCGAGAACATCTACGCGCTGCGCCGCGCAGATCCTCGACGGCAAGATTCGCGTGGACGAGGAGGGCGAGCAGCGCTCGACACGCGCGAGTACCTGATGGCGCTCGCCGAGGACGCTGCTCGATCTCGATCGCTCGAGACCTACGCCGCCGCGCGAGGCCGACTTCGAGACGTGGGATCTCGACGCGCTGAAGCGCGAGGTCGACGCGCGTCTTCGCGATCGACACCGGCGCAGTTCGACTTCAGCGACCGGACCGTCGGACGAGATCCGCGACATGCTGTGGGACAGAGATCGTCGCGAACTATGACGAGAAGGAAAAGCCTGATCGGCCGCCGAGCTCATGCGGCGCATCGAGCGCGACATCATGCTGCAGGTCGTCGATCAGGCAGTGGAAGGATCACCTCTACAGCCTCGACCACCTCGAAGGAAGGCATCGGGCTGCGCGGCATACGGCCAGCGCGATCCGCTCGTCGAGATAAGAAGGAGAGCTTCGCGCTCTTCCAGGCGATGAAGGATCGCATCGACGAGGAGATCGTCGGCTACATCTGGTGGCTGCGGCCGGTGTCTGAACGACAGACAGCGCCGGTGGCGCGCCTGCCCCACCGGCGCCGCGCCGGCGCCGCTGATCCTCAACGACCCGGCGCGACGTCGCACGTCGGCGCTGGCCGGCGCGCCGCCGCTGGCGGCGCCGCCGGCAAGCCCGTCTCGGCGCCGTCGCGCGGTCAGCAGCAGCAGCAGCCGCCGCGCGTCGGCGGCGACGACGCGGATCCGAAGACCGTCAGGCGCGATCGAGCCGAAGGTCGGCCGCAACGATCCGTGTCCGTGCGGGAGCGGCAAGAAATACAAGAAGTGTCACGGCGCCGCGGCATAGCACGCTAGGCTGAAGTCGAGCTCATCGCCGAGCCTCAGAGCGATCGAACCTGGAGCGCGAGCTTCTGCCGAGCGATATGGACTAACGGCCCCGACACGTCTCTCAGCCGAATCCGACTCAGCCACTGCGCTCACCTTCGACGACGTGCTGCTGGTGCCGCGGCACTCGCACGTCGTGCCCGACGCAGGTGGACGTCAGCACGCGGCTGACGCGCCATATCCGGCTGAACGGTGCCGCTGGTCAGCGCGGCGATGGACACCGTCACCGAGTCGCGCCTGGCGATCGCGATGGCGCAGCAGGGCGGGCTCGGCGTCATCCACAAGAACCTGTCGATCGAGGAGCAGGCGTCGGAAGTCGATCGCGTGAAGCGGTCGGAGAGCGGGATGATCGTCGACCCGATCACGCTCTCCCCCACCCACCGGATCTACGAAGCGCTCGACCTGATGAAGAAGTATCGGATCTCGGGCGTGCCGATCACCGACGACGGCAGCAAGGAAGGCCGGCTGGTCGGCATCCTCACCAACCGCGACCTGCGGTTCGAGACCAACGTCGAACCGCGCCGATCGCGCGACGTGATGACGCGCGAGCCGCTGTTCACCGTGCCGGTCGGCACGACGCTGGACGCCGCGCGCGAGATCCTGCACCGGCACAAGGTCGAGAAGCTGCTCGTCGTCGATCGCGATTTCCGGCTGAAGGGCCTGATCACCGTCAAGGACATCCAGAAGGCGGTCGAAGTATCCCGAACGCGTCGAAGGATTCGCTCGGCCGCCTGCGCGTGCGGCGCGGCGATCGGCGTCGCGCAGCGACACGCTGGAGCGCGCCGAGGCGCTGGTCGCCGCCAACGTCGACGTGCTCGTCGTCGACACCGCGCACGGCCACTCACAGGGCGTGCTCGACATGGTCGTGCGCGTGCGGCGCGCGTTTCCCGACGTCGACCTCGTCGCCGGCAACGTCGCGACCGCGGACGGCGACGCGAGCGCTCATCGAGCTGGGCGTGGACGCGGTCAAGGTCGGCATCGGCGCCGGCTCGATCTGCACGACGCGCGTCATCGCCGGCATCGGCGTGCCGATGATCACCGCCGTCATGGAATGCGCGCGCGCGGCCGAGGCGCACGACATCCCGGTGATCGCCGACGGCGGCATCCGCTTCTCCGGCGACATCACCAAGGCGCATCGCCGTCGGCGCGAGCACGACGATGATCGGCAATCTGTTCGCGGGCACCGACGAGAGCCCGGGCGAGATGATTCTGTATCAGGGCCGCAGCTTCAAGGATACCGCGGCATGGGATCGATCGGCGCGATGCGCCGCGGCAGCCGCGACCGCTACTTCCAGGACGACTTCGATCTCGAGCGCGCCGGGCGGCACCGAGAAGCTGGTGCCCGAAGGGCATCGAGGGCCGCGTCGCGCACAAGGGCAGCGTCGCGCGCCATGGTCCACCAGCTCGTCGGCGGCCTGCGCGCCGGCATGGGCTACTGCGGCTGCGCGCACATTCCCGATGCTGCAGCGCGACGCGAAGCTCATTCGCATCACGCCGGCTGGCGTCCGCGAGAGCCACGTCCACGACGCTGCGATCACGAAGGAAGCGCCGAACTACCGATCTCGGAATAGTTCGCGTGAATCGGCCGTCGCCGTGCTCGATGCGCACGATCGCCGACCGCGCCGGCGCGCGGCGGCAATTTCTCAGCCCATTCGATCGCCAGCACGCCGTCGTCGGCGATCTCGTCCAGACCCAGATCGTCGATTTCGCGCGGATCGTCGAGGCGATACAGATCGACGTGGAACAGCGGCAGCCGGCCGCCGCGATATTCCTGCATCAGCGTGAACGTCGGACTGCTCACCGCATCCGCCGGTCGACGCCGAGGCCCTTCGGCCAGCCCGCGCACGAATGCGGTCTTTCCTGGCGCCGAGCTCGCCGTGCAGCAGGACCACGTCCGCCGGCGCGGAGCGACTGCGCCGAGATCGCGGCCGACGGCCGCGGTCTCGGTTTCCGACGCCGTGGTCGCGATCATTCGCGTCAGCTGTCCGCGTCGACGACCTTGCGCCGGGCGCGTGAGCTCCATGATCGCGTCGCCGAGATGGCCGGCGACGTCGGCCGACGTCATCGCCACTTCCCCTTCGTCGGCTTCCGCGAGATCGCCGGCCATCGCCGTGCAGATACACCGCCAGCTTGCAGGCGGCTTCCGCGTCGAGCAGCTGCGCGAGCCACGCGGCGATCATGCCGGTGAGCACGTCGCCGGTGCCGCCGGTCGCCATGCCCGGATTGCCGGTGGGGTTGATGAAGACCTTCTCGTCCGGCGTGTCGCGATCAGCGTGCGGTGACCCTTCGAGGACGACGTAGACGTGGTGCGCGACGGCGAAGTTGCGCGCGATCTCGAGGCGGCTCGCCTGCACTTCGTCGCTCGACATGCCGACCAGCCGCGCCCATTTCGCCCGGATGCGGCGTGATGATGACGTCGCGGCCCTTCGCGGCCGGCGAGCCGATCCGGATCGTCGGCGAACGCGTTCGAGACCGTCCGCGTCGATCACCAGCGGCATCGTCGCGCGATCGACGAGCTGCAGTGATGAACTCCCGCGTTGCCGCGCGCCTGCCCGAGCCCCGGCCCAATCGCGATGACGTCGCGCGCGCGATGCTCGAGCGACGCGGTCGACGCCGTCGGCGATCGCAGGCCGGCATCGGATTCCGTCGAGCGGCCTCGGTCATGCTCCGGGCCCATGGCCGCAATCGATCGGCAGGCACGCAGCCGGGCGTGGCGATCGGTGACCAGGCCGCGCGCCCGATCGCAGCGCGCCGACGCGCCGCGAGGTGCGCCGCGCCGGTCTTGCCGCGCGATCCGCGCGACGACGAGCACGCGGCCGTAGTCGCCCTTGTGGCTGTCCGGCGTCGCGCGGCGTGATCGAGCTCGCGCATCGACGACCGCGTGAGCAGCTCGACGCGCGGGCCGTCGACGCCGTCGATGCACCTCGCTGGGAATGCCGATGTCGGCGATCACGATGTCGCCGGCGTGCGTTTCGGCGGGCGGCAGCACCAGCGGCAGCTTCGGCGCCGCGAGCGTCACCGTGAGGCCGGCCTCGATCGACGGACCGATCGGCTCCGGCGGAATCGGCCGACAGGCCCGACGGGATGATCGATCGACACGACCGGGATGCCCGAGGCGTTCACGTCGGCGACCACCGACTCGATCAAGCCGCGACAGCGGCGCGTTCAGCCCGGTTCCGAAGATCGCGTCGACGATCAGCGTGCAGTCGCTGACTTCGGAGAAATGCAGCTCCCACGCCTGGCTGTCGGCGATCTTCGACGACGGTGATGCCCGAGGCGGCCGAGGATCTCGAGGTTGATCCGCGCGTCGCCGCGGACGTCGGCGACGCGCGCCGAGCAGGAACACCGACACGTCGACGCCGCGCTGCAGCCAGCGTCCGGGCGACGACGAAGCCGTCGCCGCCGTTGTTGCCGCGCCCGCACAGCACCGCGATCTGGCCGCTCGAGAAGATCGCGCGTGCATCGCCTCCATGGCCGCCACCGCCTGGCGGCCGGCGTTCTCCATGAGGACGAGCGAGGGGATGCCGATGTCGTCGATCGTGCGCCGATCGGCCTCGCGCATCTGGGCGGCGTTGAGTACGCGCATGCGAACAGGTCCGCCTGACAGGCGGACCTCACGTATCGTCGTGAGTCGGCTTCAGCCTGATCGCGTTGCGCGCAGAATAGCACAAGGCAGCTGCGCTTCGCTCATGGCAGCTACGGTGAACGTCAACGGCGCGCGTGTCCGATCAGGAGCACGCCGTCATCTCGGTGTTCGATCACGGATTTCTCTACGGCGAGGGCGTGTACGAGACGCTGCGAACCTACAACGGTCAGCCGTTCCTCTTCGATCGCCACATGCGCCGCATGCGCAAGTCGGCCGGGCATGCTGGCGCTCGACGTGCCGCTCACCGACGCGCAGATCGACGCCCGCTTTCGCGAGACGATGCAGGCGGCGGGCCTCGGCGAGACCGGGCCGCGAAGCCTACATTCGCATCCTGGTCACGCGCGGCGTCGGCGAGCTCACCTACGATCCGGCCGCCACGCCCGTCGCCCTCGATCGTCGTCATCGTCAAACCGAACGTGGATCCGCCGCTGCGCGGCGTTCGAACGCGAGCGTCAAGGTGTCGCTCGTCCCGCATCGTGCGCAACCATCCGGGATCGGTGAACCCGCTGATCAAGTCGAACAACCTGCTGAACAACGCGCTGGCGATGCAGGAAGCGTTTCGGCGCGGCGGGTTCGAAGGCGTCATGCGGCAACTACAAGGGCGAGCTGGCCGAGTGCACGCAGTCCAACCTGTTCATCGTCAAGAACGGCGCGGCGCTGACGCCGCCGATCGACGCCGGGCTGCTGCCGGGCATCACGCGCGAGTTCCTGTTCGAGGTCGGACGCGGATGCGGGGATTCCGGTGCGTGAAGCGGTGCTGCGCGAGACGAGGACCTGTTCGGCGCCGACGAGGCGTTCCTCACCAGCACGACGCGCGAAGTGCGTGCCGATCGTCAAGGTTGACGATCGCCAGATTGGCGTCGGCACGCCGGGGTCCGATTACCCGGGCGCTATTGACGGGTATCGCAAGAGGCGCGAGATCACGAAGTCAAGTGCAGGTCAGAAGTCAAGTAAAGGCCTGACAGGTTCGACTTGCTCCTCCTAGTTCTGCCGCGTTCGGCTACGCAGCGCGCATAGCTCCGCGATCCGCTCGGACGTCTTCGGCCTGACCAGAGGCGTGGTCGCCTCAGTCGCGCGATCCGCAGGCCGTCGCTGAAAACCGTCACCGGCCCGTCGATCGACACCACGAACGCCAACACATCCGGACAGTCGTAGGTGTGCCGCGCCGCGGGGTATGGCGGGTGCCGCCCATCGTCGCGCGCCGCCTGCTCGCCTGCTTTGGTCGGACGCAGAATCACGTTGCTCGCGAGCAGCCGGCCGCCGCGATCGATCAGCACCGCGCCGTCGCGATACTCTGACCTGATGCAGCAGCGCCGGCTCTTCTGCTTCATTCAGGACGGATACGCCGAAGCATCTCGAGCGAGATGCCTTCGTCGCCGGCGCTTGGTCGGCGCGAGGCGTCTCGTCCAGGAGATAGAGCAGCGTGGCGCCAATCCGGTGCGGGCTGATGCCGATGGTGCGTGCACTCGAGCAGGCGGCGCACGACCTCGCTGTCGGACGCCGGCACCACTCCTCCATGATGTCCTCGGCCGCCTCGAAGACCAGGTCTTCGCGATCCAGCGGCGCCCTGGACGACCGTGACCGAGCTCACCGTCACGATCCGAACCGTGCCTTCCGGCGTTGTTGCAGACGATGATCAGCCCGTCGACCCAGGCCGCGTGCGACGCGTAGTCCTGTTCGGTATCGATCCGTTCTGTCGGTGAGCAGGAGGCTGCAGCGGCTCGTCCTTCACGACGAGGACGAACGTGCTCTGCCCGTCCGCCAGGCTGCGGACGACGTCGGGCGTCAGGTCCGCCGTGTTGACGATGCGTCCGAGCCGCGCCAGATGCGGCATTTCTCGCGCGACGATGGCGCCATGCTGGGCGGATGGCCTGCTCGAAGATGAACGGATCGAAACAGCGCGCCAGCTCGGCGGCGATCTCTTCCTCGAGGCCCTGCAGGTAGCGCGGACGCGGCGTCCCGCGGCGTTGAAGCTCCGCCCACGCGAGCGCCATCGGGCGATTCAGGGTCGGAGATCATGGGCGCTCGGCTGAAGCCGTCGCGCTACGGCGACGCGACGTAGCGATTCGATCGGCGGGCAGGAGCAGATCAGGTTGCGGTCGCCGTACGGGTTGTCGATGCGTCCGACGCTCGGCCAGTGCTTGTGCGCCCGCACGAACGGCAGCGGAAACGCCGCCTGCTCGCGCGAGTACGGGTGCGTCCACTCGTCGGCGGCCACCGCGGCAGCGGTGTGCGGCGCGTTCTTCAGGACGTTGTCGCTGCGGATCGGCCTTGCCGTCGATCGACCGCCTGGATCTCCGCGCGGATCGCGATCATCGCGTCGCAGAAGCGATCGAGCTCGTCCTTCGCTTCGCTCTCGGTCGGCTCCACCATCAGCGTGCCCGGCGACGGGAAACGACACCGTCGGCGCGTGGAAGCCGTAGTCCATCAGCCGCTTCGCGACGTCGCATCTCGTCGATGCCGCTGGCCTGCTTGAGCGGCCGCAGGTCGAAGATCATCTCGTGCGCGACGCGGCCGTTCGGTCGCGTGTACAGCACCGGGTAATGCGCCTCGAGCCGCGACTTGATGTAGTTCGCGTTGAGGATCGCGTAGCGCGTCGCGTCGGTCATGCCGTCGCGCGCCGAGCATCTTCATGTAGGCGTACGAGATCAGCAGGATGCTGCGCGCTGCCCCACGGCGCCGCCGACAGCGCGTGAATCGCGCGCTCGCCGCCGGTCGTCACGATCGGATGGCCCGGGCAGATACGGCGCGAGGATGCGCCGCCACGCCGATCGGCCCCATGCCCGGGCCGCCGCCGCCGTGCGGAATGCTGAACGTCTTGTGCAGGTTGATGTGGCAGACGTCGGCGCCGATCGCCGCCGGGCTCGTGAGCCCGACCTGCGCGTTCATGTTGGCGCCGTCCATGTACACCTGGCCGCCGTGCTGGTGCACGATCGCGCAGACGTCCTGAATCGCTCTCCTCGAACACGCCGTGCGTCGACGGATACGTGACCATCAGCGCGGCAAGCCGATCCTTGTGCGCCTCGGCCTTCTGCCTTCAGATCGTCGACGTCGATGTTGCCCTCGCTCGTGCTGGCGACGACGACGACGCGCATGCCGGCCATGACGGCGCTCGCGGGATTGGTGCCATGCGCGGACGCCGGGATGAGCACGACGTCGCGGTGCGTGTCGCCGCGATCGCGATGATACGCGCGGATCACCATCAGCCCGGCGAATTCGCCCTGCGCGCCGGAGTTCGGCTGCAGCGACACGGCGGCGAAGCCGGTGATCTCGGCACAGCATCTGCTCGAGCTCGCGGAAGATCTGCTGGTAGCCCGGCGGCCTGATCGACCGGCGCGAACGGATGCAGCTTGCCGAACTCGGGCCACGTGATCGGCAGCATCTCCGACGCGGCGTTCAGCTTCATCGTGCACGAGCCGAGCGGAATCATCGACGTGTCGAGCCCGATGTCCTTGCGCTCGAGGCTGCGGATGTAGCGCATCATCTCGCGTCTCGGAGTGATGCGTGTTGAACACCGGATGCGTGAGGAACGCTGACGTTCGCGCGAGGACGCTGCGGAGTGCGTCGTGTAGTCCGGTAGGCCTGGTCGGCCTCCGTTCGAGGGTTCGACTGGCGTCGGCGCCTCGGCCGATGCCGGCGGCGAACGCACCGACGATCGCCGCGATGTCGCCGGCGTCGACGGTTTCGTCGAGCGCGACGTGAATCGTGCCGTCGCGCCGGTAGCCCGAGGTTGATTCGCGACGCGATCGCCGCCTTGACGATCTGCCCGACCGCCTGAGCGCCGCCCGGCACGTCGAAGCGGGGCGTATCGAAGTACGCCGTCGTTCAGCTGCGTGATGCCGAGCTCCGCGAGCTGCGCGCTCGAGCAGCGTTGCGTACGGCGTGCACGCGCGCGCGCGATTGCGGTCAGCCCCTTCGGTCCGTGATACACGGCATACAGGCCGGCGATGTTGGCCAGCAGCGCCTGCGCCGTGCAGATGTTCGACGTCGCCTTCTCGCGGCGGATGTGCTGCTCGCGCGTCTGCAGCGCCATGCGGTACGCGGTGTTGCCGTGCGCGTCGACCGACACGCCGATGATCCGTCCGGGCGCCTGCCGCACGTGCTTCTCGAGCGTGGCGAAGAACGCCGCGTGCGGACCGCCGTAGCCGAGCGGCACGCCGAAGCGCTGCGAGTTGCCGTAGACGACGTCGGCGCCCATCTCGCCGGGCGGCGTGCAGCAGCGCGAGGCTCAGGAGATCCGTGCCGACGGCGACGAGCACGCCGGCCTGCTTCGCGCGCGCGCGATGAATCGCGCGCAGATCGTGCACGCGGCCGGCTTCGTCCGGCGTCTGGACGAGCGCGCCGAACGACGCGGTCGCGCGAAATCGACCGCCGTCGAGCTGCTCGTTCGGCATCGACGACGACCTCGATCCCGAGCGGCTCGGCGCGCGCGCTGCAGGACATCGAGCGTCTGCGGATAGCAGGAATCGGCGACCAGGAACTGCGCGCGCCCGACGACGCCGTCGATCCGTTTCGCCTGCACCCGGTGCAGCATCGTCATCGCTTCGGCGGCGGCGGTGGCTTCGTCGAGCAGCGAGGCGTTCGCGATCTCCATCCCCGTCAGATCGCGTCACCATCGTCTGGAAGTTGAGCAGCGCTTCGAGGCGGCCCTGCGCGATCTCGGCCTGGTACGGCGTGTACGGCGTATACCCAGCCGGGGTTCTCGAGGACGTTGCGCAGGATGACGCTGGGCGTGATGCAGTCGTAGTAACCGAGGCCGATGAACGAGCGGAACGACCTGATTGCGCGCGGCGACGGCGGCGCAGATCGCGCAGGAACTGGTATTCGCTCTGGCCGTCCGGCGAGGTCGAGCGGCTTCGTGAGGCGGATGCGAGCGGGGATCGCCTCGTCGATCCAGCGCGTCCAGCGACGGCGCGCCGACGACCTCGCAGCATCGCGTCGCGTTCCGCTGCGTCTGGGCCGATGTGACGGGATTGGAAGCGTTCGCGTCGAAGACACGTCGGCAGTCAGGGCTGATGGCTGAAGTGGGCTGATGGCTCACCGAGAGCTCTTGCGAGAGGTCTGCGCGGCGTCGAGCAGGCGCGCCCGCTTCGCGACGAGGTTCGTCAGCTTGACGACGATCATCCAGCTCGCCGTGCGGATCGGCATTCACCGTCTTCGGGTTTGTCCTTGAGGGCCGTGTTCACCTCGACGACTTCGCCCGCTGACCGGCGCGTACAACTCGACACCGCTTTCACCGATCTCGATCGTGCCGAACGACTGACCCTGTTTCAGCTTCGCGCCGACTTCAGGCAGCTCGATGTAGACGACGTCGCCGAGCTGCTGCTGCGCGTAGTCGGTGATGCCGATCTTGCCGCGGTCGCCGGCAGAGCTCGATCCACTCGTGGTCCTTCGTGTACTTGTAAGCCGGCCGGATACGCCATCGTCACTCCTGCTATGCTGGGGCCTGCTTTGTAGAACGGCATCGGCACGACGCGCGCGCGCGTGCGGCGGCCGCGGATGTCGCACGTCGAACTCGGTGCCGCGGCGCGGTGTGCTCGGCCGGCAGATAGGCCATGCCGATGGACTTCTTCAGAAACGGCGTCTGCGTGCCGCTGGTGACGACGCCCGGCCTTCGCGTCGCCGACGTAGGCGTCGTAGCCGTGGCGCGCGATGCCGCGCGTCGAGCATCTCGAAGCCGACGATCTTCCGCGCCGACGCCGCTCGCCTTCTGCTCGCGCAGCGCGCCGGCGCCGATGAAGTCGTCCTTCTTCCAGCCGACGATCCAGTTCAGGTCCGCTTCGACCGCCGTCGTCGTTTCGTCGATGTCGTTGCCGTGCAGGCGCATGCCGGCTTCGAGGCGCAGCGTGTCGCGCGCGCCGAGGCCGCACGGGATCGACGTCCGCGGCGCTCGCCCGACTCGAGCAATCGCCAGCCACACGCGGTCCGCCGGACTGCGGCGGCACGAAGATCTCGAAGCCGTCCTCGCCGGTGTAGCCGGTGCGCGAGATCGTCGCGCGCACGTTGGCCACTTCGCCGTGCGCGAACCAGTAGCTATTTGATGGTCGCGAGCTCGACGCCGGTGAGCGGCTGCAGGACGTCCAGCGCTTCGGGTCCCTGCACGCGCGAGCAGCGCGTAGCGCGAGCTCGCGTCGACGGCGACCGCGTCGCCGGCCGGCTTGATGCTGCTCGGCGATCCACGCGTAGTCCTTCGGCGATGTTGCCGGCGTTGACGACGAGCAGGAAGTGCGCGCGGGCCGAGGCGGTAGACGAGCAGGTCGTCGACGAACGTGCCCTGCGGCGTGAGCAGGCCCGGAGTACTGCGCCTGGCCGACCTGCAAGCTTCGACGCGTCGTTGGACGAGATGCGCTGCACGGCGGCGAGCGGCGTCCTTGCCGGCGATCTCGATCTCGCCCATGTGGCTGACGTCGAACAGGCCGGCGCGCGGTGCGGACGGCCAGGTGCTCGTGCGACGATGCCGCGTACTCGACGGGCATGTCCCAGCCGCCGAACGGGACCATCTTGGCGCCCGAGGCGCGGTGGCGAGCGTTGAGCGGCGTCTTTTTGAGAGGGGCGGCGGTTTGTTCCATCGAGGGTGGCGCGGCATGTGCCGTCGCGCGTGTGCGTGGGCGGTCAGGCGCCACTGGCGGATTTATGCGCGTTCAATCGGGTCAAGAACCGTACGGAGTTGACGGCTCAGCGTTCCGGATCGGCCGCCGCGCCTGGCCGATTCCTCGCGCACTCACAACGAAGCGATAGATCGATCTCGTCCTGTGGAAGTCCGTCGGCGCGAAGACGCTCGATCTCGCCAGCGTGATTCGCGTGCCAGTCTCCATGCGGCAAATCGTTCATGTTCTGGATTGTCGATGCTGGTCGTCACCCCTAGCACTGCCGGAGCAAACTGCATTTCGCTGCTCAATCTTTCTGTCCTGCTCCGACATCGTTGTCTCTAGGCCGGTGCCATGTCGCGTGTCGGCGTCAGGCGCCTCGATGCGTCCTCCTGGTGACGGTCCTCCACGAGCGCGGCCTCCGCATCCGCCAGGCTACGCCTGCAGCGTGTGGTGGCTGATCCGGCGCGGACACGCTTCGCGTTTGTTGCCGTGGACCCGTTCGACGATGAGCCGGACGTAGCGAGTGGCCCGGGCTCGCTGGGTGTCGTTCCGGCACGGGCCGGCGCACGGCGTAGTCGCTGACCGTCGGCGGCAGATCCTCGAGCCATCACATCGAGCGCGCGATGTCGTCCACCGCGAGTAGCGTTCGCGTTCGGACGTTGCCGGGCCAGTCGTATTCGGTGAGGGTGTGCTGCATCGCGGAGACGCGGGAAGCGCGCCCGCGATGCCAGGAAGTGGTGCAGCTCGAGAATGTCCTGGCGCCGGCGCTCGCGCGCAGCGCCGGCACGCGGATGTCGACGCCGCTCAATCGATAGAACAGATCCGACTCGAAACAGCTGCCGCTCGACCATCGCGACCAGCCTGCGGTTCGTGGCGGCGACGATTCGGATGTCCACTCGACGCGTTCCGTTGCCGCCGACGCGCTCGACGGCCAGGTCCTGAATGACGCGCAGCACTTTGGCCTGCGCCGGACGCGCGACAGGTCCGACACTTCGTCGAGAAACAGCGTGCCGCCGTCCGCCGCCTCGAACTTCCCGCGTCGGCCTGCGCACGCCGGTACGCCGGTGCGACTCTTCGATGCCGAACAACTCGGCCTCGAGCGAGCGTATCGACCAGCGCGGCGCAGTTGATGGCGACGAACGGCACCGTTGCGGCGACGGCTCAAGTCGTGGATTTGCCGCGCCGACTGCGAGCCCTTCGCCCACGCCGACTCGCCTTCCAGTGAGAGGCGACCGAACCTGGTCCGCCGCGACATGCCGGATGGTGTCGCGCAGCTGGTCCATCACCGGCGTCGAGCCGATCGCACTGGCGCGGCCGCGTCGCGGCGCATGCGCGCCGTCTGCAGCAGCCCAGGCGGCAGCGCCAGCCGCAACGCGCGCGAAGCCGCTCGATCTCGAGGGACCCCCAGCGCCAGACGTGCGCCGCGGTGTGGAGCGTCTGAAAGTCCCATTCCCACCGCGACAGCAGCCGGGATCGAAGGTCGCCTCGAGCTGACCGGCCATCGATGGATCGGCGCCCGGCACGTCCAGGATCGGTCGATCCCATCGCGCTCGATCGGCGCCTCGACCGGCGGTCGATCCCAGCGCGGCCGCAGCGTCGAGGCGGCCCGCCCACATCGGCTGCCAGCTCTCGCGCAACTGGCCGATCTGGACCGGCACGCCGCGGCGCAGGGCGTCCTCGAATTCGCCGCGGATCAGCGAAATGATACGAGCTGGCGATCGCAGCGATCGTGCCAGCGTCGCCAACAGCTCGCCCAGTGCCCGCCGCCGGTCCCGCTGTCGTGGCTTCGTGCCGATCAAGCGTCATGTCACCCAACCTGCTGAGTGGTGTCCACCGCTCGTGTTCGACAAACCAGGGCAGAGATCGCGATCGAAGCCAATCGCGCCGCGATAGCAGATCGACGCCGACCGCAGGCGCACCATCAGTGCACCGCAAGACGCGGCCGCGACGCTCGCGCGGTGCGGCCTCCGCTCGAGCACAGCATCGACGTTCGAACCCGGGAGCAGCCGGTGTCCGGCTTCGGATCAGGCCCCGCCGGCGCTGATGCTGATCGGCATCGCGCCAGCGTCCCGGCTTCCGCACCTGCGCCGACTGGATGCCGTGCCCTTCCGTCCCCCCTCACGGTCTCCTCCCCGTCGCCTGTCTCCGCCCCTCGACGGCCAAGCGAAGCCCTTCCACAGCCGGCTCCGAGCGTCGAACTTGAGGATGCGCGGTCTACTTCCCGCTTGACCTGTGGATGTGACCACGTACTGCGCGTTCCGGCGGCCCCGGGATGTAGAGATCTGCCGCGGATCGAGAGACACGTGCCCGGACGCCGCAAACGTCGCCGTGTTGCTGGGATCCTGAGCCTCATCGTGGATCTGCGCCCCGGCGTGCGAAGCCGCCGGAGTCCACGGCCGGCAGCCTGCGGAATCGCGCCGAACTCGACGCCTGTAGGCGCAGGCCGGGGCACCGCTCCGGCGGCACGAGCCAGCGTGCCGGCTCCCGGCCTGAATGTCAGCTGGCCTCGCACGCCGTTGCGGTTCCCGTCCACGTGAGACCGCATAGTGTACCCAGTGCAGTGGCCGTCGAGCGCGCGGCTCGACGCCGCTTGCAGCCCCACGTCCGCCGACCGCACGACGGCATCCATGCGCGGCGCGCTGGAGCCGGGCCGAGATGTGGCGCGCGGCGCCGCCGAGTGCGGAAGTCGTCGAGCCCTGCGACACCTGCGGCCACGGCGACGCGCGCTGAGCGTCGCCACCGTGCCCAGCACGAACAGGAGCTCGACGATCGTATAGCCGAATAGAGGTGAACGCTCGCGCTCACTTGGGTCTGTGGCTCGTGATCGGCCTTCGCCTGGCCGACCGCGAGCTGCGGCTTGAGCTTGAGAAAATTCTTCTCGCCGATGCCGCGCACGTTCATCATCACCTCGACCTTCTTGAACGGGCCGTTCTTCTGGCGTGCTCGATGATGCGCGCCGCCATCTTCGCGCCGACTCCGGGCAGCGTGGCGATTTCCGTCGCCGAGGCGGTGTTGATGTTCACGACCGCCGTTGAGGCCGGCTCGGCTTGGCGGTGCTGCCGGCGGCGTCTGTCTGTGCGGCGAGATGTCGCGCCGGTCGCCGCGACAAGCGCGGTCGCGGCAACGAGCGAGAGAACGATACGGACCATGTGACTCCTCCTCGATAAGTTGAGTGGCGCGAGACCCCGGCCGGCTTCAGAGTCCACGCTCCCGAGGTCGAGCGCTGCGCGTAGTTAGCGAAGCCGTCCGAGGTCGACGAGCGCTTATCGCAAGCCGGGCGCCACATCGGGACCGGCAGGCCGCGTCGCCGTAATTCGCTGAAGCAAGAGCCGATGCGCCCTGGCGAGGCGCAGGCGTGCCGGGAGCAGACGTGCGATCAGGCGATCAAAATGACGCCGCTGGTTGCGTCGTCAGGGCGGATTGTCATTACAGAGCGAGTGAATCGTAGGGTGACGCGTCCTGCAGGCCAAGGAGAATAGCCGGCCGTCCGCTGCCATCGCGTATGCTGTTCGCCGTGACGCCCGAGCGCTGGCGGCAAAAAGCAATCAAACCGCTGCTCGCCTCCGCCCTCGACTGTCCGCCAGCTGAGCGCGCGGGCGCTTCTGGCGGACGCCTGCGCCGGCGACCGCGCTGCGAGAAGAAGTGGAGTCGCTCCTCGCCGCGCACGACGCCGCCGGCAGCTTTCTCGACACGCCAGCCCTGTCGGCCCCGGTCAGCGGCGCACCATTCGATCCTCGCGTGCCGGGCAGCGCATCGGTCCGTGCAAGTGCTGATTCGCGAGCTGGGGCGCGGCGGCATGGGCGTGGTCTACCTGGCGGCGCGAGCCGACGACGCCTTCGACAAGGCAGGTCGCGATCAAACTCGTGCGCGGCTGTTCGCGGACGCGCATCGGCCGAGCAGCTTCCGCGACGAACGCCAGATCTCGCCAACCTCAATCATCCCTGCGTCGCCCACCTGCTCGATGGCGGCCGACCGAGGGGGCGCCGTATCTGGTGATGGAGCGTCGAGGGCGTGCCGATCGACGAGTGCGGCGAGACTGGCACGGCGCTCGACACGCGGCAACGGCTCGACCTCTTTCGTGTCAGGTCTGCGACGCCGTCACTCACGCCCATCGCAACCTCGTCATCCCACCGCGACCTCAAGCCGAGCAACATTCTCGTGCACCGCGGACGGGACCCCCAAGCTCCTGGACTTCGGGATCGCCGAAGCTGCCCCGAACCAACGTCTTGCGACGAGACTCGCGGTCGTTTCACGCCCAGTACCGAGCCCCGAACAGGTGCGCGGCGAGCCGATCACGGGCGCAGCGACGTCTACGCGCTGGGCGTGCTGCTCTACGTCCTGCTGACCGGACGCACTCCGTACCGCGCGACCGACGATCGCTCGAACAGGCCCGGATGATCTGCGCGAGGACGCGCCGATTCCGCCAGGCACCGCGGCGCACGACCTCGGCACGATCGTGCTGAAGGCGCTGCGCAAGGAGCCGGAACGCAGTGCAGCTCGGTCGAGCAGCTGTCGACCGACATCGCGCCGCTTTCTCGGCGGCCTGCCGGTGCTCGCCGCGCCAGACACGCTCCGCTATCACGCCGCGAAGTTCGTCCGGCGCCATACCCTCGGCGTCGCGTCCGCGGCGAGCGCTGTCCTCGTCCTCGCCAGCGCGACCGCCGTCACCACCTGGCAGGCGCGCGTGGCCAATCGCGAACGGGCGCCGCGCGGCAGCGCTTCAACGAAGTCCGCCAGCTCGCCACCTCCGTGGTCGCGGGCGAACTGCACGATGCGATCGGGATCTCTCCGGCGCCACGCCGGCGCGCAAGCTGCTGGTCACGCGGGCGATCGAATACCTGGACAGGCTGGCGAGCGAGGCGGACCGGCGACGCGTCGCTGCAGCGGGAACTGGCGGCGCGTGCGCCAAGATGGGCGACGCGCAGGGGAATCCGTATCTGGCGAACTCTGGCGACCGCGCCGGCGCGATGCGCAGCTATCAGAAGCGTTCGAGATGCATCGCGGCGATCGCCGCGCCTTCCCTGCGGACCCCGCGGCACAACAGGATGTGGCGGCCGATCACATGCGCATCGCCGACATGCTGTGGGCCGACGCGCGTACCCCGACGCCCTGCCGCGTTACCGCGAATCGCGATGGCGATCTCCGAGCGTCTGCCGCCGCACGCGCAGACGCCGGCTCGACGATCGCTTCAACGTGACGAGATCGTTGAACCGCATGGGACAGACTGCAGATGAACGCCGGCGACCTTCCCGCCGCGTTGAGCTCTATCAGCAGTCGAAAGCGCTGACGGCAGACCTGAGCGCGCCGCTCCGGGCAATGTCGCCTACCGCCGCGGCCTTCGCCGTGGCCGCCTTGAAATCGGTGACGTTGCCGATCGCGCTCACACGACTTCCGCAACGCCTTCAACGTCTACGTCGACGCGGAGCGCATGCCGCCGTTGTCGCTCGAGAACCCGGCCAGCGCCGATCTGCGCCGGACGTTCGCGCTCGCGCTCGGCCGCCTGGCGATCGGCTATCTCTAGGGTCCAGCGCGCCGGCGATGCCGCGACCACGAGCCGCGAGGCGCTCAACGTGTATCGCGCGCTGGCTGCCGCCGATCCCGAGAACGTCAAACACAGCTCTGACATGGCTGACACCTACGGCGGTCTCGGCGACGCGCTCAACGCGCAGGGACACGTGTCGGAGGCCGCCGACGCGATTCGTCACGCACTGGAGATTTACGAGAACAAGCGTGGATATGCCGCCGGTGGCGGGAACCTCGCGAACCTGTTATTATCGCTGGGTGCCGTGTTGTGCCACTCCGATCCGGCTGGAGCACTGGACGCCTATCGGAAGGCCGCCGGCTGCTTTGCGGTGGAGCCGGTTCGCAGCGAGTATCCGGCGAAGCTCGCGGAAAGCCACGCCGGCATTCGTGACGCGCAGGCCCACTCACCACGGCCGCGCGCGCGCCATGAAGCCGTAAACGACGCTACTGGCCGTAGCTCATCTACCGACTGCCTTTCTTCAGCTCCTCGCCCACCTGCTTCCCGACCTTCGACATGGCATCTTCGACCGTTTCGACCATCTTGCCTTCGACGCGTCGTCCGTGCCGGGCATGCGCATCCGACGCTTGCGACATCATCGAGAAGGCCGCGCCCATGCCGGATTGACCACGCCCGACATCCCGCCGGCCATGCCGCCGCCGAACGAGCCCACCACCCATCATGCTCATCATCGGGTTTCCCCATCTTGCCCATGGTGGTCATGGCATCGTAGCCGCTCGAACCGGCGAACATCGCCACTCGGAGCGCGGAGGACAGGCCGAAATCCGCCGCCGCTCGAGGCCTTGGCGTTCGCGGTGATCCGCGGCTTCGCTGGTCGCCGAGGCGCGTAGAGCTTGTAGACCGCGCGTCGTGCACTTCCTCCTGCTGCGTTCGTATCGCCGGACACCTTCTTGAGCATGCCGCCGACCTTGCCGGGCTTCTCCGGACTTGAGCTCAGGAGAGTCGCTGGTGATGACGAAGGTCACACGCCTTGACGCCGCATCGCGGATTGAGATCGGCCGGTGTCGCGCCGACGAGCGGCAACGCCTCGTAGGGCGCCTATCGCGAACGCGGCCAGCAGCGCGCCGTGCGCATCACCGGGCTCGGGACGTTCCGGTCCGTCTTGTTCACGGTGTCGACGCGACGCCGATGCGGATGACGCCGGGACTTCTTCGGCGCGACAGCGCTCGTGCCATCGGTGACGGAGCCCGAACAACGCATCGGTGAGGCTGCCGCCCTTCGCCAGCGCAGGCGGCAGCTCCGTATAGGTTTTGACCTCGCTATAGCCGGACGGCAGCGTCGAACAGTTCGCGCATCGAGCGATGTCACCTGCAGGTCGGTCACTTCCATCGTCGAGCTCGAGCTCTCCGGTCTCCTTGCCGTCTTCGGTCGTCGTGGTCGTCGTCGTGGCGACGGCGAATCCGAGATCTTGGCTTCGCCCGCGCGCCGCCGCTTCACGCGATCGGTGCAGCGCCTTCGGCGGGAGGCGCGCTGGGCTGCGGCTGCCGGCGCCGAGGGGCACAAGTCGTGATCCGGAAGATCGACGTACCAGCCGTCGGTTTCCACGCGTGTCGTCTTCGATCTCGCAGGCGTTCGGGCCCGGCTGCCGCGCCATCACGGTTTTGATGTGCCGCGCCTCCCGGCCGAACAGCTCCTTGCGTTCGCCCGTGTCGGTGAGCGTCATCGTTTCGGTGATGACGCCGCCCTTGGGTTTGGCTGGGGCACCGCCGCGGCCGCCCCCTGCCCGACATCGCGGCAAGCTGGGCCTGGGTCGCGGCGTCCGGGCATTTCGGGAACCGGCGCGCGGCGTGGCAGCGGGCGCTGGGAGCCGGCGAGTCGGTCGACACCACCAGTGATACTGCTTCGACGTGGCGTTCAGCTGCACGCTGCGCTTCAAATCGCATTGATTGAGCATGGTGATGCCCGGGAACTCGTAGCGCTGCCGGACACCCTTGAAGTACGCGGAGTTCTCCGAGATCTGCGCTCCATTGATGAGCTTGGTGTGAGTCGCACGTCGGTCGGAGGCGGCGGTGGAGTGGCGGCGGCGGTGGCGACGGTTCCGGCAGGCGGCGGCGTTTCGGCGCGGCCTTCACGGGCGCCGGCGCCTTTACCGGCGGTTTCTTCGGAACGGTCGTCTGCGCCGACCCGGACGAGGCGAGTGACAGCGCGAGCGCGTACAGAACGAGCTTGGCCAGCATGGGGCGTCCCCTCCCGGTATCGAGACGCGCGCTGTCTGGCCGATAGTCGGGGTCAGGCGGCTCGGTGAGCGCGGTCGCGGCGGAACCAGTCGAGTGGCAGCGGCGCAGCCCGTCCTCCAGATCCACCGTCGGTTCGCAGCCGGAGCCGGGCGCGCGCCTTGGTGATATCAGCCTGCGAGTCCTTGACGTCGCCCTGCCGCGCCTCCGCGTAGACCGGCTGGATGCGTGGTGCCGACGATCTGCTGCATCATCGCGGAGCAGTTCGTTGAGCGAGATGCGCCCGCCGGTCGCGACGTTGATCGCTTCGCCGGCCGACGTTCGGCGCGTCGCAGGCGCGGCAGCACGCCGTCGACGACGTTGGCGACGTAGGTGAAGTCGCGCGTCTGCTCGCCGTCGCCGTAGATCGTCGGCGGCCGCCCTTCGAGGAGCGCGGTCGAGAACAAGCGAGATCACGCCGGATACGGCGAGCCCGGATCCTGCCGCGGCCCGAAGACGTTGAAGTAGCGGATCGTCACGGTTTCGAGGCCGTAGAGCTGCGTGAACATCTGGCAGTACTGCTCCGCCACGAGCTTCTGCAGCGCGTACGGCGACAGCGGGTTCGGTCGGCATGTCCTCGCGCTTGGGCAGCGTCGGCGGTGTTGCCGTAGGCCGACGACGACCCGGCGTAGACCAGCCGCTTGACGCCGGCGTCGCGCGCGCGCGACGAGCACGTTGAGCGAGGCGTCGATGTTGGCGCGGTTCGACGTGACCGGATCGGCGACCGATCGCGGCACCGATGGAATCGCCGCCTGGTGGAGCACGTAGTCCACGCCGTGACCGCGCGTGCGTCGGCGACCGCCATGTCGGCGAGATCGCCCTCCAGGAACTCCACGCCGGCGACGTGCGCGAGGTTCCGGCGCGTTGGCCGCCGATCAGGTTGTCGACGACCCGGACCGTGTGTCCGCGGCCGACGAGCTCTTCCGCGAGATGGGAGCCGATGAATCCTGCGCCGCCGGTGACGAGATAGAAGCCATGGTGTCGTAGGGAGCCGAGCCCGCTGTTAGCCCGCGGCCGATATGCGGGTCACGCCCCTTACATTCAGTCCGTGAACCCGGCGTGCGACAGCCCGGGCGTGCACCTTGCAGCGCGTTCTGGTAATAGAGCTTGCTGCAGCACCTGGTCGGGCAGGCCGATGCCATACAGCTTCCAGAACGCGTGATAGTCGCGGTAGTAGTCGAAGTATCTCGTCGTTGGTCTCGAACACGCGCCAGTAGTACGGATATTCGTCCGGCTGATAGCTGTCTTTCCCGAACAGGATGCGATCCTGGTACTTGACGAAGAACTCGTGCGCGGCGCGCGGCTGGCGGCCGAAGTCGTAGAGGACGGCCGCGACGTCGTAGTAGACGTTCGGGTTCTCGTCGAGCAGCTTGCCGGCCCGCGCCAGGTCGTTCGCGTGCCAGCCGAAGTGCGCGAGGATGAACTGCGTGTTCGGGTGGCGCTTGATCATCGTTGTTGCGCTCGGTCATCAGCTGCTCGAAGCGCACGCCCGGTCTGGTGACGGCGATCGCGCATACAGCGCGAGCTCGAGCCATCGCTCGTTGGCGTAGTCGAGCGGATCGAAGAACGCCTGCGGCTCCGGCGACGTGGATCAGCACCGGGCACGTTCGAGCCGCGCGCACGTCGCCCAGATCGGATCGAGCTCGGGATCGTCCACGCGCAGGCGGCTGCCGTCGGCCTTCCGGACGAACATGCCGAGATCCTTGAAGATCTTCGAGGCCCGATCGCGCCGGCCTTGATGTCGTCGTCGAGCTGCTTCGCCGCCTTCGCGCCGAAGCCGGGGCCGACGCCTGGCTGAAGTTGACGTTCGCGAACAGCACCATCCGATCCTTGAACTTGCTCGCGCGCAGCGCCTCGACGCCGCGGTGCAGCCGCGATCGCCGAAGCGATCCGCTCAGGTTGACGAGGACGCGGAGGTTGTTCGTCCTCCATGCCTTTCATGACGCGACCGAACTCGGCCGGCCGAAATCGGCGTCGACTGGTGGCTGTGGATGTCGATCACCGGGATACTTCGCGCGCGGCACCGGATGCTGCGGCACGACGAGCATCGACTTCGGCTTGTACTCGCGGATCGTTCGGCGGCTGAAACTCGGGTTGCCGTCCTTCGGCGGGCCGCGGCCGGACCTGGCCCGGCGTCTGCTGACCGACGATGAGGCGCTGCGAGACCGGCGGTGAGCAGCCCAAGGGCGAGTCGTCTCATAAGTTAGAAGTCAGAAGTCAGCGAAGTCCGAAGCTCAGAAGCTGAAAAGTCGCAGTGAGCCGTAAGCCGAATTCTGTCCCTCGATCGCTGCCGGCCCTCGCCGGCGGCTGACTCGGCAGGCGACGACCATTCCTCTAGCCCCGCCATCGCTGGCGGGATCCAGCGACCTACCCGGAGACTCGGACGGACGGGCCGGTCTAGCTCGGAACCGAGCGTATCCGAGCCGATGGCGCCTCCCTATTTGGTCTTGCTCCGTGCGGGGTTTTGCCTGCCACCTGATGTTGCCACGCGGCGCGGTGCGCTCTTACCGCACCTTTTCACCTTACCCTTCTGACTCGCGGCTCGGCGGCTCTCGCCGGACGCTCGCTCAGGGCGGTATATTTTCTGTGCCACTAGTCCTTCAGGTTGCCCTGACCGGGCGTTACCCGGCGCACTGCCCTGCGGAGTTCGGACTTTCTCTGCCTCCGCTTTCGGCGAAGCGGCTGTCGTCTGGCTCACTGCGACGTTCTGATTGCTATGGCTGCGTCAGGGCCTCGGTAACTCTGCGCTCAGCCGCCCAGCCATGAGCCCATGCCGTCGCACGTCTACCCGTCCGTCTCCTGCGTGATCTGATACTGCTCGAGCTTCTGTACAGATTGCTGCGCGGCGTGCCGATGACTTCGGCGGTCTTCGAGATGTTCCAGCCGTTCTCGCGCAGCTTGCCGACGAGAAACGCGCGCTCGGCGTTCTCCTTGAACTCGCGCAGCGTCCCCGCCTTCGCCCGGTCGCCGTCGCCGCCAGGCTTCGGCGCGGCAGGCCTGCCGCCGGCGCGCTCGGCGACCGGACGCGTCGCGGCAGGTCCGGCAGATCGATCGTCTCGCCGCCGGTCATGATGATCAGCCGCTCGACCGTGTTGCGGAGCTCGCGGATGTTGCCCTTCCAGCGGTAGCGCTGCAGCGCGTCGAGCGCCGCCTGCGTGATCGCGCTTCGGCCGCACGTTGTTCTCGCGGCTGAAGAAGTCGACGTAGTGGCGGACCAGCGGCGGGATGTCGTCGGGCCGCTCGCGCAGCGGCGGCACGTGGATCGGGATCACGGCGAGCCGGAAATACAGATCCTCGCGGAACGTGCCCTTCTCGATCTCTTCCTCGAGGTTCTTGTTGGTCGCGGCGATCACCCGGACGTCCACCTTGATCGTCCGCGCCGATCCCAGGCGCTCGACCTCGCCTTCCTGCAGCACGCGCAGCACCTTGGCCTGCGTCTTGGCGCTCATGTCGCCGACTTCGTCGAGGAAGATCGTGCCGCGGTCGGCCTGCTCGAACTTGCCGACCTGCTTCTCGGTCGCGCCGGTGAACGAGCCCTTCTCGTGCCCGAACAGCTCCGACTCGATCAGCTCCTCGGGAATCGCCGCGCAGTTCACCTGCACGAACCGCTCGCGGCTGCGCAGGCTGTTGCGGTGAATCGTCCGCGCCACCAGCTCCTTGCCGACGCCGCTCTCGCCCGTGGATCAGCACGGTCGCGTTGGTCGGCGCCGCGCGGCCGACGGCGGCCATCACCTGCTTCAGCGCCGGGCTCTCGCCGATCATCTGATGGCGGACTTCGACGGCCTTCTTCGAGCGTCCGGTTCTCGTCGCGCAGCTGCCGCTGGTCGAGCGCGTTGCGCAAGGCTGACGAGGACCCGCTCGCTCGCGAACGGCTTCTCGATGAAATCGAACGCGCCCTTCTTGGTCGCTTCGACCGCCGTGCTGATCGTGCCGTGGCCGGAGATCGACGACGACCGGCAGCGCGTCGTTCGTGTGGCGCAGCCGTTCGAGCACCTCGAGGCCGTCCATGCCCGGCATCTTCACGTCGAGCAGGACGAGGTCGGGCGCCTCGCGCTCGGCCAGCGCCAGTCCTTCCTGGCCGGTGGCGGCGCCGATGAACTCGTAGCCTTCGTATTCGAGCGTCATCCTGCAGCGAGTCGCGGATCGCGGCTTCGTCGTCGATAACAAGGATGCGTGATTCATGACCGCCATCGGAATTAGTCGAATGCTGATTAGCGGTCGTCTACTCGAACGGTTATTGAGCTTGGTGCCGCTGCCAGATCGGGCGCGTAGACATAGAAGCGTGAGGATGTCGCCGGATGCGCGGCGCGCGCCACCCGCCGAAGTCGGCGACCGAATCGACGCGCCTGCCGGTTGACTTCGAGCAGCACGGTGCCGCGCTCGATGCCCGCCGTCGAACGACGAGCTCATCGCCTCGACGCGCGTGATCGAGGACGCCCCGCATCTGCCTGCGGCAGCTTCGAGCCGCTCGGTCAGTCTGCCGATCCAGGTCGCGGACGCTGAGGCCGAGCAGACGGTGTCTGATCGGCGCCGCACGCGATCGGATCGGCGGCGCGGCTCGGGACGTCGTCGCCGGCGCTGTCGCGCGCGCGGACGTTCCGACCAGCTTCACGCGTGACCGCCTGCTGCGTGGCCGATCGCGCATCGATCGTTCAGGCGCGCCGCCGACCCCGGCGCGCGCGCCCGCAGATCTCGCGAATCAGCTCGTCGTCGCTGCCGATCGCCGACATCGTCCAGCGAGACGATGACGTCGTAAGCGCAGAGGCCGGCGCGATCCGCCGGCGATCCGTCGGTGACGTCCTGCACCAGCGCGCCGCGGCTCACGGGCAGCTTCAGCGAGCGCTCGAGATCGGGATCCACGTCGCGCAGCCGACGCCGATGTAGCCGCGGCGACACGCGCCCGCGCGCGCGCAGCTGCGGCAGAATCGGCGCGCGCGCCGTTGATCGGCACGGCGAAGCCGATGCTGCTCGCCCGCGAGCTGATCGCGGCGTTGATGCCGATCACCTCGCCGCGCGCGTTGATCAGCGGCCCGCCGCTGTTGCCGAAATTGATCGCCGCGTCGGTCTGGATGTAGTTGTCCAGGCTCGCGTCGAACAGCTTGCGCCCGAGGAAGCTGACCACGCCGACGGTCACCGAGTGCTCGTAGCCGAGCGGGTTGCCGATCGCGCACACCCACTCGCCCATCCGCAGCTTCGTCGGAATCGCCGAGCGGCGCCACCGGCAGGCCGGTCTGCCCGTCCACCTTGATCGAGCGCGATGTCGGTGTCCGGATCGGCGCCGACGACGCGGCGCGCAGCGCTGCGGCCGTCGGACAGCTTGACCGATGATCCGTTCGGCGCGATCGATGACGTGGTTGTTCGTCAGGATGCTGCCGTCGGCATCGATGATGAACCCGCTGCCGGCGCCGCGCTGCGCGCGTCTGCGCTCGGATCGCGGACCGAGATCCGGTCCGTCGAACGGCTCCGGGTGGATCGGTGCGCGTGACGGCTCCGGCGCCGTCGCGCTCGCGGCCGCGCGCGGTGGCGTCGATGTTGACGACGGCGGGGTTGATCCGTTCGACGACGTCCGCGAAGTTGACGAGGCTGTCCAGCGCCGAGGCGCGCGCGAGCGAATCGCCGTCCGCCCGCCGACGGCTTGCCGGCGCGCACCGGCGGCGACCGACGACCGCGCGACGCCGCCGGCGACGATGGCGCCGACGAGAACGCGACGATCGCGGTGAGCACGACGCGTGACGATGGTGAAACGCGTTCGACATGCGTTGAGACGCAGCCCTTCACTGTTGCCATCGATTATAAGGCGCTTGAAACAGCTTCCTCATCGAGCGACCTCGACGCCGAGCTGCGCGCGCCTTCTCGAGCTTGCTCCCGGCGTCGGCGCCGTGCGACGAGCGCAGGTCGTCTTCTTGCTGACCGATCCCGCGACACCTTCGCGCCCAGCGCCTCGAGCGCCTCGGCCGCCTCCTCGCGCGTCATCGAGGCCAGCGTGCCGGTGAGCACGAAGGTCTTGCCGGCCAGCGGTCCGGCGCTGGTCCGACGGTCCGGCTCCGGCAGGCTCGTGGTCCATGCTGACGCCGGCTGTCTGCCAGGCGTGGCGACGAGCGCGCGGTTGCGCGGCTCGTCGGCGAAGAGCGCGCACCGACGCCGCGACGCACCGGCCCGATCTCCGGCACCGCCTGCAGCGCTCCGACGCGGCGCGTCCGAGCACGCGCGTCCATGGTCCGGAGGTGCCGCGCCAGCGTCGCGGCGGCCTTCTCGCCGACGTGACGGATGCCGAGCGCGTAAATCAGCCGCGACAGGTCGTTCGCCTTGCTGCGCGCGATCTGCTCGAAGACGTTCGCGGCCGACCTTGCCCAGCTTGCGCGGACGGCACGGTCCGACCGCGGCTCCTTCGGGCGTGACGACGAGGTTCTCGAGCGTCGCGACGTCGAGGTGGTAGAGATCGCCGAAATCGCGCACCGAGGTCTGCGCGAGCAGCTGATCGACCAGCGACGCGCCGAGCCCCTCGATGTTCATCGCCGAGCGCGAGCGCGAAGTGCTCGAGGCTGCGCCGCAATGCGCGCCGGGCACGACGTGTTCTCGCAGCGCCAGACGACTTCTTCCTCGTCGCGGCGCAGCACGCTGCCGCACTCCGGACAGGTCGTCGGCATCATCCACGGCGTGCGAGCCGGCCGGGCGGAGGCGTCAGGATCGGGCGCGACCACCTTCGGGATGACGTCGCCGGCCTTCTCGATGACGACGGTGTCGCCCTCGCGGAGGTCCTTGCGCGCGAGGTCCTCGGCGTTGTGCAGCGTCGCCATCGAGATCGTCGAGCCGGCGACGAACACCGGCTCGAGCACGGCGTACGGCGTCACCGGCGCCGGTCCGTCCGACGTTGACTCTCGATCTTCAGCAGTTTCGTGTGCGCCTGCTGCGCGGGGAACTTGAACGCCGTCGCCCACCGCGGGAACTTCGCCGTCGTCGCCCAGCCGTTCGCGCAGCGCGAGGTCGTCCACCTTGATGACGACGCCGTCGGTGTCGAACTCGAGCGTCGCGCCGCGCGTCGGCCCATTCCTGGCAGAACGCGACGACCGTCGTCGACTGCCGCGCAGCGCGCGCCAGTGCCGCTCGACCGGCAGCCCCACGCCGCCAGCGTCGTCAGCGTCTCGGCATGCGTCGCGTTGGCACGTCGGTCGGAATGGCCTGAAGCGTCACGGTCTCCGCCGGTCTATGACCAGCTGGTAGATGAACGCCGACAGCCCGCGTTTCGCGACGAGCGCCGGATCGAGGTTCCGCATCGTCCCGGCGGCGGCGTTGCGCGGATTCGTGGAACGAGCGGCTCGCCCGCATCCTCGCGCTCGCTGGTTCATCCGCTCGAACGACGCGCGCGGCAGATACACCTCGCCGCGGACCTCGATGCGCGCCCACGGCACCGTCGGCCGCAGCGGCGAGCGGGATCGCGCGGATCGTGCGCACGTTGGCCGTCACCTCCTCGCCCCGCGTGCCGTCGCCGCGCGTCGCGCCGCGCACCAGCCGCCCGTCCTCAGTAGGTCAGCGCGATGCTCAGGCCGTCGATCTTCAGCTCCGCGACGTAGCGCGACGGCGTCGTCGCCGAGCCCGCCGCCCTTCCGCACCCGCTCGTCGAACGCGCGCAGCTCGTCGTCGTTGTAGGCGTTGTCGAGGCTGAGCATCGGACGCAGGTGCTCGACGGTCGCGAATCCTTCGGTGAGGCTGGCCGGCGACGCGCTGCGTCGGCGAGTCGGGCGTGACGAGATCGGGATGCTCGGCCTCGAGCCGCTCGAGCTCGTGCAGCAGGCGATCGAACTCCTCGTCCGAGACCTCGGGAGCGTTGTGGATGTAGTAGCACTCTTCGTGATGCCGGATGGCATCCCGCAGCTCGCGAAGGCGGTCCTCAGGTTGAGGGCTCATCCGACACCGGACAATCCGGCGGCCCGTCGAGCGGCGTGTCGGGAGATCGGCTGCGACCTCAGCGAATGTGCGGTATGTCGCCGCGCCGAACAGAACCAGGCGGATCAGCCGCAGCGATGGCGCCGCCGGCGCGTGGTCGCGGATTGCGCCAATCATGATCCGCGCGCATTCAGCCACGGGAAAGCCGCCGACGCCGGTGCCGAAAGCGGGAAAGGCCATCGATGCGACTCCGCGCGCGTTCACCGGCCGCGCAGCGCGCATCGCGTCGCGCGCTCGATGATTGCCGCCGACGTGCGCCAGATCCTGACCCATGACGGCGGCATGGATGACGTATCGCGCCGGAAGCCGCCCCGCCGATGTCGCCACGCAGCCGCCCGGCTCCACGGGTCCCTCGCGCCATCGCCTCGCGTTCGATCTCGGCGCCGCCTCGCGCCTTGATCGCGCCGGCCACGCCAGCGCCCATCCAGAACGGCGTTGTTCGCGGCGTTCACGATCGCGTCGGTGTCCTGCGCGCGCGATGTCGCCGTCGCGCGATCTCTCAGGGTCAGGGGCGGAAGGGTGAACGCGATCAACGGTCGCGCGAGAGCACGTAATCCGGCAGCGCGAGCAGGGCGTCGCGCTCCGAGCTGGGCGGAAACGCGTAGAGCGGCTTCTTCGCGCGCTCGGCGAACTCGACGGCGCGGCGATACGCGTGAGTCGATCGACGCGTGCTCCTTCAGGCATGCGCAGCAGGTCGTGCCACTGCTCGCCGGTGACGTTGCGCGACGCGATGATGTCGCGGACGATCCGCCGTGCCGGCGCCGTCGTCGCTGCTGCGCTGCAGGTGGATGAGCGGCAGCGTCACCTTGCCTTCGCGCAGGTCGCTGCCGATCGGCTTCCCGACGGCCTCGGCGTCGCCCGTGAAGTCGAGCAGATCGTCGACGAGCTGAAACGTCATGCCCGAGGTTGAAGCCGTATTCCTGCGCAGCGCCTGCTCGTGCGTCGTTCGGACGCCTCGCCGAGCATGCCGCCGATCTGCGCGCAGCCGCCGAACAGATACGCCGTCTTGCGGCGGATGATGTCGAAGTGCTCGTCCTCGGTGATGTCGGCGTCGCCGTTCTTCGTGAGCTGGTACAGCTCGCCCTCGATCATGCGCAGCGTGACGTCGCACAGCAGCCGGATGATCTCGAGCGAGTCGTGCGTGAGCGCCATCGCCATCGACTTGATGTAGAGGTAGTCGCCCGAGCAGGACCGTGATGTCGTTGCCCCACCGCGAGTGCACGGCGAGCCGGCCGCGGCGCAGATCCGAGTCGTCGATGATGTCGTCGTGGACGAGCGTCGCGGTGTGGATGAACTCGACGACCGCGGCGTAGCAGCATCGCGCGGTCGCCGTCGTAGCCGCGCCAGCCGCGACGGCCATGAGCAGCACGGCCGGCCGCATGCGCTTGCCGCCGCTGGTCTGGATGTATCTGCCGATCTTGGGAATCAGCTCGACCTGCGACTGGACGTGTCGCGCGAACTCGCCGTCGACCTTTTCGAGGTCCGCGCGGATCGGCTCGAAGATCTGCGAAAGGGCCAGGCGACGATTTTTCCACGGCGGTTCAGGTAGGACTTTATCACGGCCGGAACAGGCGTGTGGAAGTTCGCCGCGGTCTGCGCCGGCCAGCGTCGCCGCGCGTCGATGCCGTGCAGCTCGCGCAAGCGCCTCGACCGACGCGCGCGACGAGCGCCGGCTCGTTCCGCTTGCCGCGGTGCGGCACCGGCGCGAGAAACGGGCTGTCGGTTTCGATCAGCAGCCGATCGAGCGGCACGCGCGCGCGCCGTCTCGCGCAGCTCCGCGGCCTTCGGAAACGTCACGATGCCGGCCAGCGAGATGTAGAAGCTCAGGCCGAGGCCCGGCGCTCGCGCGAGCGCGGCGGTGCCGGTGAAGCAGTGCAGCACGCCCGCACTGCCCCGCCGCCCTCTTCGCGCAGAATCGCCACCGTGTCGTCGTCGGCCTCGCGCGTGTGGATGACGACCGGCCGCTCCAGCTCGCGCGCCAGCGCGCACCTGCGCCCGGAAGCACCTGCTGCTGGACGTCGCGCGGCGAGATAGTCGTAGTGGTAGTCGAGCCCGATCTCGCCGACCGCGCGCGCCGGGCGGCGTCTCGGCGAGCTGTCGCGCACGACGCGTCGGCCGCGCCGCCAGGATCGTCCGCGAACTGGTGCGCCTGATGCGGGTGGACGCCGATCGCGAACCGCGACGTCGGGCCAGCAGCGTCTCGAGACGCTCCGGCCTGCGCCGCCTCGTTCGCGTTGCCGCCTTCGAGGATGACGAGCACGCGCTCGAGGCCGGCCGTCCTCGCGCGCGCCGACGACCTCGCTCGAGATCGGCCGCGAACGTCTCGTCCGCCAGATGGCAGTGGCTGTCGATCGATATGGGGTCGAAGACGTCGAGGTCGTTGCCGACGACGACCTGCCTTTGTAGGTGCGACGAACCTCGGATAGATATTGCTCGTCGGAAATCTCGCGCCCGCGCGGCCGATGCCGCGGTGATACATGATCAGCAGTCGGGGCTGCGTCTTGTTCGCGATTTCGGCCAGCTGCGTGGTCGTCGTGTGGTGGCTGGCGCGGTAATCCAGCCGGTTGGGGAGCTGCGGGCATGCGCTTGAGAATACGCTTCGTGGATCAGCACGTCGCATTTCCGGCAGCTCTCGATCAGCGCGGCGCTCGGGTTCGTGTCACCGGAGATTACGATCGTCCGGTCAGCGGTCTGAAAGCGGTAGCCGAACGTCGAGTCAGCTCGCCGTGCGCGTTCGGAAACGCCGTCACCGCCACGTTGGCATCCTTGTAGACGGTCCGCCTTGACGTCGTGCGCTTCGACCGTGGCTCCGGCGGGACGCGATGCTCCATACCATTGACACGAATGTTGATGTCCTCCTGCCACGCGAGCAGGATGTGCCGGGTCATCGTCTCCAGCCCGACCGGTCCGTAGACTCTGAGAGGCGTCCGACGCCCTTACTTTATGTCGTGAGAATCAGATCGGGATAGCCGACCGTGTGATCGAATGCAGATGCGTGATGAACGCCGTGCGGAGATTGTTCGGCGCAGTGCGATGCCCTTTTCGTGCGGCTTCGGCGCGCCGGACGCCCGGACCCACGTCCACCAGGTAGGCCTCGTTGTTGACCACGATCGCCGTCGCGGGCCCCGACGCGTCGGCTCGGGCCGCGGCGAGCCGTGCCCAACAGCTTTGACCTGCGTGCCTGTCGGTGCGCTGCGCGATGGCGGTTGCCCGGCCGACGCATACAGCGTGCCGATGGTCAGCGACAGCAGCGCCGCCAGCTTCGTGCTCGACGACATCACCGGACACGGCTGCCCGGCGGCGGCGGCTTTCCTCGAAACGTCACGACCATCGGCGGGCCGCCGGCATCGGGGCTCGCTGCCAGCGACCATCCCGTTCGACTCGATCCCCATCAGCTTGGCGGGCTTCAGGTTGAAGACGATCACGACGGTCTTGCCGACGAGCGACTCCGGGCTCGTAGCGCTTCGGCGATGCCGGCGACGAGCGTGCGCTGCTCGGTGCCGACGTCCACCTGTCAGCTTGAGCAGCTTCTTCGACTTCGGCACGCGTCTCGCGCGGTCAGCACCTTGGCGACGCGCAGCTCCACCTTCATGAAGTCGTCGATGGAGATTCGATCCGACTCCGCCGGTGCCGGGGTGCCGGGTGCTGCGGTGCCAGGTGCAGCGGTGCCGGGTGCCGCGCGTGCCGGGTGCCGACCGGCGCCAGGTGCCGCGCGCTGCCGCGGTGCACGGCTGGCGGCTGTCGGATCTCGTCTGGTCGGTCATCGGGTCGTCGTCTCCTGTTGCTCCTTGCCGCGGCCACAGCGGCCCTTCCTGCACGAGCACCCGCTCGCCGTCGTCGCGCCAGCGGCGCATCGCGATCGAGGTGAGGCCTTCGCGCGGCGCGCCGACGCGCCGCAGGATCTCCGCGGCTGGACGTCGGCATGATCGGCTCGAGCAGCACGGCCGCCAGACGGATCGCTTCGGCCGCGTCGAACAGCACCTGCGTCAAGCCGGTCGGCGGACGCGGGATCGCTTGGCGAGCGTCCACGGCGCGGTTGCGGCGATGAATTCGTTGGTCGCGTCGATCAAGCGGTACGCGGCCGCGGCGCCTTCGTGGAGCGCGAAGCGCGTCCATCGCCTTGCGATAGTCGCCACGACCTGCTCGCCGAGGCGCACGAGCTGATCCGACCGGCGCCGCCCGGCGGGACAGACGCCCTGTCCGGTAGCGGCCGACCATCGCCGACACGCGGCTGACGAGGTTGCCGAGGTTGTTCGCGAGATCGACGTTGTAGCGTTCGTCGTAGCGTTCCCACGTGAAGTCGCCGTCGCCGCCAAAGGCGATCTCCTTGACGAGATACAACCGCAGCGGGTCCTGCCCTGCGGCCCGAGCCGATCCGCCGCGACGATCGGATCGATGATCGTGCCGAGCGTCTTGCTCATCCGCTGGCCGTCGATCGTCATGAACCCGTGGCCGAACATCTGCCGCGGCACGCGGCAGCTTGCGCGCTCATCAGCATCGCCGGCCAGATGACGGCGTGGAACCGGGTGATGTCCTTGCCGATCACGTGCAGGTCGGCCGGCCACCACTTCGCGAACATCTCCGCTCGATCGGCTGCGCCGAGACCGACCGCCGACGCGTAGTTGATCAGCGCGTCGAACCAGACGTAGACGACGCTCGACGGATCGCACGGCAGCGGAATGCCCCACGACTGCCCGGCGCGGCTCACGGAGATGTCGCTGCAGCCCGCTCTCGATCAGCCGCAGGATTTCGTTGCGGCGGATGTCCGGCTGCATGAACTCGGGATGGGCGCGCGAAGTGATCGAGCAGCGGCTGCTGGTACTTCGACAGCCGGAAGAAGTAGTTCTTCTCGCGGATCCACTCCGGCTTCAGCGTCGGGTGCAGCGGGCAGTTGCCGTTGACGAGATCCTTCTCCTGCTTGAACTCCTCGCAGCTGACGCAGTACCAGCCTTCGTAGACGCCTTCGTAGATGTCGCCGGCGTCGTGAGATGCGCTGGACGATGTCGTGACGCCCGCCGCGTGGCGCGGTTGCGGTCGTCCGGATGAAGTCGTCGAACGAGACGTCGAGCCGCTGCCCACGTCCGCGCGGAACTCCTGCTCCATCCGATCGCAGTAGGCCAGCGGATCGAGGCCCTCCTCCATCGCGCCTGCTTGTAGCACGTTCTGCGAGTGCTCGTCGTTGCCCATGAGGAAGCGCGTGTCGAACCCGGCAGAGCCGCTTGTAGCGCGCGATGACGTCGGCGCACACCTTCTCGTACGCCGTGCCGAGGTGCGGCCGGCTGTTGACGAAGTCGATCGCTGTGGTCAGGAAAGAATCGCTTCGTCTGTGGAGCGTATCCACTGGTCTCTGTTACAACGAGACAATGCTCGCGCCGTAGGCCTGATCGCCAGCGCCTGGACTTCCTTCACCGACAGGTTGCTGCGCCGCGGCCAGCTTGCGCGCAATCGTCGAACTCCGGGACGTCGCGTTGATCGACGCGGCCGTCGCGGCGCGCGATCTTGAACGCGCACGGCGCCGAGCGGCGTGTCTCGACCGTGCACGATCTCGCGCTGCGAGGCACTCCCGCTCGACCTCGTAGTGACGCAGGCCGATCGTCGTCGTCTCGCGAAAGATGACGTCGGCGCATCTGCGACCGTTGCTCCGGCGGCGCGATGACTGTCAGCAGCGTGTCCCGGCCGGTTCTTCTTCATCTGCACCGACACGTAGAACACCTCGAGCGCGCCCGCCGCGTAGAGGCGTTCCATGGCGACGCCGAAGATCTGCGGGTTCATGTCGTCGATCTCGCACTCGATGACCGCGACGCGCGCTCGGCGTCGACGCGCCATCCGCGGCGCGGCCGATCAGCACGCGCAGCACGTTCGGCGTCGCCGGATCGTCGCGGTCGCCGGCGCCGTAGCCGACGCGTTCGATCGATCATCGGCGGAATCGGCCCGAACGACGCGGCGTACGACGTCGCGATCAAGCGCGCCGGTCGGCGTCACGAGCTCCTTCTGCACCGCGCCGCTGTAGATCGGCGCGTCGCCGAGCAGCTTCACCGTCGCCGGCGCCGGCACCGGAAACAGCCCGTGCGCCGACTCGACCATGCCGCCGCCGACGTTCAGCGGCGAGCAGACGATCCGATCGGCCCGCCGCCCACTCCAGTCGCGAACACGATGCCGACGATGTCGATGATCGAGTCGAGCGCGCCGACTTCGTGCAGGTGCACCTGCTCGACCGGCATCTGGTGGATGGCGGCTTCGGCCTCCGCCAGACGCCTGGAACATCGCCTTGGCGCGCTCGCGTCCGCCGGCGACAGCGCCGACGTATAGCAATGCGTAA
>ERZ1370068.2811-contig-1939_pt1 | contig 72870 bp, 117 predicted proteins | sample MGYA00561227_ERZ1370068 | MGnify/ENA primary metagenome ERZ1370068 (study PRJEB38410, sample SAMEA6850437) | metagenome | study: Metagenomic assessment of the ecological functions of the soil: analysis of the soil microbiota associated with the... | reverse complement strand
TACGTATTATCGTTGGCAGATGAAGACCAGCGCGGCCGCCGTCGATCTGTTCAGCGTCTGCCAGCGATTCCGACAGCATCACCGATTCGCGTCGCGATTTGCTGGAAATCCGGTCGATTTGTCGGTCGACCGCGTGGAGGCGGCGGTCAGGCGTAGCGTGCAGGTAATGGTTCCGGCGGTCTCGATGGCGATCGTCACGGTCTGAGGCATTCGCCGACCAGTGCTACGATGTCTGATCCGCGAAGTGCCAGCGCAGCGCCTGCTTGAGCCAGCCGGGGTATTCCCGCGCTGAGTTGATGACGCACTGGTTGTTGTCGCGCACGAACTCGACGTCCGATCGTGATGAGGATGCATCGACCATCGCGCAGATGCCGCGATCGGGCCGGAATACTGGCATCTATGACCAGCCTCGTACCAGCTTGCACAACCCGATGCTGCGATCAGCCTGATGTTGGCGGTCAGGATGTTTGTCGGGATGACGTGGAAGATGCCAGGCGACATTGTTGGCGTGGAAGGGCCTGGGGATTCGTAGCGAAGTCGGTCGCTTTAATTACCTGATCGGCTGCCGGTTGATCAGGTCGGTTATCGGTGCCGCCATGAGCGCGGCCGTCCTGCGAATACTGGCGGCAGGCCGATTGTGCCGTGCGGGAGATCGCCGGTGCACATCGTCTGAACGAAGCGCTGCGGCCGGTCGGCCAGCTCGATGGGTGTCATGCCTGGTGCCACATATGCGCGCTGCCGATGATGATCGTCGCACTGTCCGACGTAGAGCAGGGCTGCGCACAGGTCGCGCCCGCCTGCCAGATGCGACGATCTGCGTCTCGCACTGCCGTCTCCATCGACGTCGTCGGTCGCTGTGCTCGATCGTTCTCGAGTGTCACAGGACGACCTGCGACAGGACACGGTGCGACTGAACTCGCTGGCGATCTCGACCTGGCTCGCGCTCGTCTGAGTGTCGCGCTGGATCTCGACAGGAAGAAACAGCCGCGACGACGTGCCGGAGGCGAAGCAACAGCGCGCTCCGGTGGCGCCGATGGTGGAATTCGACACGTCAGAGCGAATATCGGTCCAAGTTTTGCGAACGATATTACTGACTGCAGGAGTGAGGTTCACGCCGACTGAACAACGGGAGTTGTTCTGCGGGGGGGCGAAAGAGCACACGTTCATCACCGGCGTCTGAAGGATGCGGTCGAGCCGATCACGGCCGACGGCCCGAGATCTTCCGCTCGATACCTGAGCGGTTGACAAATCGGCGGTGTTGCATTCGATTCTCGGACATTCCTTACCCAGGCCGTGCTGACCGACGCCGCTGAGGATAGCCAACAAGCCGAGGTGGTACCTCAGGCCGATCGCCTTGACGCCGCGACGCTCAGCGTCTGACGAGCATTGCCGCGTCCCGACCGAAAGCACGACGCGCGTGACAACTGCCGGTCCGCGGGGCCCGACAACATGCGATCCCCAGCTGGGCCCGCGGGCAGCATCTGGTCTGGGTGCCAACGACGCGCAGCGCCAGTGGTTTCTCGAGAAGTTCCCGCCGTGGTAGTGGCGCTGCCGAGCGAACGCTGTCGTGAAGAACGATGCGATCATGACCAACATTGATGCCAGCATGGGTGATTGTGCTGGAATGCTGCGCGACCGCACGAGGCCAGGCGGTCGACGATGCGCTCGGCGCCGACGAGTTTGTCGGGCTAGCCGCGGTCGAAGTCACCTGATCGTCCGCGAGGTGGATCAATATCAGCGTTCCGGGCGGGGTGACGCCGCTTCCAGGAGGTATTGCCCGTGCGGCAAGAGGCGCGCACTGAGCTGGCGTTTCGCTATCACAGGCGTACTGCTACGACTCGCTGTCACCGGAAGGGATCGTCTCAGGTCGCGCAGATGATGATCGCCGGCGCGTCGCCGCCACGTCATGGAAGCGGCGCGGCGGGCGCACGATATCGTCGGGATTTGAGAAGCGGACGGTCGCGCGCGGCATGATGATGCGCTGACTCCGCGACACAACTGAAGGCGTCGGTGGTGTCAGCCGGCCACCGACACGCCGCCGCCGGTTGTGCGACTAAAATATCGCAGTGCCGGAACCAGTTTCTGATCGAGTCACGATCGTAGTTGTCCGAGCTGCGCGAGTTTTCTATTTGTTGGCGATTCTCAGTGAGAATGGGCTGATGGCTGATCATGAACAAGTTCGACGACGTCTCTGGCCTACTTCCAGGCGAGAACCTCGAGTACTTCGAAGCTGTCGCTACCTATCAGCAGGCTGGTCGCAGGTGCACACAGCGAGCGGGCATTAGCGTCGCGCTTTATCAGATCTGGAGAAAGGCAGTCGAGCTCGATCCGACGCCCAGGCAGCTCGAAATCTCAAGAAGTAGGACAAAGAATACACGCGGCGTCCCGTTCACCGGCATGATCGAGTGGAGTTCATGACTGTCCTCGGCGGAGGTCACGATGCCGTTTGTCTCACCCATCCTGCCGGGGTTCCTGCTGCTGCAGCGTCTGCAATCTTCGCGTGTCCAGCCGGCGGCGAAAAGATTCGGCCGAATTTACGACGTGGCCCGACGAAGACGACCGCGCCACCAGCGGCCCGCAGAAGTCACACTGATGGCCATAGAATATCGCCGCTTCGGCACATCGCGATTGCCGGTGCCAGCTTACACGCCGATCACGCCAGCGCTCAGCCGCCCGGCACGACGCAATTCGACGCCATTGGCGAACCGAGTTTATCAATGAGCAGTCGATGACCATCGGCTTAAGACGCCGTCAAGACACGGCAGGCCAGCCGCGATGCCGACGTCGCGAAGAAATGGACGAAGAGCGCTTCGAAGGCGCATGTTCACTTCGCGACGAGGTCTACGCCAGCGCCCAGGGCTTATATGGTTGCAGGACAGTTGCACGCCGGCACGTCGACGAAGCCATGGCGATATGGTGCAAGATTATTCTGACCGCCGAGGCGATCGATGCCGTGCCGGGATAGCGTGCCGCGGCCAGTTCACCAATGTGCCGCCGCTGGGAACAACGGCATCGCTGGCCGATTTGCGCGCCGGCAAGATGGCGTCTGACATCAAGACGCCGCGAGCAGATCCATGACCGCGGGGAAGACGGCGCAGCAGTAGGGCAGGCGCAGGCTGGTGCGCACCACTTCCTGATCCAGTGCTCGGCAGCCAGCGGCCAGCCGTTCGCATAATATTCGTTAAACAGTCAAATGACACGGGAACGCCCTTCACGCCCCCACGGGACGTTACCAGCTTCCGGACCGCATGGTGCTGCCAGATGTCGAGCGCGCAGCTTCCGCAGATCGGTGGCGCGTGCTCCGTGTTTACCTGTACGACGCATCTGATGCAGACCTGAGGACATCTGCCGCCCGCGATCGGATCGTACAGCGATCGCGCCAGGCCGAGCGGACGCGCCCAACGAGGCGCGCGCGGCTTCGAGATCATCGAGATGATCAGTCGTGACTAACACGTCCTGGTGATTACGCGTCAACCAGTTGCGCTGGCACAGCCGGCCAGCGGCGCGATGTTCAGTCGCTTATAATCCCGAACTCAGTCGCGCAGGTCGCTCTGCCAGCGGCCTTTCGCCGCGAAATAAGACGGCGCTGATCGCGCCAGCGGCGATCGCGCCGGATCAGAGTTGTCCACTACGAGCAGCTGCGTGGCTGGCGCCAGCGCGCTCACGAAGCGCGCGGCCGCTCATGCGATGTTCGCCGCCGCGTTCTGGGGCGACGCGCGCGGCGAGCGACATTGCGGCGCTGAGCAGGCGCAGGTGCACGATGCTGACAGTCACACCACCCTGAACAACATCACGCGCCACGATTGGCCGGTCGATCTGAGTCGCCCCGCGGCGCGGTCGAGCCGCCCGGCTTCGTCTCGGGCACTGGCACACGGCCAGCCTGCCGAGGCGCAGAGGAGGGTTAGCGGCCGATCCGAAACCGGCTGTGGTTACGACTGCATCGTGCGGCTGGCGCCAACGAGACATCATGAGCGGGGATCCTCGCGCTTCCTTCCGAGGGCGCCCTGAAGTCTGCGGCTCGAAAGCCGCAGGATCTCGCAGTTCGGCTGGTGGAACACCGCCATCTTCGTCGTTCACTTCCAACTCGCCCGAGTAGCTTGACTCACACGCCGATCTTCGCCATGTACCCGCCGGCCGAGGCGCGGTCTCTTTACCGGCCAGTTGATTAGATCGCAGGCTTGCCGGAGGGCTTGCGAAACAGTGTCGCCATTCTGGTCGCGGTGTTACCCGACTTCGTTCCGCTGACGCGCCCGATTGTCAGTCGTCCTGCGGCGTTCAGTTAGGGAAACGGCCGATATGCCGAATCTGGACATGAGGATCGCGCTGAAGGCGCCCTGGTTGACAACGTTTGGCTGCTGCGCACGCCGCAGGCCCAGTCTGACCTGACGATGGAGCCGACCTTCGAGCAGGCGCCAGGCGATGCTGCCGTCACGGTTCTGTCGGATCTCGACGCATCGCGGTGAGCCGCCTCGCCGATGATCGCGAAAGCACTCCATGCCGACTAGCGAGGCCGACTCATTATCTGTCATTTCGCGAGCGCAGAAGGAGAGCGGTCAGCGACGGGCTTAGCAGGCGCAGCTGCGGTTCGTGCCCGGCCAGCATAGTTTATTTCGCCGCGGCGAGCGCCTGCTGAGTCGCCGCAGTCGATTTGCGCTGAAGAGCGTGGAGGGGCCGACACTGTCGTTGCCGGTCGCTTCATCGACGACGGATCGCGTTTCCCGCCGGCGGATCCCGACGGCGAGCGTGGACGAGCTTACTGCTGGCATCTGAACTGTCCGCGTCTGGCGCCGCAAGCCCGAGCTGTGGCGCGTCCGGGCACACACCTGGCGATTACCGCCCGGCGTGGCCGCGCGCGCTGATGGCGATGGCTGGCGGCGGTCATATCTCGGCGCATCACCGCCCCGCGCCGCGCGCGCGATCGTCGTCGCCGAGATGAAATCGAATTTCGATGTCCGCACGATTCCGAAGACGCCGCTCGCGTCATCCGTTCGCCGAGTCGAGTTGACGGCTCAAGAACAGACGCGCCCAGGGAGCATTACCGATCAATAGCGGCAGCGAGGTGCTGACCTGGCTCACTCACTCCGCTTCGCCCATCGAGGCGGGCCAGCAAAGATCGCGAGCCAACGTAAGAGCGCTGAATCGAAGACAACCAGTTCACCGTGACCCGCGGCTTCACGTCCCGCCAGTCGACTGGGATGCCGCCCAGGCGATCGAGAATCTGATCCGAACGCGATGACATTGCTCGAGCACCGCGATCATCAGTCGATCGCGTCGACGGTTACTGTCCGCGTGACGATCAAATGGCGTATCGCTGGGCTGCAGCGCAGATCTTCAGGAGCCCTGCTGATCTGCCGATCGCCCCCGGTTCAAGCTCGCCATCGTCGACACAAACATGCGGCTACGACGGCTTCAGCATCGCCGACGGGCTGACGCGGCAGCACGTTTGCCGCTCCATTCCGCCTTCCAATGAGATCCTGCGACCCAGAGACGAGCCCCGATGTTCATCCCGCGATCCGAGCCTCGACATGACGCTGCGACGGCGTCGACGGCGATGACGGTCTTCAGCAAGCGATTTCCATCACTGCCAAGAACGGCTGAGGTGCCGCGCCGGCTCGACGCCGGTCGTCATGTTGACGGCATTAGCCTGAGCTGGCGCCGACGATGCACACCAAACCGTCCGAGCTGGCGGGTCCGCCGCGCCGGCGGTCGTCCACCGAGATCGTGCCGCATCGGCTACCAGCCAGTCGCGCCGGGCCAGCGGATCGAGGATTTCGAACGCGCGAGTTCGACAAACAGATTTCGGTCAGCAAGTGTAGTGGCGACGCGCGAGCAGAATTCAACCAGGCGGGTTGGCGATATCGACACCCTCGTGGCCAGCTGCAGCAGACCGAGCGTTGCCGCAGAGCCTGAGCACACTCATAACACGGCCGATTGCGTGCCACAAACACCGCGTTCGGCGTTACCGCAAACCGTTTGATGAAGGTGGCTGACGAGATTCTGAGCTGGAAGCGTCGACGTCGCGGTTTCTCCGTGTCTTCGACTTCTTTATCGGCGATGCGGCCGCGGTGTCCCCGCTCATTGCGCCTTCGCCCAGACTTCAGATCCGGTGCCGAAAGACAAAGCGCCGGATCTCAGCGACAAGAATCTGATTACGGTCGACGACCGCATGACGCCGGCCAGTGAGTACCCGCGGCGCGGCAACACGAGGCCGGCAGGCCGTTCCGGACTCCGAGAACTGCGTTGCAGCTACACGAGTAACTGTCGTGGTGGGGCACTGCAAACAAAGAGCGACAACGGATTTACCGCCGCAGTTGTTCTGGCTTCGCGTTCTCGCGATGACTCGTCGTCGTCTCACCAGCCGACCGAGCCGCGGCATCGATGACGCCAGGGACGCTGTCGGCAGTTGTTCTCCGAGACGCGCAGCCCGGCAGATCATGCTGGTGAGGGAATTCCGCATTGATGCTGCCGATGCCGGTCGGCGACCGATCCTTCCTCGACATCGTCATCCACGAAATGCCGCGGTCACCTGCCGTATCATGCCCCGTCATCAGATACAGGTGGCTGTCGCCGACGCGCATCGACACGACCAGCGTGGCGACGACACGCCCATGCCGGTGAGCCGCGGCTGGCACAGCGACGCCGAGGATGCGGAGGTTGGCGAGGTATCGCCGCGTGCACACTGACCGACAGCGCCGGGTCGTAGCCGAACGTCACAAAGCCGCGTTCGCTTTACTACACCACCGTCGAGGTCGCCAGTAGCGCGGCGACGCCGCCGCCGCCCATGCCGTCGGCGACAGCAGGCCCGATTCTCCGCGAGTCTCGTTGGCAGCTTCGACCCGGCCCTGTCGGTTATCTGACGCACACGACGTTTGACCGAGCGGAGCATCGGCAGATCCTCGACGCGCGAAGTCTTCATGAGCGGCGAATCATTTGATCGAAATATCATGTCGTAGGAGCGCGCCGATCCGCAGCTCAGCTCGTCCCCGTGACGCGAACGGAACGCGGCCCACGTCGACGAAGGTCGCCGCGGTAATCACCACGGCCGCTCATCGGCGCCGGCTGGGAACGACGGCGCCACTGAACGCGCATCGTGACCAGCGACCGCTCGCCGCGGTGACGCCGCCATCACGGTACTGATTCGGCGGGCATGAGCGATCGCCGTCGCCGCCCGTTCGATATCGACGCCGTGAGCCAAAGCGTGCGCCGGTGGCCCGACGCCACGACGCCAAATGCGCTGCCGAGGGGACATTCGCGATGCTTCTTGTTGTCATGCCAGCGTCGTGCGCGCTCGGGCTGCACAGTCGAGCCTTCCTCTCGGCTGATGGCGCCTCGACGACGCTGGAACAGTTCGAGCGACACCTCGTTCGTCGCGGTCGTTCATCGTCGCCCGCGAATCAGTCGGCCGACGGCGAAGTTCTGTTAGTGCTGACGCCGCGCGGCCGCCGCAGTGGTCATTTGCGCAGACGGTTGATGCGGGCGCTGGCGACCAGTTACTCGCGTGCTGCTGACTGCCTGAGCGTTGAGCTTGAGAGTTGAGCCTGGAGAGCTGCCGGTGCTGCCGAACTTCTGCCAACCGCGCTCCTCGGCGCCCGGGCGAGATCGACGAGGTCGATGAAGAGGTCGCAGCTCAGCGCGCACCAGTCAGACGCCGGCGGATGATCCCCGCCGCGGCGCGGTGGCAGGCGGATTCGGCGACGTCGGGCGCAGCGTCTGCATGCGCCCGACGTCGCCGAATCGCCGCTCCGCCTGCCGCCGCGCCGCGGCGGATCCAGCCCGCCGGCGATGTATTCGCGGGTGCGCATCTCGAGATGAAACGCGACCTCTTCATCGACCTCGTCGTCGATTCGCGAGCGCCAGGGACTCGGTTGAAGATGCTCAACGCTCAACTCTCAACTTTCAACGCTCAACTCTGGGCTCAGGCGGTCAGCAGCACGCGGGAGATGGCGGTCGCAAAGCGCGCCCACTCGGCCGTTTGCGCCGTGAGCTGCCGGCGGCCGCGCGGCGTCAGCCGGTAGAACTTCGCCCGTCGGCCGAGCTCGGACAGGCCCCACTCGGCCTCGACCCAGCCCTTCCGTTCCATGCGGTAGAGCGCCGGGTAAAGCGAGCCTTCTTCGATTTCGACGACGCCGCTCGGTCGCATCCTCGATGGCGCGGGCGATGCCGTAGCCGTGGCGGCGGCCGCCGGCCAGCGTCTTGAGGACCAGGGCGTCGAGGCGTGCCGTGCAGCAGCTCGGGAGAGGGGTTCGCGTCATGTCGTGCGGCCAATACCTAGATAGTCAGGGTATCGAGCTTAGACGGACGCTGCAGGGCGAATGGTTGTGGACGACATCTTTGTCGCTTTTTCGTTGAAACCCGGCGGGCGATGGGCGTAGCCTTTCGCTGTCCGCACAGGAGAGTCAGCATGGAAGTCGATCGCAGAGCCTTCATCGCGAGTCTCGGCGGCGTCGCGGCCGTCAGCCTGCATGGATCACGAGGCCAAGGCCGAAGCGCTCGAGCACTACATGGAAGAACAGCTGGACGAGCATGGTCGCCGCCCAGCAGGCCAGCCGAGAAGTTCCCGACCGTCGCCGAGATCGAGGCGCAGATCGAGACGCGCACCTATCCGGCGCGGCGCCGGCGGCCTGCTTCACCGGCCAGCGCGGCGAGAACGTCAAGAAGCTCGAGCCGATGCCGGACGAATCCGACGCTGAAGGACTTCTTCGAGCCTGCGCTTCGCGCCGGCCAACCACGTGCTGCAGAGCGCGACGCGCGCGATGAAGACCGGCATGTCCGAGGAGATCATCCTCGCCTGCCTGCTGCACGACTGCGTGCTGTCGCTCATCAAGCCGGATCACGGCTGGTGGGGCGCGCAGCTGTTCGAGCCCTACATCCCGGAGAAGAGCGACGTTCGCGATCCGCTATCACCAGACGCTGCGCTTCTACGCCGACGACGACGCGGGCTACGAGTATCCGGATCAGCATTACCGGATCTTCGGCCACGACTACACGCCGCCGCCGTACATCGAGCGACACCTACAAGATGCTCAAGAACCACAAGTGGTACATGGAGCCGCGGCTGGTGACGGTCAACGACCTCTACGCGTTCGATCCGAACGCCGAAGGTGTCGATCGATCCGTTCCACGGACATCATCGGCCGCCACTTCAAGCAGCCGAAGGAAGGCCTCGGCTACGACAACAGCCCGAGCGCGCACATGTGGCGGACGCTGGCGCGGCCGGACAACCGCTCTAGGCTGCTGAGGGCTAGGCTAACGGCTAGGCGCTGATCGAAGACATCTCATCGCGGGTGTCCTCGGCAGCGCATTGCTGGCGGTCGTGGCTTCGGGCCAGGCCGCCGGCAAGCGCAACCCTGCCGGGACTCGACGTCACGGTCACCAAGGTCGAACGCGCGGCGACGGCGTCGCTGCGTGATTGCCCGCCGGGCATCGAACACCGTCGACGGCGGTCACCCGTCCCGGCGAGCAGTTCGCGCTGGTGACGGTCGGCGTTCAAGGTGGCGCCGTCGTTCCAGCCGGCGCCGATGAAGCGGCCGACGATCACCGACGCCGTGGACAAGAAATATCAACACCGCGTCGACCTTCGTGGACGTGGGCAAGCGTGCCCGAGTTTTCCTGCACGTTCCCGTTCCGCGTCCCCGAAGGGACGAAGCTGAAGGCGCTGCAGATCGAAAGCGCCGTCCTACGACCTGTCCGCGCTCGAATCCAAGATGAGCGGTTCGCCGGCCTCAGCTGCGGCCTGAACGAGCTCGCGCTACGCATCCGGCGCGATCCTGCCGATACGCCGCTCGAGGCAAACGTCGTGCTGTCGCGCGCTTACGGACTCACTGACAAGGGCCGCGTCAGGCCCACCAACGAAGACTCGCTTCGCGATTCGTGGAGGAGCTCGGGCTCTGCGTGATCGCCGACGGCATGGGCGGTCACAACGCCGGCGAGGTCGCCGCGCGCCTGGCGGTCGAAGCGGTGGTGGAGCTTCGTGCGCTCGAACTGACGGCACGTGGCCGTTCGGCTACGACCCGGCGCTGTCGGTCGAGGCAACCTCCTGCGCACGGCCGTCCACCTCGCCAACCTCCGCATCCTCGAAGCGTCGCTCGCCAGCCACGACTGCGCCGGCATGGGCACGACGATCGTCGCGCGCGCGTGGTCGTCGACGGCCGGCTGTCGATTGCGCACGTCGGCGACAGCCGCCTGTATCTGATGACAGGGCGCCGATTGCGGCAGGTGACCCGCGACGATTCGTGGATGGCCGCGATGCTCGCGGAGGATCCGGTCGCCGACCCGTGGCGGCTCGAGCAGCATCCGATGCGCGAACGCCCTCACCAACGCCGTCGGCTGCCGGAGCGCGGACCGAGGTGCACGTCGTCGGAGGAGACCGCTCGGCGGCGGCGAGCGGCTGCTGCTGTCGACCGACGGCGTCCACGGCGTGCATCGACGCCGCGCGGCTCGGTCAATGCTGCTGGAGGCGACGACGACCCGCGCGTCGATCGCGAACGAGCGTCGATCACGACCGCGCTGACACGCGGAAGCCAGGACAACTGCACGGCAGTCGTCGTCCGTTGTCGGTGTAAAAAGAAGTCTTGGGACGGGAAGGCACCGCGAAAGCGGTGCCCTGCGACGAGCTACTCGATGTAGCTGTAGCCGCAGTTCTCGCAGGTCCAGGTGCGGCCCTGCCGATACATGCTGTTGCCCGCACTGCGGGCACTCGCGGTATCTCGTTGCCGTCGGCGTCGAGACTTGGTGACCTTCGGTGCCGGTCCGTCGTCCTCGACCGTATCCGGATTCTCTGCCCTCGGATCCGGCGCTTTGTCCTTCTTCGGCGCCGGTTCGTCCTTCTGCTTGCCCTGCGGACCGTGTCCTGAGTCCTGGGCGAAGGCAATGAGCGGCGACGCCGCGGCCACGCCAAGCAGCGCGGCGACGCCGAGCTCGGAGCCACGGAGGAAGCTGCGACGGTCGAGCCGCGCTTCCAGCTTCTTCAGAATCTCGTCGTTCATTGACCTTCAATATAAACGGTTTAGCGGCGCGAGCCGGTGCAATTGTTTGTCTTTTATCCGACGAACTTGTAGCCGGCGCCGTGGACCGTGAGGATGTGCTCGGGTTCGTGCGGCGACCGTCTCGATCTTCTGCCGCAGCTTCGCCACGAAGTTGTCGATCGTCCGCGTGGTCGGCGATTCCTCGTAGCCCCACACCTGATTGAGGATCTGCTCGCGCGTCACCACCTGGCCGGTGTGGCGCGACCAGGTAGCGCAGCAGGTCGAACTCGCGCGCGGTGAAGTCGATGCGCTGCCCGGCGCGATGCGCCTGGTGCGTGCGGAAGTCGATCTCGATGTCGCCGATGCGGCAGGTCTCGAGGCCCGAGGCGCGTCCGCCGGCGCGGCGCAGCGACGGCGCGGACGCGCGCGAGCAGCTCGGTGATGCTGAACGGCTTGGTGACGTAGTCGTCGGCGCCGAGCTCGAGGCCGAGGACCTTTTCGGTTTCCTGCGATCGCGCGGTCAGCATGACGACCGGCGTCGGGTTGGCGCGCGCGCGCAGCTCGCGGCACACCTCGAACCCGTTCTTGCGCGGCAGCGTGATGTCGAGGATCACCAGGTCCGGCGCCGTCGAGATCGCCTTCGCGAGCCCGTCCTCGCCGTCCGCCGCCGTGACCACCTCGTAGCCTTCGAGCTCGAGGTTGTCACGCAGACCGAGCAACATCTGCGGTTCGTCCTCGATCACCAGAATCCGTTTCGTCACCGTGGCTCTCTCCTGCGTGGAGCGGGAAGTGCAGCGTGAACGTGCTGCCGCGGCCGGGCTCGCTGTCGACGCGCACGAAGCCGCCGTGGCCGCGCATCACGTGGTCGACGATCGCGAGGCCGAGGCCGGTGCCCTGCGGGCCGGATCCCGCGTCGGTCTGAATCCGATAGAACTTGCGGAAGATCTTGCGCTGCAGCCGCGGCGGAATGCCGATGCCGCGGTCGGTCACGCGCGACGACGCCGAAGCCGTCGACGCGATCCACCTCGACGATGATCTCGCGGTGCTCGGGCGAGTACTTCATCGCGTTCGACAGCAGGTTCTCGAGCGCCTGTTCCGCCGCTTCCGGGTCGATCAGCACCGGCACGTCGGCGGCCAGCTGCGACGTCACCGTGAACTGGCTGTGGCGGAACTGGCTGTCGAGCGACTGCGAGCACGCTGCGCGTCAGCTCGGTCAGGTTCACCGGCTCGCGCTTGTAGCGGCGCAGGCCCGCTTCGATCTTCGAGAAGTCGAGCAGGTTGTTGATCAGCCGCGTCAGCTTGCGCGCCTCGCTGTTGATGATGCGGTAGTACTCGCTGCGCGCGCTCGGTGTTCTTCAGCCGGCCCGAGCTCCAGCGTTTCGGCGAACAGCTGGATCAGCGCCAGCGGCGTCTTCAGATCGTGCGACACGCTCGACACGAAGTTCGACTTCATCTCGGCGACGCGCACCTCGCGCGCCGCGGCGCGCGGCGACGAAGAAGACGCCGAAGCGCCATCGACGCCGAGCCAGCATCGCCATCATCGCGCGCTGCGGCCGCGCGCGCGCCGCGATGATGTCCGGAATCGTCTGGTTGCCGTAGCCGGTGCGCAGCCGCCAGATCTCCGGCTTGTGGCCGCTCGGGCGCGATGAAGCGGCTGCAGCTCGGGATCGAAGAACACCAGCGGGAAGCGTGCGCTCGTCGACGAATGCGGTCGGGCGCCGACGCGCCGGCCGGGAACAGCACGCGTGCCGTCGTCGATCGAGGACCGTCACCGACGAGCGCGCGGGAGATCCGGTCGGTCCTTCGACGGTCTTCAAGCTGCGCCGTCGATGAACGCCGGGAAGAACTCGTCGCGCAGCCGTTCGGCGTCGACGCGGAGCGCGACGAAGCTCGTCAGCTTGTCGCGCGCGGGAAGACTGAAGCGCAGCTGCGCCTGGAAGTAGGTCCGCCGCCCGTCGATCACCGTCTTCGAAGACGCGAGATCGCGTGCTTCTGCGGCGCGAGCTCGCGGAAGCGCTTGACCATCAGCGGACCTTCGGGCACGTCGGTCGTGAAGCCGTGCGTGCTCGCGATCGTAGGCGAGCACCTCGTCGCGGTGCTCGATCGGTCTGGTCCGACCAGACGTAGAACCGCGTGCACGAACGGCTCGCGACTCGAGCCCCTGCTCGAACGGTCTGGACGATCGCCGTCAGGTTCAGCGGGTCGGTCTGCGCCTGCGGATACGCAGCAGCACGTTGATGTAGGGCGCCTTCAGCGCGTCCTCGATGCTTCCTGGTCGACGCCGTCGGCCGTTTCCTGGCTGAGCTGCCGCAGGACGACGGCGGACGAGCGCCCGAGCGTCGGCGATCGATCGGAACTGAAAGTAGAACAGCACCGCGACCGGAATGGCGACCGCGATCGCGAGCCCGCCGGCCAGCCGCAGGCCTGCGATTCTCGAATCAACTGGCCGACAAGGGAAGGCCGACGCCTCGGCCGGCGGATGCCGCGGAGTCGGGCGTGTCCATCGGACTCAAGCTTACTCGGATTTGACGATTTGGCGAACCGAGTCGCGCGAGGAAATCGCCGTAGCCGGGGTCGGCCGGCCAGCCCGGCCTGAGATCCCTCAATGCGTGCGCAATCTCGTAGGCTTCGAGCAGCAGATCGTCGCGCGTTCCTCGGGGCGCCGCGCCGGAAATGCGCTCGGAGGTCCGCGCTCGGCGCCGGCGATGTCGCCGTTGGCCAGCCGCACGATCGCGAGGCGGCAGCCCTGCCGCCGGTTCTTCTCCGGATCGAGCCGCTGTCCCTCCTCGTACGCGCGCGAGCGCCTCGGCGCGCTGGCCCGCGAGGAACAGCGTGTGCCCGAGGTTGTAGTGCCCGAAGACGAAGCCGGGCGACGAGCTCGACGACGCGCAGCGGCTGCCTCGGATCGATCGAGCCGGCCCAGCTCGCGGCTGACGACCCCGATGTTGTTCAGGATGGTGTAGCTGTCGGGATCGTGCACCTGCGCTCGCTCGAACGCGTGCGAGCGCGCCGGCCGGTCTCGCCGAGCTCGCCGAGCGTCGCCCCGAGGTTGCTGAACGCGGCGGAGAAGGCGAGCGGCATGAGGGTCGGCGGCGCGCTCGAAACCGTCGCGCGCGCGCGGCATGTCGTCGAGCGCCAGCCACAGCTTGCCGCTTTCGTAGTGCGACCGCTTCCCAGTCCGGGCGCGAGCGCCGCGGCGCGATCGAGCGCCGCGCGCGCGCCCGCTCGCGTCCTGTGTTTCGCGGCAGGCGCTGGCGAGCGCGACCTGCGCGACCGGGGATCCGGGATCGAGCGCGATTGCCTCGCGACACAGGCGGACGCGCGCCCGGCCGGGTCGCGCGAGCGTGAAACGCCTGTGCCAGTAACTGGTCGACTACTTGTATCCGACACCACATTGACGCCGAGGACTGGCGTCCTTCTGTGTTCCGAATACACCGGGGCTGAGTCATCATCGATGATCTCGAAGCCGCGCCACGGGCCCCGCGCCTGCAAGGCCTCGGGCGCGTCCCGCTCGAGCGCCGGCGCGGTCGCGCAGTCGCGACGATCCGATCGCCGGGCGGCGAGCCGGTCGATCCATTTCTGCATCGAGATACGTGGACTGGGTGAGCACGAGGCGCGCGCCGCCAGCCTGCGCGTTGGGAAACGCGCGCTCGACGTCATGCGACGCAGCACCACGCGCGGTCCAGGCGGAGCGCCGACGTCCCGTGGCGGACGTGAACGGCAGCGTTCCCGTGTCGACGATGACAACGGTGCGGCTGTTGGGAACGCGGCTGAGCAGCGCCGCCGGCGATCGATGGCCGGAGACCGCCGAGGATCAGGCATGGTGGTGCACGACCGGAGGTCGCCACCTGGCCCACCCTGCTTTCCTGCACCCGCCCCGTCACTACTGCTGCGCCGTGGTTTGCCGCCGGTCCCGAGGAACCCCTGGATCTGCTTCACGGCGTAACTCGATCTTGATGTCGAACGCCATCTTGCCGAGCGCCGCGGTCGACTTGCGCGCGTCGCCGGTGATGCCGTTGTTCTTGCGCGGCGGCGCGTTGGGATCGTCCGGCGGCCGCGGCCGCGCGGTCCCGGCGGCGGCATCGGATCGCCCTCGGCCGTCGGAATCAGCTCCTTGCGCACCCAGCCCTTGTCGCCGCCGAGATAGAGCATCGTCGACGTGTCGGGGATGCCGGCGTGCGAGCTGCTCGGATAGCCGTGCTCCTGCAGCCACTTGTCGAAGTCGCCCTGCGCCTTGGCGTAGACCTCGTCGCAGAAGTAGACGTGCTTGCCTTCGGGCGCGTACTTCGCGTCCATCTTCTTCGCGACCGTCGGCGTAGCGTCTGCGGCTGGCCGCCGCCGTGGTCGCCCATGAGGACGACGTTCTTGAAGCCGGTGGTCGATCGCCTGCTCGGTGATGCGCTCGAGGATCGCGCCGAGCAGCTCCGGCGTCAGGCCGATCGTGCCGGGCAGCTGCGCGCTCGCGTTGTTCGGCGTGTAGGGCAGCACCGGCATCGCGATCGCGTTGCCGAGCCGGAGCGCGATCGTCTTGCACGATCTCGCGGCCCATCAGCGTGTGGCCGCCGTTGACGTTCTGCGGGCCGCGCTGCTCGGTGCCGCCGGTGTAGACGAGCGCGGTCGTCTTGCCGGCGGCGATGCGCCGCCTTCACCTCGGGCCACGTCATCATCTCGAACTCGACGAGGGTTCTTTTTCGCCGCCGGCTTGGACGGCTGCGCGAACGCCAGTGCGCGGCCGACAGCAGGAGCAGCGGGATCGTGGTGAACAAACGGCGCATGTCTACGACTCCTTTATTCCGAGGGACCGTCGCGGTTTCTGAACCGCTCGATCATGCGGTCGAAAACGGCGCGCCGCGTGTAATTCTTTTGTCCCTACTTCTTGAGATTTTCGAGCTGCGTCTTCGGCCTGGGCGTTGTTCTGATCGAGCTCGACTGCCTTTCTCCAGATCCGTTGATCGCGCTGCGGCCTTGTCGCCCTTCGCGGTGTGCACCTGCGACATCTGCTGATAGGTGCGCCGAGCGACTTCGGGAAAGCTTACTCGAGGTTCGCCTGCAGGTAGGCCAGGGCGTCGTCGGGCTTGTTCGCGGCGGTCGAGCGCAGCGCCACCTAGCATCAGCCCGTTCTCGCTGAAGTCGTAGCTCTGGCCGCCGTAGAACTTCTCGCGCAGCTCCTGCATCCTGGCGATGCCAGCGGACGGCCCCGCCAGTCCGCCGCCGCGTCGGCGACCATCTCGGTCAGGAGCCTGGGGACCGGCACGCCGCGATGGCAGGTCGCACAGCCGACGGCGGTGATGTCGGTGGCCTGCGCCTTGCCGACCACCACCGACACCTTCGGGTTGATGTCGCGGGTCGAGCATCATCATGCCGCGCGCGGCCTTCTTCGTCCGCTTCTCGTCCGACGCCATAGTCGTTGCGCCCGCCGCGCCCTTCCATGACGTGGCAGTAGTTGCACTGCACGCCGAGCGCGCCGGCGATCGACTGCATCATCTGCACGACCTGGGGACGGGGCGTGTCCTTCGGGATGACGAGCAGGTTGGTCATCGGCGGCTGGCGCCGGCGGCGTCTGCGCCGCCGCCATGCGACCCGGTGAAGAGGAGAACCGCCAGAGCGAACGCGCAGCTTTCGGATCATGCGCGCACCTCTTGCCGCACGAACGAGAGCCACCGGCGGTATTGCGGCAGCTGCCCGCGGACGGCCTGATTGAACGTCTCCTGGATGCGGCGCGTCACCGCGCCCGGGGTGCCGCCGCCGATGGCGGTGCCGTCCACCTCGCGGATCGGCGTGACTTCGACCGCGGTGCCGGTGAAGAGAGCTCGTCGGCGCCGAGCACGTCGTCGACCGCGATCGGGGCCACCCTGCGCCTCGATGCCGAGGTCGCGCGCGATTTCCAGCACCGACGCCGCGCGTCACGCCCATGAGGATGCTGGCGTCCCTGTCGTTGGTCGTGATCGCGCCGTGCTTCACGACGAAGAGGTTTTCGCCCGATCCTTCGGCGACCTGCCCGGCGGAATTGAGCAGCAGGGCTTCGTCGAAGCCGCGGCGCTGCGCGTCGTTCACGGCGCGGGCCGAGTTGATGTACTGCCCGCAGGCCTTGGCCCAGGCGGGGATCGCGCTGTTGTCGAACTTGCGGACCGGCGAGACGGTCACGCGCACGCCGGCGTCGGCGTTGGCCAGTACTTTCCGGTCGGGACCGCGGCAATCGCCACCGTGACCGGGCACTCCTTCGTCCAGACGCTGAGCGTCGCGGCGTCGAAGAAGGCGATCGGCCGGAGGTACGCCACCTCGAGCTTGTTGGCCCGGATCACCTCGAGGCTGGCGTCGGTCAGCACGGCCTGGGTATAAGGAATGTCCAGGTCGTACAGCGCCGCCGATTTGTAGAACCGCTCCAGGTGGGCATCGAGCCGGAAGATCGCCGGGCCGTCGGCCGTGTCGTACGACCGCATCCCTTCGAAGACGCCGGTGCCGTATTGAAGCGCGTGTGCCAGCAACGTGCACTTTTGCTTCGCCCCACGGGACGAGCTTTCCGTTGAACCAGATCGTTTCAGTCGGCGTGAAGCCCATACATCACTCCTGCAGTCAAAGTGCTGAATATATATCGTTCGCAAAGCCCCGGACCGATATTCGCTCTGACGTGTCCGAATTCCGCATCGAGAAGCGCCGCACCGAGGCCGCGCTGACGCTTCGCCTCCGGCGCGACCATTCGCGGCTGCTTCTTCCTGTCCGGGTCCAGCGCGACGCACTCCGGGCCCGGAGCGCGTCGGCCGACCTGCTCAACGCCGAGCCGGGGTTCTTCCCTTCGAGATCGCCAGCGGGACCGAGTCGCACACCGTGCTCTACAACCGATCGCAGGTCGTCCTGGTGACGCTGCTCGAGGAGACCGTCGAGGCGCAGCTCGACCCGGGCTACGACGTGGCGCCGGAGCGGCAGGTGCACATGCTCCTGTCGACGGGGCAGACCGTCGAGGGCCGCGTCCGCATCTACAAGCCGAGCGGGCGCGACCGCCTGAGCGACTACGCCCGCGCGCCGGAAATGTTCCTCTACGTCGAGACGGAGGGCGCGACGATCATCATCAACAGCGCGCATATCGTGGAGTTGCGGGAGACCAACCAGGCATGACCATCGAGCAGGCCGACGCCGGCCGCAACACTTCGTTCATCGACGGGCTGTTCAGGCTGATGTGCCAGCAGAAAGCGTCCGATCTCCACCTGGCGGTCGGCCTGCCGCCGATGATTCGCAAGGACGGGCCACATGCAGCCGCTCGACCCGGCGGCGCCGGTGCTCGACCTCGCCCTGATCAGCCGGCTGCTCGATCCGATCACGCCCGAGAAGAACCGCCAGGAGTTCGCCGAGAAGCACGACACCGACTTCGCCTACGAGATCCCCGGGCTCGCGCGCTTCCGCGCCAACCGCTTCGTGGATCGCAAGGGCCCCGGCGCCGTCTTCCGCGTCATCCCGACCAACATCCTGACCGCCGAACAGCTCGGGCTGTCCGCGGCGCATCCTCGGATTGTGCAAGCTGAACGAAGGGGCTGGTGCTCGTCACCGGGCCGACCGGCTCGGGCAAGTCGACGACGCTCTGCGCGATGGTCGACCACATCAACAAGACGCGCCACGATCACATCATCACGATCGAGGACCCGATCGAGTTCGTGCACGACAACAAGAAGTGCCTGATCAACCAGCGCGAGGTGCACACGCACACCGACTCGGTTCAAGCAGACGCGCTGCGCGCGGCGCTGCGCGAGGATCCCGACATCGTCCTGGTCGGCGAGATGCGCGATCTCGAGACCGTGGCGATCGCCATCGAGACCGCCGAGACCGGCCACCTCGTGTTCGGCACGCTGCACACGACGACCGCCGCGTCCACGGTCGACCGCGTCATCGACCAGTTTCCGGCCGATCGGCAGGCGCAGATCCGGGTGATGCTGTCGGAGTCGCTGAAGGGGGTCATCTCGCAGACGCTGTGCCGGAAGATCGGCGGCGGCCGCGTCGCGGCGCCTCGAGGTGCTGATCGTCACGCGGCGCGGTCAGCAACCTGATTCGCGAGGCGAAGACGCTTCCAGATCCCGTCGATCATGCAGGTCGGCAAGGCGGTCGGCATGGTGACGCTCGAACGAGGCGCTGATGGAGCTGGTGACCACAGAAGCTCGGTGGCGCCCGAGGAGGCCTACGCCAAGGCGGTCGACAAGCCGACGTTCGAGACGACGCTCGAAGCGGGGCGGGTTCGACCTGAAGGTGGTCTCCACCTCGACGGTGACCCCGGCGCCGGCACCAGCGGGTCCTCCTCAGCGGCCGGGAAGCCCCGGCGGCCTCCCTCGCGAACCTGAGCCGTATCCGGATCTCGCCTCTGCCACGCGGTCGCCGGGGTGGGCCGCCCCGCTCGCCGACCGCTCCGCCGCTGAAAGGAGTCGCGCCAGGCGTAGGCCCGGAAGATGTCGTATTGCACGCGTCGAGAACGGCGTGCTATATTCGTCCAGGTTCTGACGGCGCCAGGACACCCTATCTGGCACCGCCGCTTTGTTGTAGCGTCCCCGCGTGGCGTGCACGTGCCCCGGGGAAGACCGTCCGTCGCGACCAACTAACTTGTTAGGGTCATAGGGTTTTCAGGCGCCAAGCCCCAGGGCTTCTAGGCCTGAAGCGACTTTCCGCCGCACCGGCAGTGCGGATCGTATTTGTTCATCTGCGGTATCTGGTGATCTGCGTTATTGTCTGATTGTTCAATCGAGCAATCCAAATAGCCAAATCACCAGATGACCAGATGGCGAGATTGATTATGCCGACTATCAGTCAGCTCGTCCGCGCCGGGCGCAAGAAGATCGTCACCAAGACGAAGAGCCCCGCGCTGCAGAACAGCCCGCAGAAGCGCGGCGTCTGCGTCCGCGTCTTCACCCAGACCCCGAAGAAGCCGAACTCGGCGCTGCGCAAGGTCGCGCGCGTCCGGCTCACCAACGGCATCGAGGTGACGACCTACATCCCGGGCGTCGGCCACAACCTGCAGGAGCACTCGCTGGTGCTCATCCGCGGCGGCCGCGTCAAGGATCTGCCGGGCGTGCGCTATCACGTCGTGCGCGGCACGCTCGACGCGGTCGGCGTGCAGGGACGCATGCAGGGTCGTTCGAAGTACGGCGCGAAGCGACCCGAAGAAGGCTGTAAGGGATCACATGCCACGAAGACGAGTAATCGCGAAGCGCGACACTCGAGCCGGACCCGATCTACCAGAGCGCGCTGGTCACCAAGTTCATCAACTACCGTGATGAGCGACGGCAAGCGCAGCACGGCGGAGCGCATCCTCTACAAGAGCTTCGACATCATCAAGGAGAAGACCGGCGACGATCCGCTGAAGGTCTTCAAGAAGGCGATCGACAACGTCAAGCCGAGCCTCGAGGTGAAGTCGCGGCGCGTCGGCGGCTCCAACTACCAGGTGCCGGTCGAGGTGAACCCGAACCGCCGCCTGTCGCTCAGCATCCGCTGGATCGTCGGCTACGCGACGTCGCGCGGCGACGGCAAGACGATGCAGGAGAAGCTGGCGAACGAGCTGCTCGACGCCGCCAACCTGCGCGGCGGCGCCGTCAAGAAGCGCGAAGACACGCACCGGATGGCGGAAGCGAACAAGGCGTTCGCGCACTATCGCTGGTAGGGAACGCGAGTTCACGGAACTGGCCCATGAAGCAATGCCAGGCAGTCACTCGTTAGCAAAGACGCGGAACATCGGCATCATGGCGCACATCGATGCCGGGAAGACGACGACGACGGAACGGATCCTGTTCTACACCGGGATTACGCATAAGATCGGCGAAGTCCACGAAGGCACCGCCGTCATGGACTGGATGGAGCAGGAGCAGGAGCGCGGCATCACCATCACGTCGGCCGCGACGACCTGCTTCTGGCGCGATCACCGCATCAACATCATCGACACGCCCGGCCACGTCGACTTCACCGCCGAAGTCGAGCGCTCGCTGCGCGTCCTCGACGGCGCGGTCGCCGTGTTCGACTCGGTCGCCGGCGTCGAGCCGCAGTCGGAGACCGTCTGGCGCCAGGCCGACAAGTACCGCGTCCCGCGCATCTGCTTCGTCAACAAGATGGACCGCATCGGCGCGGACTTCAAGCGGACCTTCGACCAGATCATCTCCAAGCTCGAAGCCAATCCGGTCGCCATTCAGCTCCCGATCGGCTCGGAAGACAAGTTCGTCGGCGTGATCGACCTCATCCAGATGAAGTCGATCACCTACAAGGACGAGACGATGGGCGCCGACTACATCGTCGGCGAGATTCCGGCCGACATGATGGAAGAGGCGCGGCACTACCGCGAGCAGCTGATCGAGAAGGTCAGCGAGGCCGACGACAAGATCCTCGAGAAATACCTCCACGGCGAAGAGACCGACCGAAGACGAGATCAAGGCGGCGCTCCGCAAGCGCGTCAACAGCTCGGTGCGCGGCAAGGGCGAAGCGGCGTTCGTGCCGGTCATCTGCGGATCGGCGTTCAAGAACAAGGGCGTGCAGCCGCTGCTCGACGCCGTCGTCGACTTCCTGCCGTCGCCGCTCGACGTGCCGTCGATCGTCGGCATCGACCCGAACAAGAAAGCCGATCCGGACAACCCCGACGCGGTCCTGATCGAGCGCCCGGCGGCCGACGACGCGCCGTTCAGCGCGCTGGCGTTCAAGATCATGACCGACCCGTTCGTCGGCCAGCTGGCGTTCTTCCGCGTCTATTCGGGCGTGCTCACCGCCGGCTCGGCGGTCTACAACTCGACCAAGCAGCGCACCGAGCGCATCGGCCGCCTCCTGAAGATGCACGCCAACAAGCGTGAGGAAATCAAGGAAGTCTACGCCGGCGACATCGCCGCCGCGGTCGGGCCTGAAGAGCGTGTCGACCGGCGACACGCTGTGCGACGAGAAGCATCCGATCGTGCTCGAGGCGATGGACTTCCCGAAGCCGGTCATCTCGCTGGCGATCGAGCCGAAGACCAAGTCGGACCAGGAGAAGCTCGGCGTCGGCCTGCAGAAGCTGACGCGCCGAAGACCCGACCTTCCACGTCCAGACCGATCAGCAGACCGGCCAGGTGATCATCGCCGGCATGGGCGAGCTGCACCTCGAGATCATCGTCGACCGCCTGAAGCGCGAGTTCAGCGTCGAGGCGACGGTCGGCAAGCCGCAGGTCGCCTACAAGGAAACGCTGACGCGTCCGGCCGACGGCGAGATGAAGTACGCCAAGCAGACCGGCGGCCGCGGCCAGTACGGCCACGTGCAAGATCCATCTCTATCCCGGGCGAGCCGGGCACCGGCTACATCTTCGAGAACGAGATCACGCGGCGGCTCGATTCCGAAGGAATTCATCAAGCCGATCGACGAGGGCATCAAGGAAGCGCTCACCCGCGGCGTGCTCGCCGGCTATCCGATCGACGACGTGCGCATCGAGCTCGTACGACGGCTCGTACCACGACGTCGACTCGTCGGAAATGGCGTTCAAGATCGCCGGCTCGATGGCGTTCCAGGACGCGGCGAAGAAAGCCAGGCCGGTGCTGCTCGAGCCGGTGATGCGCGTCGAGGTGGTCGTCCCGAAGGAGCACATGGGCGACGTGATGGGCAACCTCGTCGAGCCGGCGCGGCCAGATTCAGTCGCAGGAAGACCGCGGCGGCACGCAGATCATCAACGCGCGGGTGCCGCTGTCGGAGATGTTCGGCTACGCGACCGACCTCCGCTCGCGGACGCAGGGCGCGCGCGACCTACTCGATGCATTTCGACCGCTACGAGCAGGCGCCGCCGAACGTGAGCGAAGAAGTCGTCGCTCGCATGCAGGGTAAATAACGATGGCCACCGCATCCGTTCAGCGACAAGATTCGCATCCGCCTCAAGGCGTACGACTACCGCGTGCTCGATCAGTCGACCACCGAGATCGTCGACACCGCCAAGCGCACCGGGCGCGCGGCTGGCCGGGCCGATTCCGCTGCCGACGGCGAAGAACAAGTGGACCGTGCTGCGCTCGCCGCACGTCGACAAGAAATCGCGCGAGCAGTTCGAGATCCGGACGCACAAGCGGCTCATCGACATCTTCGAGCCGACGCCGCAGACCGTGGACGCGCTGATGAAGCTCGATCTGCCGGCCGGCGTGGACGTCGAAATCAAAGCCTTCGGCAAGGAACACAAGTAGGGACCAGGGAATAGGGATTAGGATCGGAAAACCTGAGCCTGCCCTAACCTGATCCCTGAGTTCGCCATGGTGACAGGAATCATCGGCAGAAAAGTCGGCATGACCCAGATCTTCGATCCGGACGGGACCGTGCACCCGGCCACCGTGATCAAGGCCGGGCCGTGCGTGGTCGTGCAGGCGAAGACGGCGCAGACCGACGGCTACGAGGCGGTGCAGCTCGGCTTCGTCGAAGAGACGCCGGCCGAAGGCCAACAAGCCGACCAAGCGGGCACTTCAAGGCGGCCAACGTGCCGCCGACGCGGGTCCAGCGCGAGGTCGGGCTCGCCGAGGGCGCCGCCGAGACGCCGAAGGTCGGCGACCAGGTGCTGGCGTCGATCTTCGCCAACGGCGAGCGCGTCGACATCGTCGGCACCGGCCGCGGCAAGGGCTTTCAGGGCGTCGTCAAGCGGCACCACTTCGCCGGCGGCGCGGCGACGCACGGGTCGATGTTCCACCGCGCGCCCGGCTCGATCGGCGCGTCGTCGTTCCCGTCGCGCGTCGTCAAGGGGATGCGCGCCGCGGGACGGATGGGCGGCGGCCGCGTGACGATCCACAACCTCGAAGGTGCTGCGCGTCGACGCCGACAACCATCTGCTCATCGTCGAAGGCGGCAGTGCCCGGCGCGCCGACCGAGCTACGTGATCGTCCGCAAGGCGGTCACGCTGAAGAAGCTGAAGGTCGCGCAGGTCGAGAAGCCCAAAAAGGGCAAGAAGTAGTCAGTTTGCAGCAGAGCTCGTCTTATGCAGCTAGACGTCGTCAACGGCGAGAACAAGAAGGTCGGCACGCGTCGACGTGCGACGACGACGTGTTCGGCGGGCGGGTCAACACCGATCTGATGTGGGAATCGGTGGTCCACGCCAACGCCGCGGAGCGTCGGGCACGCACGCGACCAAGAACCGGGCGCTCGTCAGCGGCAGCGGCAAGAAGCCGTGGCGGCAGAAGGGCACCGGCCGCGCGCGCGTCGGGTCGAGCCGGACGCCGCTGTGGCGGCACGGCGGCACGGTCTTCGGCCGCAGCCGCGCGGCTACGACTTCAAGCTGTCGAAGAAAGTCGGAGCGCGGCGCGCTGCGCGCGGCGCTCGCCGAGAAGGTGCAAGGAAGGCGAGATCGTCGTCGTCGAGGCGCTGAGCGCCGAGCGCGATCAAGACCAAGGCGGCGGCCGAGCTGCTGCGGCGGATCGGCGTCACCGGCAAGGCGGTGCTGGTCGACGTGGCGGTGGACGAGAACCTGTTCGCGCTCGGTCCGCAACCTGCCGGGCGTGAGCTTCGTGCCGAGCGCCCGGCTGACCGCGCGCGACGTCATCCACGCGGGCCAGGTCGTCACGACACGCGGCGCGCTCGAGAAGCTGCAGGAGGCGCTCGCATGAAGCTCACCGACGTGATCCGCCGCCCGCTCATCACCGAGAAGACCTCGATCCTGCGCGAAGACGGGCGCACGATCGTGTTCCAGGTGGCGAAGGACGCCAACAAGATCGAAATCAAGCGCGCCATCGAGCAGCTGCTCGGCGCCAAGGTCGAGAACATCCGGACCAGCATCGCGCACGGCAAGATCAAGCGGCAGGGCCGGTTCGCCGGCCGCCGCTCGGACTGGAAGAAGGCCTACGTCAAGCTTCGCGAAGGCGCGAAGATGCCGGAATTCCTGGAAGGCGCCGTAGATCATGCGGCATTCAGCAAGTTCAACCCGACGTCGCCCGGCACCCGTTTTCAGACGGTGCAGACCTTCGACGAGATCACGACGCAGGAGCCGCACAAGCCGCTCGTCGAGCCGATGTCGCAGCACCGGCGGCCGCAACAACCAGGGGCACCTCACCTCGTGGTGGCGCGGCGGCGGCCACAAGCGGATGTACCGGATCATCGACTTCAAGCGCGACAAGCGCGACATCCCGGCGAAGGTCTCGACGATCGAGTAGCGACCCGAACCGCTCGTCGCGGATCGCGCTGGTGACCTACGCGGACGGCGAGAAGCGCTACATCCTGCAGCCGTGTCGGGCTGAAGGTCGGCGACATGATCGTCGCCGGGCAGAACGTCGACATCCTGCCGGGCAACGCGCTGCCGCTCAAGAACATCCCGCTCGGCACGCTGCTCCACAACGTCGAGCTGCGGCCGGGCAAGGGCGGGCAGATCGCGCGCAGCGCCGGATCGTCGGTGCAGCTGGTCGCCAAGGAAGGCGGCTACGCGTCGGTCAAGATGCCGTCGAGCGAGATTCGCAAGATCAACCTCGAGTGCTTCGCGACCATCGGCCAGGTCGGCAACATCGACCACGAGAACGTGTCGATCGGCAAGGCCGGCCGCAGCCGCTGGATGGGCCAGCGGCCGCACGTGCGCGGCGTCGCGATGAACCCGGTCGACCACCCGCTCGGCGGCGGCGAGGGCAAGACCTCGGGCGGACGCCATCCGGTGTCGCCGTGGGGCATGCCGACCAAGGGCTACAAGACGCGCAACAGCAAGACGCACCGACAAGTTCATCGTCCAGCGGAGACAGAAGTCAATGGGCCGCTCGCTCGAAGAAGGGCCCGTTCGTCGACACGCACGCTCCTCGAGAAGATCGAGGTGATGAACCGCGGGGCCGACAAGAAGGTCATCAAGACGTGGTCGCGCCGCTCGACGGTGATTCCCGAGATGGTCGGGCACACGATGGCGGTGCACAACGGGCGCAAGTTCATCCCGGTCTACGTCACCGAGAACATGGTCGGGCACAAGCTCGGCGAGTTCGCGCCGACGCGGCTGTTCAAGGGCCACACCACCAAGGTCGCGGAGAAGGCGGCGACGGTCGGCGCCGCGGCGCCGGCGCAGGCGCTGGCGGCGGCGCGAAGCCGGCGGAGCGCGGAGGCACGGGACATCATGATTCAGGCGCACGCGACAGCGCGATACGTGCGGACGTCGGCCCAGAAGGCGGGGCTGGTCCTCGATCTGATCCGCGGCAAGGACGTCAACCGGGCGCTCGCGACGCTCCAGTTCACGCGCAAGGCGATTGCCGCGGACATCTCGAAGGTGCTCCGCTCGGCGATCGCCAACGCGACGAACAAGGAAGGCTTCAGCGGCGACGTCGATCGATTGTTCGTGTCGGCGTGCTACGCGAACCAGGGGCCGTCGGCCAAGCGGGTCCGTCCCGCGCCGATGGGCCGCGCGTTCCGCGTGCTGAAGCGGACCGCGCACCTCACCGTGCACGTGTCCGGAGCGCGTCGAGAAGGTCAAGGCGATCGCGGTCGGCGCCGGGCGCCGACGGCGAGCGCGCCGCGGCCGCGCCGCGCGCGCGCCGTGAAGTCGGCGACGACACCGTCCAGGAAAGCGGCCAAGGCGAAGGCATAACCGCCGGAGGGCACCGCGGTGGCGGTGCCGAGGAGAGACAGTGGGTCAGAAGGTTCACCCGTTCGGCTTCCGCCTCGGCTTCAACAAGACGTGGCGGTCGCGCTGGTACTCGGATCGCGACTACGCGAAGCTGCTGCACGAGGACCTGGCGCTGCGCTCGAGCCTCAAGAAGCGGTTCGCGCACGCCGGCGTCGCGAAGATCGAGACCGAGCGCGCGGCGAACAAGCTGAAGATCGACATCTACACCTCGCGGCCGGGCATCATCATCGGCCGCAAGGGGACCGAAGTCGACAAGCTGAAGCAGGAGATCCAGAAGAAGACCAGCCGCGAGGTCTTCATCAACATCCAGGAGATCCAGAAGCCGGAGCTCGACGCGCAGCTCATCTCCGAGTCGGTGGCGATGCAGCTCGAGAAGCGCGTCGCGTTCCGCCGCGCGATGCGCAAGGCGGTCGAGTCGGCGCTGCGCTTCGGCGCGCGCGGCATCAAGGTCCGCGTCTCCGGCCGCCTGAACGGCGCCGAGATCGCGCGGTCCGAGTGGTATCTGCACGGCCAGCTGCCGCTGCAGACGCTGCGCGCCGACATCGACTACGGCTTCGCGGAAGCGCAGCACCACCTACGGCCAGATCGGGATCAAGGTGTGGCTCTACAAGGGCGAGCGCCTGGTGCCGCAGCGCGGCCGCGAAGAAGAGTACAGGAACGCGCGCCGCGGCGGCCGCAGGCGCGCGCGTAGCAGATCTGGTAATCCAGTGAGTCGGGCAGATCGGGTGAATCGATTGACTCACCGATCTACCCGATCACCAGATCACCAGATGCGGGATTTCGCTATGTTGATGCCGAAGAAGGTCAAGTACCGCAAGCAGCAGCGCGGGCGCATGGCCGGCAAGGCCTGGCGCGGGTCCGACGTGTCGTTCGGCGACTACGGGCTGAAGGCGCTCGAGCCGTGCTGGCTGACCGACCGCCAGATCGAGGCGGCGCGCGTCGCGATGACGCGGTTCATCGCCCGCGGCGGCAAGATCTGGGTGCGCGTGTTCCCGGACAAGCCGATCACGAAGAAGCCGCAGGAAACCCGCATGGGCAAGGGCAAGGGCGCGCCCGATCAGTGGGTCTGCGTCGTCCGGCCCGGCCGCGTGCTGTTCGAGATGGAAGGCGTGACCGAGAAGGACGCGCGCGAGGCGATGCGGCTGGCGGCGGCGAAGCTGCCGATCCTGACCAAGTTCGCGACCCGCTTCGCGCAGGAGAAGATGCTATGAAGGCCGCGGAACTGCGCGACCTGGGCGCCGACGAGCTCGGCGCGAAGGAGCGCGAGCTCACCGACCAGCTGTTCCGGATGCGGATCCAGAAGTCGATGGGACAGCTCGAGGCGCCCGAGACAAGATGCGCACGGTCCGCCGCGATCTCGCGCGCATCAAGACCGTGCTCAGGCAGAAGAGGATAGTTGGTGAATCGGGAATCGGTGATTGGTAATCGACTTACCCGTTACCAGACCAATCACCAATTCAGGATCGATATGGCTCAGAAATCAGAAAAAGTCGGCGTGGTCGTCAGCAACAAGATGCAGAAGAGCATCGTCGTTGCGGTCGAGTGGCAGGTCCGCCACGGCCTCTACGGCAAGACCGAGCGGCGGACGTCGAAGTTCATGGTGCACGACGAGAAGAACGAGGCCAAGATCGGGCGACACGCGTCGCGATCACCGAGACCGCGGCCGATGAGCCGGCGCAAGCGCTGGGCGCTGGCCCGCGTCGTCCGCAAGACGGCGGAGGTGTAGACGAGGTCAGGCAGGGTCAGGTCAGGCAGGTCGAGGCAGGTAGGGTTCTACCCACCAGACCCACCAGCCTGACCCGCCCCGACCAGCCTTGGAGAAGCAGCCATGATTCAGATGCGATCGATTCTCGACGTCGCCGACAATTCCGGCGCGCGCAAGATCGCCGTCATCAACCCGATCGGCGGTTCGACCGGGCGCTACGCGCGCCTCGGCGACATCGTCACCGCGTCGGTGAAGGAAGCGACGCCGGAAGGCACCGTCAAGAAGGGCCAGGTCGTCAAGGCGGTGATCGTGCGGACGGTCAAGGAAGAGCGCCGGCGCGACGGCAGCTACATCCGCTTCGACCGCAACGCCGCGGTGCTCATCAACGACAACAACGAGCCGATCGGCACGCGCGTGTTCGGGCCGGTGGCGCGCGAGCTGCGCGAGCGCCGCTTCATGAAGATCATCTCGCTCGCGCCGGAGGTGCTGTAAGGCACCAAGAATATCTTATGAGCCGTCTAGCATACGCCGCTGCGCAAGAACGACAACGTGCTGGTCATCACCGGCAAGGACCGCGGCAAGCAGCGGCCGCGTCCTGCAAGGTGGTGCCGTCGAAGACCGGCACGCTGCGCCTGATCGTCGAAGGCGTGAACATGATCAAGCGCCACACCAAGCCGAACCCCGGCAAGGAGCATCAAGGGCGGCATCGTCGAGCGCGAGGCGTCGCTGCACGTCGTCGAACGTGCAGCTGGTCTGCCCCGAGTGCGGCGCGCAGACCCGCGTCGGCCACAAGATTCTCGGCGACGGCCGCAAGGTCCGCGTCTGCCGCAAGTGCGAGGGAGTGGTCGACAAATGACGAGCAGGCTGAAAGAGAAGCTACCAGAAGGAAGTCGTCCCGGCGCTGACCAAGGAGTTCGGCTACAAGAACGTGATGGCCGTCCCCAAGATCCAGAAGGTCGTGGTCAACATGGGCCTCGGCGAGGCGACCGCGAACGCCAAGATCATCGACACCGGCGCCGACGAGCTCGCGCGCATCACCGGCCAGAAGCCGGTGACGCGCCGCTCGAAGAAGTCGATCGCGCAGTTCAAGGTCCGCAAGGGCCAGCCGGTCGGGACGATGGTGACGCTGCGCGGCGAGCGGATGTGGGAGTTCCTCGATCGCCTGGTGAGCATCGCGCTGCCGCGCGTGCGCGACTTCAAGGGCGTGTCGCCGCAGGGGCTTCGACGGCCGCGGCAACTACACGCTCGGCCTGCGCGACCAGCTGCTGTTCCCGGAGATCGACTACATGAAGGTCGACAAGGCGCGCGGCATGAACGTCTCGGTCGTGACCACGCGCCAAGACCGACGAGGAAGCGCGGAAGCTGCTGCAGTTCATCGGCATGCCGTTCCGGTCAGAACTAAGGACCATAGATGGCTACGACCGCAAAGATCGCGAAAGAGCACAAGACGCCGAAGTTCAAGGTCCGGCTGCGCAACCGCTGCCACCTGTGCGGACGCCCGCGCGCCTACATGCGGAAGTTCGCGCTTGTGCCGCCTGTGCTTCCGCAAGCTGGCGCTTGAAGGGCGACGTCACCGGGGTGACAAAGAGTAGTTGGTGAATTGGTCAGTTGGTAATCTGGTGAATTGAATTGCCACTTACCCAGTCACCAAATCACCAACTACCAAGTTGAAGGTTAAGAGAGATATGACTGACCCGATCGCAGATATGCTCACGCGGATCCGGAACGCGGTGACCGCCAAGCAAACGCGCGTCGACATGCCGTCGTCGCGGATCAAGGCCGAGATCGCCCGCATCCTCCAGGACGAGGGCTACATCCAGGGCTTCAAGCTGCTGGACGAAGTCGTCGCCACGACCACCGCGCCGGTCAAGACGCTGCGCCTGTTCCTCGAAATACGGGCCGCACGGCGAGAAGCTGATTACCGGGCGTCCAGCGGATCAGCCGCCCGGCCGCCGCGTCTACTTCGGCAAGCGAGGACGTGCCGGAAGTGCTGGCGGGGCTGGGCACGAGCATCCTCACGACGTCGCGCGGCGTGATGACCGGGCGCGCCGCGGTCAAGGCCGGCGTCGGCGGCGAAGTCCTCTGTAACATTTGGTAGACGCTCAACTGTCAGTCTCAGCTCTCACGGCAGTGAGACGCTGAGCGTTGAGCGTTGAGAGTTGGACGCGAGAACAGATATGTCACGAATCGGTAAGAAGCCAATCACGATTCCGAAGGGCGTCACCGTCAAGGTGCTCGACAACGCCGTCGAAGTCAAGGGCCCGAAGGGGCAGCTGCGGCAGATCGCATCCGGCCGGCATCAGCTTCGAGATCGCCGACGGGACGCTGGTCGCCAAGCGCGAGTCGGACGAAGCGCAGTTCCGGAAGTTTCACGGCCTGTCGCGCAGCCTGGTGGCCAACGCCGTGCGCCGGCGTCACCGACGGCTTCAAGCGCGAGCTCGACATCGTCGGCGTCGGCTACCGCGCCGAAGTCGAAGGGCAAGCAGGTCATCTTCGCGCTCGGCTACTCGCACGCGGTCGTCTTCGACATCCCGCCGGGATCGACGTGGCGATCGAGAAGCAGACGCACATCACCGTGACCGGCGTCGATCGCCAGCTGGTCGGCCAGGTGGCGGCGAACATCCGGCGGCTGCGCAAGCCCGATCCCTACAAGCAGAAGGGCGTCCGCTACACCGGCGAAGTGCTGAAGAAGAAGGCCGGCAAGACCGGGGGCGAAGTAGGATCGTTATGAAGATCAAGACCAAAGACGACCGGCGCGTGCGCATCCAGCTGCGCCAGCGCAAGCGGATTTCGGGCACCAAGGAGCGGCCGCGCCTGAGCGTGTTCCGCAGCGTGACCCACATCTACGCCCAGGTGATCGACGACCTGAGCGGCGAGACGCTGGTGTCGGCGTCGACCGTCGAGCGCGGCGGTGAAGGGCGCGCTCGACAAGGGCGACGCGCGGCGGCAACATCAAGGGCGCCGAGGCGATCGGCACAGGCCATCGCCGAGCGGTCGATCGAGAAGGGCATCAAGCGCGTCGTGTTCGACCGCAGCGGGTTCCTGTATCACGGGCGCATCCGCGCCGTGGCGGACGCCGCGCGCAAAGCAGGGCTGGAGTTCTAGCCATGCGTACTCGCGAACGAATCGACCCGTCGCAGCTCGACATCAAGGACAACGTGGTGTCGATCAACCGCGTCACCAAGGTGGTCAAGGGCGGCAAGAACCTGAGCTTCAGCGCGCTGGTCGTCGTCGGCGACGGCCACGGCGTGGTCGGCTTCGGCATCGGCAAGGCGAAGGAAGTGCCCTCGGCGATCAAGAAGGGCATCGAGGCGGCGAAGAAGAACCTGATCCGCGTGCCGATGGCGGGGACGACGATTCCGCACCGGATCGTCGGCACCTTCGGCGCCGGCAGCGGTGCTGCTGAAGCCGGCGCCCGACGGCACCGGCATCATCGCCGGCGGCGCGGTGCGCGCCGTCGTCGAGGCGGCCGGGATCGCCAACATCGTGACCAAGTCGCTCGGCTCGGCCAACGCGCACAACGTCGTGCGCGCGACGGTCGCCGGGCCTCGATCGGCCTGAAGGACCCGGGGACGATCGCGCGGCTGCGCGGCAAGGAGCTCGTCGGATCTTCGCGCGAGCGCGGGAGCGCTCACGGACACATGGCCAATCATCGAACCGACGCGAAGGGCGGCACCGTGAAGGTGACGCTGCTCAAGAGCCCGATCGGCTTCAACGCACAACCAGGAGACGGTGGTGAAGGGCCTCGGCCTGCGCCGCATCCGTCATTCGGTGGAGCTGCAAGGACACCGCCGAGATCGCGCGGCATGATCCACAAGGTGCGGCACCTCGTGGGCGTGACGGAGTATGGGTAGGTTGGTGAGTTGGTGAGTTGGTCAGTTGAAATCACGACTCACCATGCACCAGGTCCCAAGTCGCCAACTGCAGGAATACGTTATGAGTCTCAACAATCTGCGTCCCCCAAGGGGATGAAGCACCCGAAGAAGCGCATCGGGCGCGGCCAGGGATCGGGCAACGGCAAGACGGCGGGGCGCGGGCACAAGGGCGCGAAGTCGCGGTCGGGCTTCCAGTTCAAGCGCGGCTTCGAGGGCGGCCAGATGCCGCTGCACCGGCGCGTCCCGAAGCGCGGCTTCCACAACCCGTTCCGGGTCGAGTACGAGGTGGTGAACCTCGACACCCTCGGCGCGCGGTTCGAGGCCGGCACCGTCGTCACGCTGGAACTGCTCGCCAGCGAGCGGCTGATCAGCGGCGCAAGAAGCGCGGCTGAAGGTCCTCGGGCGCGGCGAGATCGGCAAGGCGCTGACGGTGCGCGCGCACAAGTTCAGCGGCAAGGCGGCGGAAAAGATCGCGGCGGCAGGCGGCGCGACGGAGCAACTCCCGTGAATGACAGCCTGAAGAACATCTTCACCGTCTCGGATCTGCGCAACCGCGTGCTGTTCACGCTCGGCATGCTCGCGGTCTATCGCGTCGGGCACCACATCACGGTGCCGGGCGTGAACATCGGCGCGCTCGACGAGCTGCGCGCGCCAGATGCAGAACAACATGTTCGGCCTCTACGACATGTTCTCCGGCGGGCAACCTGTCGAAGGTGACGATCTTCGCGCTGGGCATCATGCCCTACATCAGCGCGTCGATCATCCTGCAGCTGCTGACGGTGGTGTGGCCGTATCTCGAGAAGCTGTCGAAGGAAGGCGAGCTCGGGCGCCGCAAGATCACCCAGCATACCCGCTACGGCACGATCCTGCTGAGCGTGGTGCAGTCGCTCGGCATCGCGATCTTCCTCGAGCGCCAGACCAACATCGCCGGCGGCCTGCCGCTGGTCTATCAACCCGGGCCTGGCGTTCCGGCTGATGACGGTGCTGACGCTGACGACCGGCACCTGCTTCATCATGTGGCTCGGCGAGCAGATCACCGAGCGCGGCATCGGCAACGGCATGTCGCTGATCATCTACGCCGGCATCGTCGTCAGGCTGCCGCGCGCGGTGCTGCAGACCATCGAGCAGATGCGCACCGGGCAGATCGGGCTGATCCAGATCCTGTTCCTGATCGTGTTCATGGCGCTGGTGATCGCCGGCGATCGTCTTCGTCGAGCGCGGCCACCGGCGCGTCACCGTGCAGTACGCCAAGCGCGTCGTCGGCCGCCGGATGTACGGCGGCTCGAGCACGCACATTCCGCTGAAGGTCAACACCGGCGGCGTCATCCCGGTGATCTTCGCCTCGTCGATCCTGGCGTTCCCGGCGACGCATCGCCCAGGCGTTCCCCGGCCGCGTCGCCGACGCGGTGTCGCAGCAGCTCGGCTTCGGGATGCCGCTCTACAACCTGCTCTACGTGGTCGGGCATCATCTTCTTCGCCTACTTCTACACGGCGATCATCTTCAACCCGGATGACGTCGCCGAGAACATGCGCAAGTACGGCGGCTTCGTGCCCGGCATCCGGCCGGGCAAGCGGACCGCCGAGTACATCGACACGATCCTGACGAGGATCACGCTGGCCGGCGCCATCTACCTGGCGCTGATCGCGATCATGCCGAACTTCCTGATCAGCGGCTTCCGGGTGGCGCCGATTCCGTTCATCGGCGACTGGCTCGACGCGGCGCTGCCCAAGTTCATCACCGAGGGCTGAACGTGCCGTTCTTCTTCGGCGGCACCTCGCTGCTGATCGTCGTCGGCGTCGCCATGGACACGGTCCAGCAGGTCGAGTCGCAGCTGATCATGCGGCACTACGACGGCTTCATGAAGAAGACGCGGATACGCGGGACGGCGAGCCTGAGGAAGCCGAAGTCCGAGGCTGAAGTCCGACGGCACGGCGGCTCGAATCTCAGACCTCAGACTTGAATCTATGGCGCTGAATCTGCTCATGCTCGGCCCGCCCGGCGCGGGAAAAGGCACGCAGGCTGAACGCTTCGCGAGGCAGCGGGAGATTCCGAAGATCTCGACCGGCGACATCCTCGCGCGTCGCGGTGCATGCAGGCACCGAGATCGGGAAGCGGGCCAAGGCTGGTCATGGATCGCGGCGAGCTGGTCGGCGACGACGTGATGATCGGGATCGTGCGGGAGCGGCTGGAGCAGCGCGGATGCGCTGGGCGGGTTCGTCCTCGACGGCTTCCCGCGGACCGTGGCGCAGGCGGCGGCGCTCGACGCGATCATGAGCCGCCGCGACCCGCTGATCGTCGTCGACATCGTCGTGCCGGAGGACGAGCTGGTGCGGCGCCTGGGCACGCGGCTGATCTGCGCGCGATTGCGGCGCCGGCGCGCCGGTCGCCAGCGCTGCCGGCGGCGGCGCTGCGCCAAGTGCGGCGGCCGGCTGGTGCAGCGCGCCGACGACAACCAGGCCGTCGTGCTCGAGCGGCTGAAGGTCTATCCACCGCATGTCGGAGCCGCTCGTCGAGTGCTACCGGGTCGCGGCCGACGTTCCGCTCGATCGACGGCGCGCAGCCGCCCGATCGCGTGGCGGCGGATCTGGCGGCGGCGATCGAGGCGGCCAGCAGGCGCGGTGCGCGACGGAGGGCGCAGGGTGATCGTCTGCCGGTCGACAGCGGAGCTCGAGCGGATGCGCGACGCCGGCCGGCTGGTCGGCGAGGTGCTGAACGAGCTGACCGGCGCGGGTCGCTCCGGGCGTGACGACCGCGGAACTGGACGAGATGGCGGAAGAGCGGATCCGCGCAGGCCGGGGCGACGCCGGCGTTCAAGGGGTATCACGGCTACCCGGCGACGATTTGCGCGTCGATCAACGAAGAGGTGATCCACGGGATCCCGATCGGGACGCGGGTGCTGAACGAGGGCGACGTCGATCTCGATCGACGTCGGCGCCTCGCTCGACGGCTACTTCGGCGACAGCGCGATGACGCTGGCGGTCGGCCGGGTGTCGGAAGAGGCGGCGACGCTGCTGCGCGTGACCGAGGAGTCGCTCTACAAGGCGATCGAGCGGGTGCGGCCGGGCGGCCGGGTGTCGGACATCGGCCACGCCGTGCAGCGCCACGTCGAGGCCTACGGGTTCTCGGTGGTGCGCGAGTTCGTCGGCCACGGCATCGGCCAGCGGATGCACGAGGAGCCGCAGGTGCCGAACTACGGCGAGCCGGGCGCGGGCCGCGGCTGGCCGAGGGCATGGTGCTCGCGATCGAGCCGATGGTGAACGCCGGCAAGCCGGCGGTGAAGGTGCTCGGCGGACGGCTGGACGGCGGTGACGCGGGACGGCAGCCTGTCGGCGCACTTCGAGCACACGGTGGCGGTGACGGCGGACGGGCCGTGGATCCTGACGGCGCGAGAAGTGCCGGTCGCGGCGCGAGTAGCGTGCAGGCGTGACGTCGGTGAGTCGTGAGCCGAGCGGCTGCCGAGCGGGCTCGTATCGAGCGTGCCGGCTCGGACGAGTGGCTCGGCATCGGTGACGGCGCACATCGCGGATCGGATGGATCGCAACTTCGTGCGGATGCTGGTCGGCGATCGGGTGCGATTGGAGCTCTCGCCGTCCGACGTCGGACGCGGGCGAATTGTCGAGAAGCTATGACGACGATGAACGCAGAACTCGCTGAGACCGCAGAGAAAGCCTTTTTCTGCGTATTCTGCGGTGTCTGCGTTGAATGTGGCGAGGAACAGCGATGAAGGTCAGAGCATCGGTCAAGCGGATTTGCGACAAGTGCAAGATCGTGCGGCGCCGCGGCGTCGTGCGGGTGATTTGCTCGAACCAGAAACACAAGCAGCGGCAGGGATAAGACATATGGCGCGAATCGCAGGTGGCGTTGATCTCCCGCGGACCAAGCGGATCGAGATCGGGCTCACCTACATCTACGGCATCGGGCGCGTGCCGCTCGAACAGCATCCTGAAGGAGGCCGGGGTCAGCCCCGACATCCGCATCAAGGATCTGTCCGAAGACGACGTCCGGAAGATCAGCAAGGTGATCGAGGAGCAGGGCGGCGTCGAAGGCGACCTCCGCAAGGAGATCTCCGATGAACATCAAGCGGCTGATGGAAATCGGCTGCTACCGCGGCCTGCGGCACCGCCGCGGCCTGCCGGTCCGCGGCCAGCGGACGCAAGACCAACGCGCGCACGCGCAAGGGCCCGCGCAAGGGCGCGATCGCCGAAGAAGAAGGTTATCTGACGATGGCCAAAGAGCTGAAGGCCGGCCGAACGGCGACGCGGCGCTACCCGAGGCGCAACAGCCGAGAAGAAGGAAGGCGCCGGCAGGAAAGCGGAAGAAGACGTTCAAGAAGCGCGGCGAGAAGCGCATCGTCCACCACGGGCTGGCGCACATCCACGCCTCGTTCAACAACACGACGGTGACGATCACCGACACCGAAGGCAACGTCGTCGCGTGGTCGAGCGCCGGCGGCATCGGCTTCAAGGGCTCGCGCAAGGGCACGCCGTTCGCGGCGACGCAGGCGGCGCTCAACGCCGGCAACGCCGCCAAGACCGTCGGCATGCGATCGCTCGACGTGCGGGTGAAGGGGCCCCGGATCCGGCCGCGAGTCGGCGATTCGCGCGCTGCAGACGGTCGGGCTCGAGGTGAAGTCGATCCGCGACGTGACGCCGATCCCGCACAACGGCTGCCGGCCGCCCGAAGCGGCGTCGAGTTTAGAAGAGGTGTATTGAATGGCGCGTTACATCGGACCCGGTCTGCCGGCTCTGCCGCCGCGAGGCGATGAAGCTGTTCCTCAAGGGGAGCGCTGCTACACGGAGAAGTGCGCGATCGAGAAGCGCAACTTCCCGCCCGGGCAGCACGGCAAGACGCGGAAGGCGAAGCTCGCCGGCTACGGCCTGCAGCTGCGCGAGAAGCAGAAGGTCAAGCGCATCTACGGCGTGCTCGAGGACCAGTTCCGGCGGCTACTTCGAGGCGGCCGAGCGGGCCGCGCGGCATCACCGGCGTGACGCTGCTGCAGCTGCTCGAGCGGCGGCTCGACAACGTCGTCTACCGGCTCGGCTCTGCGCGACGTCGCGGCCGCAGGCGCGGCAGCTGGTCCGCCACGGCCACTTCCTGGTCAACGGCAAGAAGGTCGACATCCCGTCCTATCTCGGTGAAGGCAGGGCGACGTCGATCACCGTCCTCGGCCGGACGCCAGAAGAACCCGACCATCGAGCACGCGATGGAAGAAGTGAAGGGCCGCGGCATCCCCGAGTGGCTGTCGTTCGACCAGAACACGATCACCGGGCGCGTCAACGTCGATGCCGACCCGCGAGCAGATCAACCTGCCGGTGCAGGAGCAGCTGATCGTCGAGCTGTATTCGAAGTAACAAGCGCTCAACTCTCAAGGCTCAACTCTCAGCGCTGAGAGTTGACACTTCGAGACTTCGAGTTGATGTTCGTCGAACCGCCGACCCGCAGCCTTACACAGACCTGCGGCGGGAGGTCGGCGGTCACTTGCAGGTCTGGAGGCCCGTCTGCGGGCCCGTCGGCGAAAGGAACAGACACATGCTCTGGAAAGGTTTTCAGCGACCCAAGCGGCTCGAGTTCGAGCGCGAGACGCTGACCGGACCGGTTCGGCCGGTTCTACGCGCAGCCGTTCGAGCGCGGCTTCGGCACCACCATCGGCAACGCGCTGCGGCGCGTCCTGCTGTCGTCGATTGAAGGCGCGGCGATCACCGCCGTGAAGATCGACGGCGTGCTCCACGAGTTCTCGCCGATCCCCGGCGTGGTCGAGGACGCGACCGACATCATCCTCAACCTCGAAGCAGATCCCGCTCAAGCTGCACACCGATCAGGTCAAGACGCTGACGCATCAAGATCGACAAGGCCGGCGAAGTGCGCGGCGCGCGACATCCAGGCCGACGGCGACGTCGAGATCCTCGAGCCGGACGCGCCACATCGCGACCGTGTCGCGGAGCAGCGGCAAGCTCCACATGGAGATGCGCATGAAGCGCGGCCGCGGCTACGTCTCGGCCGACAAGAACTTCGACGAGGATCTCGGCATCGGCTGGATCCCGATCGACTCGGTGCACTCGCCGGTCAAGAAGGTCAACTACCTCGTCGAGGCGGCGCGCCTCGGCCAGACGACCGACTACGACAAGCTCACCGTGGACGTCTGGACCAACGGCTCGATCAACCCGCGCGACGCGCGTGTCGCTCGCGTCGAAGCTGGTCCGCGATCACCTGAACATCTTCATCAACCTCGAAGAAGGCGCCGAGCCGCAGGCCGAAGCGGCCGCCGATCAGCCGCGCGCCGGCGTGCGAGCAACGAGAACCTCGACAAGTCGGTCGAGGAGCTCGAGCTCTCGGTGCGTTCGTACAACTGCCTGAAGAACGCGAACATCCGGACGATCCGCGAGCTGGTGCTGAAGACCGAGGCCGAGATGCTCGAAGACCAAGAACTTCGGCCGCGAAGAGCCTGAACGAGATCAAGGAAATCCTCCACACGATGGGGTCTGAGCCTCGGCATGCGCGTCGACCAGCCGGCGTCGGCGGCATCACAGGAATAACAGACAGGGGACAGGAACGGGGAGCAGGCGGATGGCAGGCAGGGAAAGCGTAAAGCCTCCCTGCTCCGTCGGTCCCTCCAGCCCCATCCAGCCACAGTGAGTCCAGCCATGAGACACCGAGTCGCACACCGAAAGCTGGGACGCGTCACCGAGCATCGCATCGCGATGCTGCGGAACCAGGCGACGGCCCTGCTCACGTCACGAGCACCTCACGACGACGGTGCCGAGAGCCAAGAGCTCCGGCCGTTCGTCGAGCGGCTCATCACGATTGCCAAGCGCAGCCTGGCGGCCGGCGGCGAACGGCACGGCGCTGCATGCGCGCCGGCTGGTCATGCACGACCTGCAGGATCGCGAGGTCGTGGCCAAGCTGTTCGACACGCTCGCGCCGCGGTTCGTCGGCGCGGCCCGGCGGCTACACGCGCCTGCTGCGCGCTCGGGTTCCGAAAGGGCGACAGCCGCGGAAATCGCGCAGGTCGAACTGGTGGGCAGCGAGTTCACGACGCGCGCCAAGGCCGAGACCGAGGCCAAGGGCGAAGGCGCCGGTCCGAAGAAGCGCAAAGGCGTGAGCGAGCGGCTGCGGGCGGCGGCCGAGCGGCTGCGGAGCAGAGGCAAGAAGGATCGAGGCCGAACCCGGCAGAGAAGCCGGCCGAAGCGCACGAGCACGAAAGGCGCCGGCGGCGCCAAGCCGCGCCCGAAGAAGCAAGGGCCGAGGGAAGCTAGGAAAGTCTCAAGTTTCAAGGCTCAAGTCTCAGCCCCGACACCGTCGACCCTTGGGTCCGGTCCCAACACGCAAATGCCCCGGACGGTTCGTATCCGCCGGGGCCGCTTGTGTATCGTGAGACTAGACTTGAGACTTCAGACTTTCCTCCACCTCCACCCCCGCCCGCTCCGCCTTGGCGGCGCGCGATAATCTTCGCCTGAAGCGTGCGCCGGCACCTCGTCGTAGTGCGAGTACTCCATGTGGTACGAGCCGCGGCCGCCGGTGGCCGACGTCAGGTGCTGCTCGTAGGTGAGCATCTCGGACATCGGCACTTGCGCCTTGATGATCGTCATCACGCCGCGCGTGTCCATGCCGCCGATGCGCCCGCGCCGCCCGTTCAGGTCGCCCATCAGGTCGCCGGCGAAATCCGACGGCGCGTAGATCTCGACGTTCATGATCGGCTCGAGGATCGTCGGCCTGCGCCCGTGTCATGGCGTCCTTGAAGGCGAGCGACCCTGCCAGCTTGAACGAGAGCTCGTTCGAGTCGACGTCGTGATACGAACCGTCGAACACCGTGACGCGGAAGTCGACCATCGGATAGCCCGCCAGGTAGCCGCGCGTCCGCGCGTCCTGGATGCCCTTTTCGACCGCCGGCACGAACTGGCGCGGAATCGATCCGCCGAAGATGTCGTCCACGAACTCGAAGTCCGCGCCGCGCGCGAGCGGTTCGACCTTGATCTTGCAGTCGCCGAACTGGCCGTGGCCGCCCGTCTGCTTCTTGTGGCGGCCGTGCGCCTCGGTCGACGCCGTGATCGTCTCGCGGTACGGGATCCGCGGCGGCTTCAGATTGACGTCGACGCCGAACCGCCGCTTCAGCTTCGCGACGGTCACCTCGATGTGCAGCTGGCCCTGACCCGAGAGCAGCAGCTCCTTGGTCTGCGGATCGCGGCTGTAGCGGATCGACGGGTCCTCCTCCTCCAGCCGATGCATCGCCGGTGCTGATCTTGTCTTCGTCGCCGCGGCTCTTGGGCTCGATCGCGTACGACAGCACCGGCTCGGGAAACTTCAGCGCCGGGAACGTGCAGCATCGTCCGCTTTGTCGCCGAGCGTGTCGTTCGTGAGCGTGTCCTTCAGCTTCGCGACCGCGCCGAGATCGCCGGCCTTGAGCTCGGGCACCGTCGTCTGCGTCTTGCCCTGCATGGCGAGCAGGTGCCCGAATCGCTCGGCGGCGTCGCGCGTCTTGTTGTGAACCGTTGAATCGGCCTTCAACGTTCCCGAGACGACGCGGAACATCGTGATCCGGCCGGCAAACGGATCGGCGATCGTCTTCCAGACGAACGCCGACGCGGCGCCTTCTCGTCGGCTGTCCGCAGCACGTCGGCTCCGGCCTTGCCGACGCCCTTGTATTGCCGCTCGGCGGGAGAGGGCAGGTAGGAGACGATCGCGTCGAGCAGCGGCTGGATGCCGATGTTGAGGAGCGCCGACGTGCATACCAGAGGGAACAGCTTGGCGGCCGCCGTCGCGCTCGCAGGCCGGCGATCAGCTCCTCGTCGGTCAGCGTACCTGCCTCGAAGAACTGTTCCATCAGCTTTTCATCGGCTTCCGCGACCATCTCGATGAGCGCTTCGCGGCGCCGTTTCCACCGCGCCCGACATGTCGCCGGGAACCGGACCTTCGGCGAACTTGCCGCTCTCATCCGTTTGAAACGTGTACGCCTTTCTCGTGACGAGATCGACGACGCCCCGGAACGACTTCTCCTCGCCGATCGGGAGCTGAATCAGGGATCACCGCGCGGCTGCACGACTCGCGCAGCGACGCCAGCGCGCGCGCGCAGGCTCGCGCGCTCGCGATCGATGCCGGTTGAGCACGATCATCCGCGGGAGCTCCAGCTCGTCGGCGGCTTCCCAGACTTTCTCCGTCTGGACCATCACGCCGGCGACCGCGTCGACGACGATGAGGGCGGCGTCGGCCACCGGAGCGCCGCGCGCGCCTCGCTGAGGAAGTTGCCGATGCCGGGCGCGTCGATCAGGTTGATCTTGTGCCTGTTCCATTCCGCGAAGCGCGAGGCTGGCCGAGAGCGTGTGCTTGCGGGCGATTTCCTCTTCGTCGAAATCGGTCACCGTCGTGCCCATCGTCGACCTTGCCGAAGCGGTTGACCATGCCGGCGTCGGCGAGGATGGCCGCGGCGAGCTGCGTCTTGCCGGATGCGGTGTGTCCGACGAGCGCGACATTTCTGATGCTGGCGGCGTCATGAGACCTTCATACCCGGAGTCCCCCTGGCAGGTTGCTGAATAAGCCAGCAACCTGAAGTTAGAGTGAAAACTTAGAAGTCGCAAGCGGCAGACATCTATTCCGCGCCGTCGCATCTTCCCATCCTGAGTCCTGCGCCAATCCAGGCACGCGTTCTTCAGAACAGGCCTGCTAGATACGGCGCATCATATTGCAGTCGGCAGTTCACAGTCGACAGTCAAGGACAGCACTCAGAAACTCGGAAACGCAGGAGGTAGGGAGGCTGAAGGAGCTGATTCACCCTCCACGTTCATCAGTTCCTTAGCTCCCTTAGTTCCTTAGTTCCTTAGTTCCTTAGTTCCTGTCCTAAGTTCCTGACGGCCCTATTCGCTATCGCAACGCGCTTCGATGGGGTCCAGGCGGGAGGCTTTGACCGCGGGATACATGCCGAAAAAGACGCCAACTGCCGCGGAGAAGCCGAGGCCGATCGCGAACGACCACCACGGGAGCGAGATGGGGAAGCCCGAGGCGACGTGCACCGCCCAGCCAAGGCCGCCGCCGAGCACGATGCCGAGCAGGCCGCCGAGCGAGGTCAGAATCACGGCCTCCATCAGGAACTGGAAGAGAATCTCCGTGCGCCTGGCGCCGAGCGCCTTTGCGCACGCCGATTTCGCGCGTCCGTTCGGTGACCGAGATTGACATGATGGCCATCACGCCGATGCCGCCGACCATCAGCGCGATCGATGAAATCACAATCAGCGCGAGAAACGTCGCCTGGCTGATTCGATCCCAGAGCTGCAGAATCGCGTCCTGAGTCACGAGGTCGAAGTCGTCGGGGTCGTCGAGCCTGAGCCCGTGCCGGCTCCGCATCACCTGCTGAACCTCGGCGATCGCCACCGGTTGCGGCACGCCATCGCGCGGCACCGCTGCGATCTGCATCGGGAGCAGGACGCGCGAATTCGCGCCTCGCCCGACGGTCACCCGCGAAGACCGAACTGGCGCTGGTACGCCGTATACGGCATGACCACGAAATCATCCTGGCCGGCGTTGAACCCGCCGATCGCCGGCCGCTTCACGAACACCCCGACCACGGTGTGCGTGCAGCCCCACGCGGACCATCTTGCCGATTGGATCGCTGCCGTTGGCCGCGAACAACGCCAGGTGCAGCGTCTGCCCCAGCACGACCACGTTGCTTCTGGCCTGCACTTCCGCGCCACTGAAGAACCGCCCGGCCGCCAGGTCCAGTGCGGTCCCGATGGCGAAGCGCTCGGTCGTGCCGAAGACCACGAGGGTCGCGTCCGGAGGTCCCGGTAGAAGACGCGCTCCTGCGTGGGCGGAGCACCCCCGACGCCCAGTTGCACGTCGACAATCTGGATCGATCCCGCTTGCGCCTCGATCGCGCGGGCATCGGAAACCGACAGGTTCGGGCGACGGATCAGATCGGTGAAGGTAGCGCCGCTCGTGAAGCTCAGGAGCCCGAACCGCTGGACGAAGATGAGGTTCGGACCGATCTCGCGAATGGTCTGCCGCAGCGACTCGTCGAAGCCGCGGATCATCGCCGTCATCCCGACAATCGACGTGATGCCGATGACGACACCCAGGATCGTGAGGCCCGAGCGCATCTTGTTGACGCGCAGCGTGTCGAGCGCCATCACGACGACTTCGCGAACAAGACTCGGACGGATGCTCATGACGCTCCGCAAATCTGAAGTCTGAAATCTGAAGTCTGAGCTGATCTGTCGAAATCACAAGTCTCGAAATCCGTTCAGACTTCAGGTTTCAGATTTCAGGTCTTTCAGAGTTCTCTGTTTCGCGTCCGCTTCATTCCCGTCCGAGCGCTTCGATGGGTTCGAGACGGGCGGCCCGCGTCGCCGGATACAAGCCGAAGAACAGTCCCACGACCGCGGTGATGCCGATGCCGAGCGCGACCGACCACATCTCGATGGCGGCGGGCACTGGCGTCAAGCTGTGAAACAGCCAGTGCGACCGCTCCGCCGAGCAGCGTCCCGATCACGCCGCCGAGCATCGACAGGACCACGGACTCGGTCAGCATCTGCGCCATGATGTCCGATCGGCGGGCGCCGAGCGCCTTGCGGAGGCCGATCTCGCGCGTCCGCTCTGTCACCGCCATCAGCATGATGTTCATGATGACGATGCCTCCGACGACGAGCGACAGCGCGACGACGCCGACCAGCACCGCGAAGATGCCGTTGGTGGCCCGATGGTAGATGTCGAGGATGTGTCGGACGTGAAGATCCCGAAGTTGTCCGGCTGGCGCGGCTTGAGCCGCCGGGCGATTCGAAGCGCCACGGTCGCCTCGTCGATGGCGGCGGGCAGTTGAGCGATGTCTCGCGGCTTGACGGCGACCGACAGCTGCGGCCGCGACCCGAACAGGACCTGGAACTGGCCGAGCGGGATCACGGCGAAGTCGTCCTGCGACCGCCCCAGGAAGGCGCCTCGCTTCGGGCTGACGCCAATCACCCGGAAATGGACGCCTTCGATCTGAACCAGCTTGTCCAGCGGATCGACTCCTCCGAACAGGAGGTCCGCGACTTCCCATCCGATCACGGCAACGGGGCGCGATCGTTCGACTTCGATCGGATTCATCAAGCGGCCGCGTTCGACCTTGAACGTCGAGAGGTTACCGAACTCCGAGCTGACCCCGTGAATGTTGACCCCGTCGATCGACTTGTCGCCGCGGGTGACCTGTCCCGATGCTCTCCGACTGCAGCACGACCGCCGACGGCGAGCGAGGCTGTAGCGTCTGATCGCGCGGGCGTCGGCTTGCGTGATCCGCGGGTTGTAGCGGACCTTGTCGAATTCCTCGTCGCTGAGCGTGAGGGGAAACTGCTGAATGCTGAACGAATCGGCCCCCGCCTGGTTGAGGATCGCGTCCTGACCGACACGTTCAGGCCGCTGGATGAGCGACACGACCGCGACGATCGACGCCACGGCGACAATGTTGCCGAGCACAGTCATCAGCGATCGAAGCTTGGAGGCCCAGATCGCGGCGATCGCAATCCCCGGCGGCCTCGAGATACGTGTTCATCGAGACAATGCTAAATGCTGAATGCCGAATGCTGAATTGCTCAATCAATGCTCACCGCCTACACACCCTCATCATTTAGCATTTAGCATTTGGCACTCATCATTTCTCTGTGTTGATCCGCACCGGATCGCCATCCGCCATGCCGCGGACCGAGTTGTGCGGGCCGGTCACGACCTGGTCGCCCGGCTCGAGGCCTTCCAGAACCTCGAATGCACTGTCTCCGGCGACGCCCATCTTGATCGGAACGAATGCCACCCGGCCGTCACGCACGACGAACGCGCCCTCGGTTTCCTTGCGGGTCTGCCCGGGCTTCAGCTCCGGGGCGTCGCCACCGGCTCCGCCGTCCGTTGGCGCCTCGTTCGCGAGCGGCTGCTTCACGATCTGGCCGTTCGCGTCGAGTACTGAGCTCGCGAACGGCCACGGCCGGGATCGGCACCGCCGTGACGCCCTTGCGAGTCGCCGTCGTGATATCCGCCGTGCAGGTGAAACCCGGGCGCACGTCAGGAAGGTCGTCGTCGAGGACGACGACGACCTTGAAGTTCGTCGCCTGCCGTGAGCTGGCCGCAGCTCCCGTGGCCTGTATCGGACTGTTGCCGATTTCCGTCACACGGCCGGTGAAGGTCTTGTCCGGCAACGCGTCGATCGCGATCGTCGCCCGCTGACCGAACTTCACGTGCGGGATGTTGGTTTCGTCGACCTCGATCTCCCGCCTGGATCACTGACATGTCGGCGAGCGTCAGCAGGACGGTGCCCGGCGTTGTTCATCGTCCCGGTCGACTGCCGTTTCGCCCTCCTGGATGTTCCGGCGGGTCACGATGCCGTCGATCGGCGATTCGATGCGGACTTTGCTGAGATCGTAGCGGGCGCTCTCGAGGCCGGCGCGCTCTCTGTCCGATGACGAGCGCGCCTGTGCCGTCACCAGTTTCTCGCGCTCTTGCAGCGCCGACTGCGCCGCCCGGACGTCGTTCTCGGCTCTCTCGAGCGCCTCTGCGCGTGGTCAGCTGCTCCCGCCAGAGCTCCTGCTGGCGAGCGAGGTTTTCTGCGCCTGATCGAGCTGCACGCGCGCGGTCTGCGACGGCTTGATGCGTCTGCTCGAGCGAAGCCTCTGCCGCGCCGAGCGAAGCGGCGCCGCTGTCGACGCGCGTTCTCAGCGACCGCGGATCGATCTGCAGGAGGAACTGCCCCTTCCTCACCCGGTCGCCTTCCGCGACCGCCAGGTCGACGACGCGGCCGGGCGTGTCCGCGCTGACGTTGACCAGCCGCTTCGGCTGGATCTTTCCTGAGGCCGAAACGATCGCGTCGAGATCCGCTCTCTGATGGCTTCGGTCGTCACGGTGAGCACCGGCTCCCGATGGAACCAGTAATATCCCCGCCGCCTGCCGTGGCGACGACGAGCGCGCCGGCCACGACGAGACCTTTCGTTGCAGTCATCTCGATTGCAATATATACGCGACGTCCCTGAACGCGTCGCTTTCTTGACAGTGAGTGTGTTGCTGTTTACCATGCTGGGTCCGACGTTCAATGGGAGAACCGGCGGAGCGCGCAGCTTTGTCAGTCTGCGGTCGGAACCGATCTGCTGGTGAGGGTTTGTCGAACAAGGAGCGCGACGTGGTCGGATTCGTTCCCAAGGAGATGTTCTTTACCAAGGGCGCCGGGAAGCACCGCGAGAAGCTGACCTCGTTCGAGCTCTGCGCTCCGATCCGCCGGCATCGCCGCCTGCAATCTCGTCCGCGTCTCGAGCATTTTTCCGCCCAAGTGCCGCATTCTGTCCCGGGCGCAAGGCAGTAAGCGCCTCGAGCCCGGCCAGGTGACATTTGTGGTGATGTCGGAAGCCGCGACCCGGGAGCCGCATCGGCTCATCGCCGCGACCGTCGGCGTCGCCATTCCGCGCGACAGGGATCTCTACGGGTATCTTTCCGAGCACCACAGCTTCGGCGAAGCGAGGACATTGCCGGCGACTACGCCGAGGAGCTGGCGGCCGAGATGCTGGCGACGACCCTCGGGCTGGAATTCGACCCGGACAAGAGCTGGGATGAGAAGAAGAGGTCTACCGCCTCTCGAATGAAATCGTGCGCACGCAGAACGTTACCGAGACAGCCGTCGGCGACAAGAAGGGCCTGTGGACGACCGTGGTCGCCGCGGCGGTGCTTGTCGGCTGATCGAGTCGCCGGCTGTCGTTCACCCACGTCCACCGATCCGCCCGTCATCACCAATCCGGCCGCCTCAGGTAGGCTCGCCCTCTTGCCGGCGTCTCCGGCGTGTTCCTGACGAGGCTTTGAAGAAATCGCTGTCGTGAGCGATTTCATCACAGGCGCTATCGCGAGGCATGCCGCCGCATGGGCTCAATACATGCGGATGACGAGGGTCTTCCGGACCGCGCTGGCGGCCGGGCTGCTCGCCTGCACGGCCCTGCCGGCGCAGTGCGCAGATCTCATGAAATCGTTGGTGCACCCGGGCGCAGGGGATGGGCGGCGCCTTTGTCGCGGTCGCTGACGATGCGACGGCCACGTGGTGGAACCCGGCGGGCCTCGCCACCGGGTGCATATTTCAGCTTCGGTGATCGAGCGGGGCCATGCACGACGGAGCCAGGAGACGCCCCGGGCGGCCCCGTGTGGCGTGGCGATGCGGGGCGGTCGCCGTCGTGTTTCCGGCGCTCGGCTTGAGCTATTACCGCCTACGCATCAGCGAAATAGCCCCGTCGGCCTCTACGGGGACGGCGCCCCTGACCGACAAGATCAAGGGACTACAGGTACCGGTGTGCGCTCGTGGGCAACGAATCAGTTCGGCGTCACCGTGGGCCAATCGCTCGGCGATCATCTCGTGATCGCTTCAACCGTGCGGCTTGTTCGCGGCGGCCTGGCGCTGTCGTCCGGCGTCGGCCGACGGCGATCCGCTTGACCACGCGGCCGACCTCGACGTGCCGATGGAAACCGAGGCCGACTTCGATTTCGGCACGATGGCATCGTTCGGACGCACGCGGCTGGGTCTTCGCGATCAAGCACGCGAGCGAGCCGAAGTTCGGCGAGGGCGTGAATCTCCTGGTCCTGAGACGGCAAGTCCGTGCGGGTCTGGCGGTTGTGGCGCGCGAGCCTGGTCACCGTGGCCGTCGACGCCGACCTGACGAGGACGGCCACTGCATTCTGGCGACGCCCGTCACGTCGCGGCAGGCGCAGAAGCCTGTGCTGTCTGCGGCGGCGGATCGGCCTGCGAGGCGGCGTGAGCACGAATACGGTGGGAGAGGCGGGCACGTCGGCGAGCACGGGCGTCAGTCTCGCGGTGAGGTCCCGCACCTACATCGACGCGGCGCTGACCGTCGGGTCGGATCGCTCCAGGGAAGGCTGGAATTTCGGGCTCAGAGTCACGTTCTAGGTCAAGAGTTGACTAGTTTTTGTCATCAGTGGATAGTTTTCAAATTCATGCCCGTTCGCATTGGCGAGCTCCTGCTGAAGGAGAAGCGGATCACCCCGGATCAGCTCCAGCAGGCCTTGAACCACCAGAAGGCCAACGGGGGAAGCTCGGCTACAACCTGGTCAAGATGGGGTTCGTCAAGGACGAGGAGATCACCGCGCTCCTCAGCAAGCAGTACGGCGTTCCCTCGATCAACCTCGACGCAGTTCGAGATCGACCCGGCGGTCATCAAGCTCATTCCCGCCGGACACGGCGCAGAAGTACCAGATCGTGCCGCTCGAGCCGCGCCGGCGCGACGCTCACGATCGCGATGACGGATCCGACCAACGTCTTCGCGATGGACGACATCAAGTTCATGACCGGCTACAACGTCGAGCCGGTCGTCGCGTCGGAGACGGCGGTCATCGAGGCGATTCAGCAGCTACTACCCGGCGGCCGCGAAGGCGGCAGCGGCGGCAGCGGCGCGGCGAGGCAGCCGGCGGACCGAGCGCCGCTCGAGCATGGCGACCAAGGGCCTCGAGGAGCTGCAGGCGCTCGCAGGATCGCGGGCGACGTCGAGGTCCTCGAGGAGCTCGAGGAGATCAGCGCCGAGGCGCTGGCCAAGCAGGGCGAGGAAGCGCCGGTCGTCCGGCTGGTCAACGTCGTGCTGATGTCGGCGATCCAGAAGGGCGCGAGCGACATCCACATCGAGCCGTACGAGAAGGAGCTGCGCGTCCGCTACCGCATCGACGGGATTCTCTACAACATCATGAGCCCGCCGATGAAGTTCCGCGACGCGATCTCCTCGCGCATCAAGATCATGTCGAAGCTCGACATCGCCGAGAAGCGCCTGCCGCAGGACGGCCGCATCAAGATCCGCTTCAACGACAACGGCGCGCCGAAGGAGATCGACTTCCGCGTGTCGGTGCTGCCGACGCTCTTCGGCGAGAAGATCGTCATGCGTCTGCTCGACAAGGACAAGCTGATGCTCGACATGACGAAGCTCGGGTTCGAGCCCGAGTCGCTCGCCAAGTTCGAGGCGGCGATTCTGCGGCCGTGGGGCATGGTGCTCGTCACCGGGCCGACCGGCAGCGGCAAGACCAACACGCTCTACTCGTCGATCTGCGAAGATCAACACGCCGGAAACCAACATCATGACGGCGGAGGATCCGGTCGAGTTCAACCTCGTCGGCATCAACCAGGTGCAGGTGCGGGAGAGCATCGGCCTGAACTTCGCCGCGGCGCTGCGGTCGTTCCTGCGGCAGGATCCGAACATCATCCTCGTCGGCGAGATCCGCGACTTCGAGACGGCGGAAATCGCCGTCAAGGCGGCGCTCACCGGCCACCTCGTGCTGTCGACGCTGCACACCAACGACGCGCCGAGCACGATCAACCGTCTGATGAACATGGGCATCGAGCCGTTCCTGGTGGCGAGCTCGGTGCATCTGATCTGCGCGCAGCGCCTCGTGCGCCGCGTCTGCGCGAACTGCAAGGAGCCGCACCCGCTGCCGCCGGCCGCGCTCATCCAGGCCGGCTTCACGCCAGAGGACGCCGCCGACGGTGACGCCGCATGAAGGGCAACGGCTGCGATCAGTGCAACAACACCGGCTACAAGGGCCGCGTCGGCCTCTACGAGGTGATGGAGGTCGGCCGAGGAGCTGCGCGAGCTGATTCTCGTCGGCGCGTCGGGCCTCGAGCTGCGGCGCAAGGCGATCGACGAAGGGATGATCACGCTCCGGCAGCAGCGGCCTGCGCAAGGTGAAGGACGGCATGACGACGGTCGAAGAGGTCGTGCGGGAGACGGTGAAATAGCACAGTCTAGCCGAGCCAGCTGAGCCAGGGGTCGATGATAGCTGACTGAAGGACATGGCACGTTGCCTGACCTGTTGAAGACGACGGTCGAGATGGACGGCTCCGACCTCACATCGCCACGCAACACGCCGCCGCAGGTCCGCGTGCACGGCACGCTGCAGCGGCTGCCGATGCCGGAGCTGCACGCCGTCCGAGACCAAGCAGCTCGTCTACAGCGTGCTGACCGACGCGCAGAAGAAGCGCTTCGAGGAAACGCATCGAGCTCGACTTCTCGTTCGGCATCCGCGGGCTGCGCGCGCTTCCGCTGCAACGTGTTCAACCAGCGCGGCGCGGTCGGCGCGGTCTACCGTCTGATCCCCGAGAAGATCCGCAGCGTTCGGCGAGCTCGGCCTGCCGGCGGTGCTCGGCGACGCTGGCCGAGCGGCCGCGCGGCCTCGTGCTCGTCACCGGCCCGACCGGCAGCGGCAAGTCGACGACGCTGGCGGCGATGATCGACAAGATCAACTCCGAGCGGCACGAGCACATCCTCACGATCGAGGATCCGATCGAGTACATCCACCCGCACAAGAACTGCCTGGTGAACCAGCGCGAGGTGCACAGCGACACCAACAGCTTCTCGAACGCGCTCGCGCGCCGCGCTGCGCGAGGATCCCGACATCGTCCTCATCGGCGAGATGCGCGACCTCGAGACCGTCGAAGTCGGCGCTGAAGATCGCCGAGACGGGCCACCTGACGTTCGGCACGCTGCACACCAACTCGGCGGCGCAGACGATCAACCGCATCATCGACATCTTTCCGGCGGACCAGCAGTCGCAGATCCGGACGCAGCTGTCGCTCGTGCTCGAAGGGCATCGTCTGCCAGGCGCTGCTGCCGCAGCGCCGACGGCAAGGGCCGCGTCGTGTCGCTCGAGATCATGGTGCCGACGCCGGCCATCCGAAACCTGATTCGCGACGACAAGGTCCACCAGATCTACGGCGCGATGCAGGCGGGTCAGGAGAAGCTGGGCATGCAGACGGCCGAACCAGTCGCTGGCGAGCCTGCACATGAAGCGCCTGATCACGCTCGAAACGGCGCTGAGCGCGTCGTCGACTGAAGGACGAGCTGCAGGACATGATCAACCGCGGCGTCGGCGTCGTCGCCGGCGCCGGCCTCGGCGCGCGCCCGCCGGCGCGGCGCGACCGGTAGAGCACAAGGCTCAGAGGTCAGAAGTCTAGAAGCGACTAGAGGCTAGGAGTCAGAAGCCTAGGAACTCGAGGGACAGACTATGCCGAATTTTGCATATTCGGGACGCACGCGCGGCGGCCAGACGGTCAGCGGCGAGCGGGTCGGCCGACACGATGGACGCGGCGGTCGCCGCGCTGCGGCGCGAGCAGATCCTGGTCACGCGGATCACGCCGGCCAAGGGGAAGGCCGAGGCGGCGGCCAAGAAGGCAAGGCCGAAGCGTCGGCAAGACGGTCGTCGGCCGAAGAACCTGGCCGTGTTCACGCGGCAGTTCTCGGTGATGATCGACGCCGGCCTGCCGCTCGTGCAGTGCCTCGACATCCTCGGCTACGCAGGAAGAGGACAAGAACTTCGCCGCCGTCATCCTGCAGACGCGGACCGACGTCGAAGTCGGGCGCCGTCGCTCGCCGACGCGATGCGGAAGCACCCGAAGACCTTCGATCCGCTCTTCACCAACATGATCGCCGCCGGCGAGGCGGGCGGCATCCTCGACACGATTCTCAAGCGGCTCGCGACCTACATCGAGAAGGCGGTCAAGCTCAAGGGACAGGTCAAGTCCGCGATGGTCTATCCGGTCGCGGTCATCGTGATCGCCGGCGCGTCGTCGTCGGCGGTGATTCTGTGGAAGGTCATCCCGACGTTCGCGGCGATGTTCGCGCGGCCTCGGCGCCGAGCTGCCGCTGCCGACGCGCATCGTCATCGCGATGAGCGACAGCCTCGTGCGGTACGGCGCCGTTCGCTCATCGTCGGCGATCGGCTGCCGTCGGCTACGCGTTCACGCAGTACTACGCAGACCGACGGCGGCCGGCCATGCGATCGACGCGCATCGTGCTGAAGCTGCCGGTGCTCGGCATACATCCTGCGCAAGATCGCCGGTGGCGCGGTTCTGCCGGACGCTGTCGACGCTGATCAGCCTCGGGCGTGCCGATTCTCGACGGCCTCGAGATCACCGGCCAGGACCTCGGGCAACGCCGATCGTCGAGGACGCGATCATGATGACGCGCAAGAGCATCGAGCGCGGCGAAACGATCTGCGGCGCCGCTCAAGGAAACCGCGGTGTTTCCGTCGATGGTGACGCAGATGATCGGCGTCGGCGAGGCGACCGGGCGCGCTCGACACGATGCTCGGCGAAGATCGCCGACTTCTACGAAGAGGAAGTCGACACGGCGGTCGCCGGCCTGCTGACGCTGCTCGAGCCGATCATGATCGCGTTTCTCGGCGCCGTCGTCGGCGGCATCGTCATCGCGATGTACTGCCGATCTTCGACGTGATCAGCAAGCTGACGTAACGTGGAATCCACAGATGCCTCGGCGATGCGACCTGCTGGCGGAAGCTCCGGTGGCTGATCGCCATCCGCGCCGTCATCAGCACGCTGCTGCTGCTCGGGTCGGCGACGTTCGCGCAGATCACCGCGCCGGGGTCGTTTCCGGTCGACCCGTTCTTCTTCCTGATCGGCCTCACCTACGCGCTGACCGTCGCCTACGCGGCGACGCTGCGGTTGGCCGATCGACCGCCGGTGGCTCGTCGACGTGCAGCTGGCCGGCGACGCGCTGATCGTGTCGGCGTTCATCTACTTCACGGGCGGCATCACCAGCTACTTCTCGTCGCTCTACGTGCTGCCGATCGTCGGCGGCGTCGGTGCGTGCAGTTCCGGCGCGGCGGGCTGCTGGTGGCGACGCTGAGCGCCGTGCTGTATGCGGCGGCGTGGTGCTGGCGCAGTACCTCACGGCCGCCGGCTACGTGCACGACCCTGGCTGGCGTCGCCGGTGCTGCCGCCGCGGTCGGTCGCGCAGTACACCGTACGCTGCTCAACGCGTTCGGGTTCTTCGCGGTCGCGCTGCTCAGCGGATCGCTCGCCGACGGCGTCACGGTCGACCGGCGCGCGGCTCGAGCAGGCGTCCGACGCAGATCGCCGACCTGCAGGCGCTCAATCAGCACGTGATCGACAGCCTGCCGAGCGGGCTGGCGACCACGGACACGCAGCGCCGGATCCTGACGTTCAACCGCGCGGCCGAGAGCGATCACCGGCCTGCTCGTCGGCGTCGGTCGTCGGACGGCCGATCGCGGAAGTGCTCCAGCATCCCCGAGGACGCCGTCGGGCGCCCTGGCGCCGGAGCTGGACGGCGGCCGCCCGCGCCGCATGGAATCGCACTTCACGCGACGGCGGCCGGCGACGATCGAAATCGGCCTGAGCGTCGACGTACCTCGCAGACGCCGGGCGGGCGGGCCGGGGCTCTCGTGCACGTTCCAGGACGTCACCGACATCAAGAAGCTCGAGCGCGACGCGCGCGATCCAGCAGCGCCTGGCCGCCGTCGGCGAGATGGCCGCCGGCATCGCCCACGAGATCCGCAACCCGCTGGCGTCGATGTCGGGCTCGATTCAGATCCTGCGCCAGGAGCTGCCGCTCAGCAGCGAGCAGGAGCAGCTGATGGACATCGTGCTGCGCGAATCGGAGCGCCTGAACACGACGATCCGATCGTTTCTCGCGTACGCGCGGCCGCAGCGGTTCGCGATCGCGCGCTTCGACGTGCGCCGCGCGCTGAACGACGCGGCGCTGCTGCTGCGCAACAGCGCCGAGGTCCAGGAAGGCCATCGTGATCGAGCGTGGATCGTGCCGCCGACCGAGCTGTGGTACGACGCCGACGAAGGGCAGATCAAGCAGATCGTCTGGAACCTGGCGACGAACGGCCTGCGGGCCATGCCGAACGGCGGCCGCCTGCAGCTGATGCGGCGCGTCGACGCCGTCGACCGACGGCGTCGTGATCACGGTGCAGGACGAAGGGCATCGGCATTCCGCCCGAAGAGCTCGACGCGCTGTTCCAGCCGTTTCACGGCACGATTCGCCAAGGGCAGCGGCCTCGGGCTGGCGATCGTCCATCGCATCGTGACGCGACTACAGCGGCGAGATTCAGGTCAGCTCGCAGCCGGGCGCCGGCACGACGGTGTCCGGTGCGCCTGCCCGCACGGGCCGCGGTGGCGACATGATGTGACCGACGCAACCGGCCGCCGCAACGCCTGCCGACCGCCGCCCGCCGCGCATCCTCGTCGTCGACGACGAGCGATCGATGCGGGAGCTGCTGGCGATCGTGCTGCAGGCGCGAGGGCTACGAGGTGCTGCTCGCCGAGAACGGCACGCGGCGCCATCGACACGCTCGAGCGCGAGCCGGTCGACATCCTGATCTCCGACATCAAGATGCCCGACATGAGCGGCGTCGAGGTGCTGCGCGCCGCGAAGCGGATCGACCAGGACATCCTCGGCATCATGATCACGGCGTTCGCGTCGACCGAGACCGCGGTCGAGGCGATGCGGCTCGGCGCCTGCGACTACCTGAGCAAGCCGTTCGACATCGATCTGCTGCAAGATGAAGGTGCGCGAGAAGATCGAGAACCGCCAGCTGCGGCAGGAGAACGTGCTGCTGAAGCGCACGCTCGGCCTGTCGCACCAGTTCGTCGAACATCATCGGCCGCAGCGAGGCGATGCTCGACGTCTTCAAGATGATCGAGACCGTGGCGCGCACCAACAGCACGATCCTGCTGACCGGCGAGTCGGGCACCGGCAAGGGCCTCGTCGCGCAGGCCATCCATTTCCACTCGCTGCGGCGCGAGCAAGCCGATGGTCGTCGCCGTCAACTGCGGCGCGCTGCCGGAGAGCGCTGCTCGAATCCGAGCTGTTCGGACACATGCGCGGCTCGTTCACCGGCGCCGACAGCCAACAAGAAGGGCCTGCTCGAGGTCGCCGAACGCGGCACCGGTCTTCCTCGACGAGATCGGCGAGATGAGCGCCGTGATGCAGGTGAAGCTGCTGCGCGTGCTGCAGGAGCGGCGGTTCCGGCGCGTCGGCGGCCTCGAGGAGATGCAGGCCGACATCCGCGTCATCGCCGCGACCAACCAGGACCTGGCGAAGCTCGTCGCCGAGGGCCGGTTCCGCGAGGACCTCTTCTACCGCATCAACGTGATCCCGATCCACGCTGCCGCCGCTGCGCGAGCGGCGCGAGGACATCCCGCTGCTCGCCGAGCACTTCCTCGACGAAGCTACAGCGAGCAGATGGAGAAGGACGATCACCGGAATCGCGCGCAGCGCGCTCGAGCTGCTTGATGCCTTCACCGACTGGCCCGGCAACATCCGCGAGCTGGAGAACGTCATCGAGCGCGCCGTCGCGCTCGGAAGCCACGCCCGCGGCGCTGCCGGAGAGCCTGCCGCCCGCCGCGCTCAGAGGGTGGGCCCCGCTCCACGCAACGGGACGGATGGAGCGAAGCCCCGCCGGCCGGGGGCTTCGACCTCGAGCGCGCACGTCACGCAGATCGAGCGCGACTACATCGCGCAGGCGCTCAAGCGTGCCGGCGGCGTCCAGGTGAAGGCCGCGGAGCTCCTCGGGGCACGAGCTTTCGATCCTTCCGCCATCGCTGCGGAAGAAGCTACAACCTTCCGCTAGTGCGGGATCAGGTTTCGACCTGTGACACTTCCTGGCTGCTGCGAAGTCGACAATAATTGTCGCCTGATCGAATCCTGAGCCCCACCCGCGCTTGGCGATCGGCGTTCACCAACCGGATGTGTCCCATAACCGGCATGGACCAAAGGTGTTATGCGATACCGCACAACGGTCGAAAGTGGCTTGGCACCCTTGTTGCTGACTAGGCTCCGCCACACCGACCCAAGAGCCTGAATGTGCCGAAGCTGCCACCAAGTTCTTGCGGAGCAAACGTAATGAAAAATGCGCAACAACAAAGGTATCACCCTCATCGAGCTGCTGATCAAAGTCGTCGCGATCATCGGCATCATCGCCGCAATCGCGATCCCCGGCCTGCTTGCGCGCCCGCATGCGCCGGCAGCCAGGCACCGGCGATCGCGACGGTTCGCTGCGTGGCAGCGTCAACACGGCGCAGCAGGGCTACGCGCAGCTTCAGAATCGCCCGCACCCCGGCCTGGTGAACTTTGGTGGCACCGGTATCGGCGGCGCGCAGCCCTTCTGTCTCCCGATATGACGGCCGGCGCTGGTGGCTAAGAGCGGCTGCAATACTGACGATAGCCGGGCGTGGCGCAGTGGCGGCGGGGCGTGCGTAGGCGCAGCAAACGTGGGCTACGCCACTTCGGTTCCGATTGGCCTGGGCACGACCGGGACGCGTGGTTTCGCGACGGACAACGGCGGCACCGTCTTCCAGAACACGGCCGGCACCAGCTCCCCCAATGCCCTTTACCCCGGCCGGCACGATCCTCGCGATTCAGTAACCTGATTCGAGAGCAGTCGAAAGCGACATGGCCCGTCATGGGCCATGTCGTTTTTTTTTGCACGTGCTCACGTCCGCTCGCTCAGCGTTTTGCACTTCCTCGTAGCGTAAAGTTCACAGTCAACAGTCCACAGTCGACAGGTCTTTGGACGTCGGATCCTGCGCTCTGTCAACTGTCAACTGTGAAGTGTCAACTGTCGACGACACCAAAGTGGAAATCGGAATAGCCGGAGACCGACCGACGGTCCGCCTGACCGCCTCACAGACAGCCTACGGCGGTCCGCCGAGGCAGAGTCAGGAGAGCCAACCGGACGGCCACCGGAGCTTGACACTTCCTGTCCGGTGGTCCGACAATAATTGTCACACTGGGGAGAACAGCGTCACCTGTTCGTCGCGAGACAAAGACGCTTCTTTACTCATACACAGGCAAGGGTTTATCGATACAGTTGAAGAATGGAAGAGCTTTGGCACCCCTGTTGCCAAGAGCCTGTCACAATACTTAGAGCCCGAACGTGCTCAAGGCCATCAATTCTTTGAGGAGCAAAGCAAATGAAGATGCGCGACAACAAAGGTTTCCACCCTGATCGAACTGCCGGATCGTCGTGGCGATCATCGGAATCATCGCCGCAATCGTGTCCTCTCGGTCTCGCGCGCACGCATGGCCGGCAACGGCCTCTGGCGATCGGTTCGCTGCGGGCGGTCAATGGCGCAGCAGGGCTACGCACGTTGTAACGGGTTCGCACCCGGCCTGGTGAACCTGCGGCACCGGGTACCGGCGGCGCGCAGCCCTTCCTGTCTCCCGGATATGACGGCTGGCGCCGTGGTGGCCAAGAGCGGCCAATAATGACGATGGTGCCGGGCGCAGCAGTGCGGCGGGCGCATGCGGGCGCGGCAAACGTTGGCTATTACGCGACTTCGCCCGATTGGCCTGGGCACGACCGGGACGCGTGGTTTCCGCGACGGACAACGGCGGCACCGTGTTCCAGGACACGCCGGCACGCCGCCCCCGATGCCCTTCACCCCGGCCGTACTGATCTTCGGCGATTCAGTAACCTGATTCCAGAGCAGCAGCGACATGGCCCGTCATGGGCCATGTCGTTTTTTTGTGCCGGAAAGGGACGAACCCCAGGGTCGCGTTCGTCGTTCGAAGCCGCTTTGCGATGTGCGCAATGTCAGTTGGAGTTCGTTCGAGCTGACTTTCAAAAAAGTAAGACACTGCAACAGACAGCGAATAAACGGTTTAGATCGATGCGCCCAAACGTGAACTCTGGCACTGCAGTTGCTCCATCGTGTCATAGGCACGTTAGCCAGGAACGCCCGCTTAACTTTTTCAAAGAGGAAAGACTCAAGGACGCCATGACGATGCGCGACGATAAAGGCTTCCTTACTCATCGAACTGTTGATCGTCGTGGCGATCATCGGCATCATCGCGGCGATCGCGGTGCCTGGGTCTCGCTGCGCGCCCGCATAGTCGGGCAACGAGGCCTCGGCCATCGGGTCGATGCGTGCGCGCGATCAACACCGCAGCAGCACTGGCTACTCGCGGCTCTGTGTCGGGTTCCGGCGCCGAGCCTGGGTGAGCCTCGGCATCACGGAGGTATCGGCGGCGCGCAGCTCCTCCTGCCGCCCCGATTTGACCGCGGGTGCCACGGTGGCCAAGAGCGGCTACACCGTGACGATGGTCGCCGCCGGCGCGGCCGCGGCGACAGGCGCGTTCGTGGGCGCGGCAAACGTGGGCTACTACGCCACAGCCAGTTCCAGTTGGCCTGAACAGCAACCGGTCGCGCGCCTTTGCACCGACGGCGGCTACGCCGTCTTCCGTGGATACGTCGGCGCGGCGCCGACCCAGCCCTTCATGGTCGCCGGCACGGTGACGGCGATTCAGTAAGCGTTCGATCGCAGATTCCGGGCGCGAGGTGGTTGAATCAGCGGGCCATGGCATTCTCTTTCGCACGATCGACAGAAGGCGGATGGGCAGGAAAGGCCCTCGCCCTCCCTCCCGTTCCAGCCCCTCCCGCTCCCTTCCAATGTCTCCACCGCTTGACGTGACGGCCATCCCCCGGTTACAACGTCAGCACAGATGAACCCCATGAGCGCACCCCTTCGGAAGCTGGCGCTCGTATTCGCCGGCGCCGGCCTCCGTCGTCTCGCTGCTGGCTGCCTACACCCACTATCGAATGCTCGCCGACGCCGGGTACGTCAGCTTCTGTGACGTCAGCGCCACTGGTGAGTTGCACGCAGGTCTATTCGAGCCGGTTCGGGACCTTCGCCGGCATCCCGGTCGCCGTGTTCGGCGCGATCTGGTTTGCACTGGCCACGCTCCTGGCGATTGCGGGTCTGGTGCGCGCGAGCGGACGGTCCGCGAAAGCGTTCCTGGATACCTCTTCGCGGGATCGACGATCGCGCTTGCGGCCGTCCTATACCTCGGCTATGCGTCCTTCGTTATTCTCGGACTCGTGTGTGTGCTGTGCGTGACCACGTATGCTGCGGTGATCGGACTCTTTCTCGCGTCTGGTGCGGGGACCTCATTTCCTATGACCTCTTTGCCACGTCGTGCCGTTCGTGATCTGAAAGTGCTCGTGTCGAGTCCGGTCGCGATTGCGCTGGCGCTCCTGTTCGCCGGCGCAGCCGTGTCGACGCTCGCGTTTCTCCCGAGAGACGCAGCGTCCGACAGCGTCGCCGCCGCGGCGGTCGAGGAGGCCTCGGCTCAGGCACCGCGAACCCCGGAAGTGACGGCCACCCAGCGGTCCGAGTTCGAGCGGTATTACACCGCGCAGCCTGCGGCTGCCGCTCGTTGTGCCGGCCGAAGGTGCGAAGGTGCTCGTCGTCAAGTTCAACGACTACCAGTGTCCGCCCTGCCGCGCGGACTATGTATACACAAGGGCATCTTCGCGAAGATACGAGCAGTCGCAGCCCGGCGCGGTGCGCCTGGTGCTCAAGGATTTTCCGCTCGAGTCCGAGTGCAACTCGAGCATTACGACCGACCTGCACGCCTCGGCATGCGAGGCCGCGGTCGCCGTGCGGCTCGCGCGGGAACATGGGCGGGCCGAGCAGCTCGAGCAGTGGATCTTCGATAACCAGCCGAGGCTCACGCCAGAACTGGTCCGGGAGGGCGCGCGCGATGTGGGACAGGTCACGAACTTCGACGCGCGCTACCAGGCGACCCTGGAAGCGGTGAAGGCGGATATCGCCTACGGCCGGCAGCTGGGGGTCACCGCCACGCCGACCTTCTTCATCAACGGTGTCAGGATTTCCGGCGGCCTTCCGCCTGTCTATTTCTGATCAGGCCATTGCCTATGAGCTGGCACGGGCCACTGCGAAGTGAACGCGGGCTAGTCTCGTCGTCTCAACTCTGCAAGTGCTCCGCCCTTAGCGCGAGCCGTTGAGCCTTGAAACCGTGAGACTCGAGCGCTTGAGGCGTGGCGTCGTCCTATGCCCGCACTGGCCACCCTACGAGCTCACCAAGGACTTCGCCGTCGGCTTCTGGCGCAAGCGGCCGTACCGGGCGCTCGATCGCCTGACGCTGGACGTCGAAGCCGGGCGAGGTGCTTCGGTTTCCTCGGGCCGAACGGCGCAGGCAAGACGACCACGCTCAAGCTGCTCATGCAGCTCGTGTTTCCCACCAGCGGGACGCGCCGATCTCCTCGGCAAGCCGGTCGGCGACCTCTCGGCGAAACGTCGGGATCGGCGTTTCTTCCGGAAAATCCCTACTTCTACGACTACCTGACCGCCGAAGAGCTGCTCGAATACTTTGCCGGGCTCTTCGGCTACCGCGGCGCAGGAGCGCCGGCGTCGCGCAAGCCAGCTGCTCGACGAGGTCGGCGTCGGCGCCGAGCGGCGGCTGCAGCTCCGGAAGTTCTCGAAGGGCATGCTCCAGCGCGTCGGCATCGCGCAGGCGCTCGTCAACGATCCCGGAGCTCGTCATTCTTCGACGAGCCGATGTCAGGTCTCGATCCGCTGGGCCGGCGAGACGTCCGCACGCTGATCCTGAAGCTGCGCGATCAGGGCCGGACGGTGTTCTTCAGCTCGCACGTGCTCAGCGATGCGGAGGCGTTGTGCAGCCGGGTGGCGATTCTGGCGCCGTGGCCGCCTCGTCGCGGCCGGGGCGCCTCACCGATATGCTGGCGTTCAGATCCACGGCTGGGAGGTCGTCCTCTCGCATGTCGGCGGAGACACTCGGAGAGCGCTGGCTCAAGCGGCCGGCCGGCGGCTCGTGCGTTTGAGCGAGGGCCGCTACACCGTCGAGTTGCCGCTCGATCCCCCACCCGATCGCGTTCATCTCCGAGGTATCGGCGGCGGGCGCGCGCCTCGTCTCGCGTCAACCCGATTCGGCAGACGCTCGAGGACTTCTTCGTCCAGCAGGTCACCAGCCCGCAGGATAGGCGCAGTCGCGCGGCCTCGGTGAAGATGTGCCGCGAGGACCTGCGTGAAAGCCATCGGGACCATTGCCCTGAACGTCTTTCGCGAGTCGGTGCGACGACAAGGTGCTCTACAACCTCGTGTTCTTCGCGATACTGCTGATGGGCGCGTCGTTCCTCATCGGTCAGCTCACGGCCGGGCAGGACGTGAAGATCATCAGGATCTGGGTCTCGCGGCGACCTCGATCTTCGGCCTGTTCATCGCCGTGTTCATCGGCATTCAACCTCGTGGCCAAGGAAGTGGAGCGGCGGAGCATCTACAGCCTGCTGTCGAAGCCCATCAACCGATATCAGCTGGTCCTCGGCAAGCTACGCGGGCCTCGTGCTCACCCTTGCCGTGAACCTGACGATCATGGCCGCCGCGCTGTACGCCGTGCTCGCGCACATGGCCTGGATGCTGGGCCCAGGCGCGCTTGCTGGGCCTGGATGCGCCCGCGTTCGATCCCGCGTTGCTGACGGCCGTCGGGCTGACCTTCGTCGAACTGGCCATCGTCACCGCGATTGCGCTGTTCTTCTCCACCTTCTCGACTCCAATGCTGTCTGCGGCTCTGACCTTCGGGTTGTTCATCGCGGGGCGGCTCAGTGCGGATCTGCGCAACTTCAACCAGGTCGTCGATTCGCGGGCGGCCGGGGCACTCGCCACGGGACTCTACTGGGTACTGCCCAATCTTGCGGCCTTCGACGTGCGGAGCGAGGTGGTGCACGGGCAGAATGTTCCAGCGGGCTACCTCGCTCTGACGATCGGTTATGGTCTGATGTATATCGCGGCGATGCTGATCGCCGCGACGGTCATCTTTTCACGTCGCGATTTCAAATGAGGTGCCAGCGAACGGTCGGCCTGGTGGTCGCTCTCCTTGCTCGTCTTCGGGCTCCTCGGGAGTGCCGCCGGGCTCCAGATCATCCGTGAGCAGAGGTATCCCAGGCCGGCCGTGAGCAAGGAAACCTTGTTCATCACATCGCGGAATGCGCTCCGCCGGATGACCTCCGGCTACCGCGCGCTGGCCGCAGACCTGTACTGGATTCGCGCGATTCAGCATTACGGGGCCACCAGAATCGGGTTGACGGCAGCGCCTGCAGGGGCGTTTCGACGGCGCGTCCCGAGCATGAGCTTCTACCCGCTGCTCGATCTCACGACCACGCTCGATCCACGTTTCAACATTGCCTACAGGTTCGGGGCCGTTTTCCTCAGTGCGCCGATGCCGGGGAGCCGGGCGCCGGATCTGGCGGTCGCGCTCCTCGAAAAGGGCCTCCGCGAGTCGCCCAGGAAGTGGGAGTATGCACGACATCGGGTTCGTGTATTACTGGGACCTGCACGACTACCCGAAGGCGGCTGGAGCAAGCTTCAACCGGGCCGCCGATATCCCTGGCGCCCCCTGGTGGCTGCGATCGGTCGCGGCCACGACCCTCGCGCGCGGTGGGGACCGCGGTGCCTCCAGGCTTCTGTGGCGCCAGTTGTATGAGACGGCGCCGGACGATCGCGGGCGGCAGGCGGCGGGCCTCAAGCTGCTGCAGCTCGACGCGCTGGATCAGATGGAGGAACTGCAAAAACGGATCGATGCCTTTGCCAGGCAACGCGGCGAGCCGCCGCGCGCGTGGCAGACGCTGATCGCCGCGGGCGTCCTGCCGGGCGTCCCGGTGGACCCAGGTGGGACCCCGTACGACCTGTCGGAATCGGGCCGCGTGACCCTCTCCGCGAGGCTCGACGCTGTTCCCGCTGCCGCTGGAGCCCGGCGCCCGGAAGGAACCGGGTAGCCGTGGATCCCTGGATCACGACGTGGGTGGCGCTCTTCGGCCTCGTCATCGGCAGCTTCCTGAATGTCTGCGCTCATCGTCTTCCACGAGGAGCGTCCATCGTGTCGCCTCCGTCGCGATGTACGACATGCGGGCGCCTGCTGTCGTGGTACGACAACGTTCCCGTTGTGAGCTACGCCGTCCTCGGCGGCCGATGTCGATCGTGCCGCGCTCCGATTTCGATCATGCTCCACTGGTGGAGATCACCTCCGCCGCCGTGTTCGTGGTGGGCTACTGGAGGTATGGGCTGACGCGCTCTCCTGGCCGCCCGGCTGTTGTTCGCCTGCGCGATGATCGTGCTGTTCGTCATCGATCTCCAGCACCGGATCCTGCCCAACCGAATCACGATCCCCGGTATCGTGGCCGGTTTCCTCTTCAGCCTGTTCGCCGAGCCGGGATGGATCTCGTCGCTGCTGGGCATCGTCCTGGGAGGCGGCTTGCTGCTGGCGGTGTCGGAAGCGTATTACCGTGTCCGGCACGAGGAGGGGCTCGGCATGGGCGACGTGAAAATGCTCGCGATGATTGGCGCGTTCCTCGGCTGGAAGGCTGTGCTGCTGACCCTGCTGCTCGCCTCGTTCCTCGGATCGCTGGTTGGTGTCGCGATCCTGATCGTCAGGAAGGAGTCGCTCAGCATTACGCGCTGCCGTTCGGCACGTTTCTGGCCGTGGCGGCGCTGGTGGCGGCGGTCGCCGGTGACCCGCTGATCGCCTGCGTATCTCGGGTTCTACGAACGCTGATGACCCCGACGCGCTGGCCTTTCTGGGACTGACCGCCATCGTCGGTTCTCTGGTCGGCCTGCTGACGTTTGCCGTGCTGCGGATCTTTGCCGTCGCGCGCAACTCGGTCCCTCCGGGAGCGGGGCGCCGATTCCTCGATGTTGGGCGCGGCGCTGCAGGAAGCCGTGACCAAGCTCAAGGCGCAGGAGCGGGCGATGGCGCTCCGCGCCGAGGCCTCGGAGCGCCTCAGCGAAGAGATCATCACGAGCCTGTCCTCGGGTCTGCTGGTCGTGCGCCTCGACGGCAAAGGTGCAGATCGTGAACCCGGTCGGCCGGCGGCTGCTCGGTCTCGGCGCGGGCCAGCATCAGGGGGCCGACTACCGCGACCTGCTGTCGCACGCCGCCCCGTGGCGGCGCTGATCGCGCAATGCCTCAAGTCCGGGCAGCCGAGCGTGCGGCGTTCGATCGAGATGCCGGCCGCGCCGGCAGGCACGCTGAAGCTCGGCGCGAGCGTGTCGCCGCTGTTCGGTGCAGCATCGGAGGTCCAGGGCGCCATCTGCCTGTTCACCGATCTGACGGCGGTCGTCGCCCTCGAGGAGCAGCTGCGCATGAAGGACAGCCTGGCGCGGGTCGGCGAGCTGACCGCGGGCATCGCTCACGAATTCCGCAACGGCCTCGCGACGATTCACGGTTACAGCAGGCTATTGGATCTCGACGCGCTGCCGCCCGCGTTCAGAACGTACGTCGAGGGGATTCGCGCGGAGACCGAGGCCATGCGCGAGGTCGTCACGAACTTCCTCAACTTCGCACGGCCGACGCAGCTCACGCTGTCGCCGGTGGATCTCCAGACGGTCGTCGAACGCGCCGCCGAGGATCTGCGCGCGGATGCCCGCGTGCTGAAGGGCGACATCACGCTGGTCGGCGAGTTCGCGACCGTTGAAGGCGACGACGTGCTCCTGCGGCAGGCGTTCAGCAATCTGCTGCGCAACGGCATCGAGGCCTGCGCGGCGGCCGGCGTCCCGCCGCTCGTGATCATCCACTCCGAGATCGATCGCGTGGCGGGCCTGAGCACCGCTGTCGATCTGCGACAACGGTCCTGGATTCCGCGAGAGCGAACGCGAGCGCGTGTTCCATCCGTTCTTCACGACGAAGTCGCAGGGGACGGGCCTCGGGCTCGCGCTCGTGCAGAAGATCGTCGTCACGCACAACGGCCGCGCGTCGGCGGGGAACGGTCCCGACGGCGGGGGCATGGTGAGGATCGTGTTGCCGCTGACGAGCGAAAGTGATGACCCTCCCGGACGATCGGCATACTACGGGCCTGGTCTCAACCACGAAGTCAGTTTAGCCCACGAAGAACGGAAGATCTTCGTAGTCCCCAAGAGCTTCATGTGTCTTCGTGCTCTTTGTGTCTTCGTGGTAAGACCGTTTGGCGTCAACAAATCTCACGTCTCACGTTTCTCCGTGTCAACTGTGCGGAGGTGCAGATCCCCGCGATCGGCGGCGGGTGCCCACCGATCGCGGCGGATATGGCGAGCGCCGCCGTGCCCGCTTGAGTCGGAGTGCGGCGGCTCATCTGGCCGGCAGCCGCGGTTGAGCCATCTCCTCTTCGCCCGCTGCTCCGGATGCGGCGAAGCGAGGAAGGCCCCTGCGCCGGCCTTGACCCTCCTGGGGGGCTCACGTACGATCAACTTCGACCCGATACAGTAATCGGCTCCATGCGCCTTCTGATTCCGGCCGCAATTTTCACACTTCTGACGCTGGCGGGCAGTGTCGTCCCCGTGCGGGCGCAGTCGCTTGCCGGGTGGAAGAGGAAGCGCGCGCGGGGCCAGCGATGCCAGGCCGGCTGGCTCCGGTAGCGCTGTCGAGACCGAGCCCTTCACACGTGTCCCGCCGCACCGCCGATCCCCGATCCTGCTCGTCGAAGACAAGGACTCGCTGCGCGCGATGCTCCGCCATGCGCTCGAGGCCCATGGCCACAGCGTGATCGAAGCGCGCGACGAGCCCGAAGCCATCCGTGCCCTGCGAACGACGCGGCCCGGCGTCGTCCTGTCGGACCTGCGGCTTCCCGACGGCGACGGCTTCGGCGTCCTGCGGGCCGCCAAGGAGCTGGATCCCGAGCTGCCGGTTGTCGTGATGACCGCGTACAGCACGATTCAGGACGCGGTCGAAGCCATCAAGGAAGGCGCGCTCGACTTTCTCGCCAAGCCCGTCGATCCCGATCATCTGCTGCTGATGGTGGAGCGTGCGCTCTCGCAGCGGCGCATGGCGACCGAGAACATTCTCCTCAAGGAGGAGCTGGCGTCGCGCCGTGGCGCGCCGCAGATCATCGGCGAGGACCCGAAGCTGAAGCAGGTCACGATCTCGCTCCATCGGGCTGCGGCCACGGACGCCACGGTGCTCCTCGAAGGCGAGAGCGGCACGGGCAAGGAGCTGTTCGCGCGGGCGCTCCATGCGCTCAGTCCCCGTGCGGACGGACCGTTTGTCGCGATCAACTGCGCCGCGATTCCGGAAACGCTGCTGGAGACGGAGCTCTTCGGCCACGAGAAGGGGCGTTCACCGGCGCTTCGGCCCGCAAGCCCGGAAAGTTCGAGATGGCCCACCGCGGCACGCTGTTTCTCGACGAAATCGGCGATCTGCCGCTGTCGCTGCAGGCGAAGATCCTTCGGGCCCTGGAGGAGAAGCGCTTCGAGCGGCGTCGGCGGCACGGTCTCGCTGCAGGTGGACGTTCGCGTCGTCGCGGCCACCAATCGGCACCTGAAGGCCGCCGTCGCGGCGCGTCAGTTCCGCGAAGATCTGTACTTCCGCCTTGTCGGTCTTTCCCATCACGATTCCGCCGCTTCGCGAGCGCCCCGACGACATCCTGATGCTCGCGAAACACTTCATCGAGCGGTTCTCGCGGGATCTGAAGAAGAAACCGCTTGACGCTGGCACAGTCCGCCATCCAGGAGCTTCAGACGTACGGCTGGCCGGGCAACGTGCGCGAGCTGCAGAACTGCATCGAGCGCGCCGTCATCCTCACCGAGGGCGACACGATTCATGCGCGGCATTTGAACCTGTCGTTCCGAGACGCGGTGCCAGTGGTGGCGGGCGACGATCAGTGGGCGGCGATCGATCTGTCGGGCACGCTCGCCGAGGCGTCGCGTCGCGTTCTGGCCGAGGTGGAGCGGCGGAAGATCGACCAGACGATGAAGGAGACGGGGGCGATCGCGGCCGCACCGCGGAGATCCTGCAGGTCAGCTACAAAGCGCTGATCACGAAGCTCAAGGAGCATGGCCTGGACGGGTAGTCTGACTGGTCATCGCCGCGCTGGTCAGCGGCCGCGATGCGACTCAAAGATCTGAATCTGAAGTCTAGAAACCTGACAGATCTGATCAGACTTCAGATTTCAGACTTCGATCGTACGTATTCACTTCCTGAATCCCACCTTGTCGAGCGCGGTCCTGATCTCGCCCTCGGTGACGTCATCCACGATGGTCGTCGCCCCGATGGCCGTCGGCAGCACGAAGTGCAGGCGCCCGCCGACCATCTTCTTGTCGTGCTGCATCGCGTCGATCATCTCGACTCGCGGACACGTCGGCGATCGAGGGAGAGGACCGAGGCTGGCAATCAGGTCGGCCAGCGCCTTTCGATCGATGTCCGCGCAGAGCGCCTCGCAGGACGCTCAGTTCCGCAGCCACGAGCATCCCGTAGGCCACCGCCTCGCCGTGGCGAAACCGCCGGTACCTGGTGACGGCCTCGAGCGCATGCCCCGCGGTGTGGCCGAAATTCAAGATGCGACGCAGGCCGGCCTCGCGCTCGTCCGCCGCGACGACCGCGGCTTTGATGCGGCACGACTCCGTGATGAGGGCGATCAGCACCTCCGGGTCCCGCGCGAACATCGCGGCGCGGTCGCGGGCGACCTTGTCGAACAGGCCGGGACTCGACGTCATTCCGTATTTGATCACTTCGTACAGGCCGGCGCGGAACTCCCGGCGCGGCAGCGTCGCCAGCACCGACGTGTCGATGAAGACCGCGTGAGGCTGATGGAAGGCGCCGATCAGGTTCTTGCCGAGCGGGTGGTTCACGCCCACCTTGCCGCCGACGGCGCTGTCCACCTGGGCCAGCAGGGTCGTCGGAACGTGAACGAGCGCGATGCCGCGCAGATAGCGTCGCCGCCGCGAATCCGGCCATGTCGCCGATGACGCCTCCGCCGAACGTGATCAGGGTCGACGATCGCTCGGCGTTGGCGCGGACGAGGGCGTCGTAGACGCGCGAGACGCCTGCGCATCTGTTTGTAGCGTTCGCCGTCGGACAGGAGAATCGGTTCGCCGAGCTGCGCGCTCGCGAGCCGCGCCCCGTGCAAGGCGCCAGACGAGGGCGTTGGAAGACGACGAAGCGGCGCGCGGGCACGTCGGCGGCATCGAGCAGGGGTGCGAGACGATCGAGCAAGCCGTGACCGAGCGTGATGATGCACCGCCTGGAAGGCGTGTCGACGTCGATGACGGATCGGATCCATGAGGCGGGCGAGTGCTAGGATAACACTCAAGTCAGATTTCGCTTGTAGCTCTCAGGTCTTCGGCTGTCAGCTTACGCACCTGGTTCACGGTTGACAGTTCACAGTTGACAGTAAGTAGCCCGTGGGCTGAGTCACAGTTGACGGCGCTGTAAACCCGAACTGTTGACTGTCAACGGTCAACTGTTAACTTCCGCGGAAGGCCGATGCGGAGAGCTGATTGATAGCTTCGTGAAGAACGAGATCGACTTCATCATCGTGGGCGGCGGGATCGCCGGTCTGCGCGCCGCCATCACGCTCGCGGCCGCGGGCCGCGTCCTCGTGCTCACCAAGGCCGCCTCAACCGAGAGCAATACCGGCTACGCCCAGGGAGGCATCGCCGCGGCGATGGGCCGTGACGACAGCCCTGAGCGGCACGCCGCTGACACCATCCGCGCCGGGCGACGGGCTTGTGCGACGAGGCGGCCGTCGCGGTGCTCGTGGAAGAAGGGCCCCGGTACGTCCGCGAGCTGATCGAATGGGGCGCGCGGTTCGATCGAGATCCTGCCGGGCAGCTCGAACCGGGTCTGAAGCGGCGCACAGCGTCCGGCGCGTCCTGCACGCGGGCGACGCCACGGGACGCGAAATCGACCGCGCGCTCTGGGAGCGCGTCGTCAAGCTTCCGTCGGTCGAGATCGTCAACCACGGCCTCGTCACCGATCTCGTCGTCGAGCAGGGCGTCGTTCGCGGCGTCAGATATTTCGACAGCGAGACGAGCCGGCACGAGGTGCCGCGCGCGCGCGACGCTGCTCGCGACCGGCGGCGCCGGGCAGGTCTTCCGCGGAAACCACGAATCCCGCGGTCGCGACCGGTGACGGCGTCGCGCTCGCCTATCATGCCGGGGCGCGCGTGACGGATCTGGAGTTCGTGCAGTTTCACCCGACCGCGCTCAATTGCCCGGGCGCGCCGCGGTTTCTCATCTCCGAGGCGCTTCGCGGCGAAGGCGCGCGGCTCGTGAACGCGCGCGGCGAGCGCGTTCATGACGCGGTATCACCCTGACGGCGATCTGGCGCGCGCGCGACATCGTCGCGCGCGGCATCGTCCGCGGAGTCAGAGCAGACAGGCGGTCCCGTGTTTCTGACGCTCGCGCACCTGGATCGCGCGCGCATTCACGAACGGTTTCCGACTGTCGCCGCGATGTGTCGCCACGTGGGACTCGATCTGGCGATCGATCCGATCCCCGTCGGCCCCGCCGCGCACTATCTGATGGGCGGCGTCGACACCGACGAGTGGGGCCGCACGTCCGTTCCCGGGCTCTTCGCCGCAGGTGAAACCGCCTGCACCGGGCGTCCACGGCGCCAACCGCCTGGCCAGCAACTCGCTGCTCGAAGGGCTGGTATTCGGGGCTCGCGCCGCGGAGGCGATGCAGCAGCCGCCACAGCGTGGCGCCCGTTGAAGGGCGACCGCGTGCAGTCGGGCCCTCAAGCCTGGAACGGTCCGGCCGCCGGCCCTACGCTCCGACAGACGGCGTCTTGAGTATCGACCGCCGTTCGCGATCTGATGTGGCGCACCGCCGGTCTGCTTCGCACGCGGGCAGAGCTGCGAGGACCGCCGGCGCAGCGTCGAGGAACGCCTGTGCGAGGCAGCGCACCACGCTCGACCGATCGGTGCAGCCGAGCGCGCGGCGAGTGGCGGCGCTTCAACCTCGTCACGGTGGCGCGCGCTGATCGTGCGCGGCGGCACTGCGGCGCGAAGAGAGCCGCGGGGGCCACTTCCGGGCAGACTTTCCCTCCCGCGACGATCTACACTGGAAAGTCCATCTCGTAGACATCCGAGCCGCTCAACCGCACAACGCGCACATGTCGAAGAAGCCTGAAACCGGTTCGTTCGTCACCGAAATCACGCCGCGATCCCAGGATTTCTCGCAGTGGTACTGGACGTCGTGCGCCGCGCCGAGCTGGCCGACTACTCGCCCGTCAAGGGCTGCATGGTCATTCGGCCGTACGGCTACGCGATCTGGGAGCTGATTCAGCAGGCGCTCGATCGCCGGATCAAGGCGACCGGGCACGTGAACGCGCTACTTTCCGCTGTTCATTCCCGAGAGCCTGCTGAACAAGGAGGCCGAGCACGTCGAGGGCTTCGCGCCGCAGGTCGCCTACGTCACCCACGGCGGCGGCGAGGAGCTCGAGGAGAGGCTCGTCGTGCGCCCGACCTCGGAGGCCATCATCGGCACGATGTACGCCAAGTGGATGCAGGTCGTGGCGCGATCTGCCGATCCTCATCAACCAGTGGGCAAACGTCGTTCGGTGGGAGAAAGTCACGCGGCCGTTCCTGCGCACGACCGAGTTCCTCTGGCAGGAAGGGCCACACCGCGCACGAGACCGAGACGGAAGCCGGAAGACGAGACGCTGAAGATTCTCGACCTACATGCCGAGGTCGTGCGAGACCGATCCTGGCCGTGCCGGTCATCAAGGGCATGCAAGAGCGAGAGCGAGAAGTTTGCCGGCGCGCTGCGCACCTACTCGATCGAGGCGCTGATGGGCGACGGCCGCGCGCTGCAGGCCGGCACCTCGCACAACCTCGGCCAGAACTTCGCGAAGGCGTTCGACATCACGTTCCAGGCGCGCGACAAGTCCGTGCAGCACGTCTGGGGCACATCGTGGGGCGTGACGACGCGGCTGGTCGGCGCCGTCGATCATGACGCACGGCGACGACAGCGGCCTGATCGCTGCCGCCGCTCGTCGCGCCCTACCAGGTCGTCGTCGTGCCGATCGGCCGCGACAACTGGCGCGAAACCGTGCTGCCCAGGGCGCAGGAGATTCAGCAGCGAGCTGCGTGGCGGCGGGCATTCGCGTCACGCTCGACGAGCGCGACGAGCGGCCCGGCTGGAAGTTCGCCGAATGGGAGCTGCGCGGCGTGCCGCTGCGGCTCGAGATCGGACCCAAGGACATCGAGAAGTCCGCAGGTGCTGATCGCGCGGCGCGACACGCGCGAGAAGCTCGGCGTCCCGATGGACGGGCTGGCGGACGCCGTTGCGCGAGCTGCTCGACAGACATGCAGCGGAACCTGCTCGACCGCGCGCGTGCAGTTCCGCGAGGAGCACACCGCAGCGCGCCGACAGCTACGACGCCTTCAAGCAGCTGATGGAAGGGCGTCCCGGCTTCGTGATCGCTCCCTGGTGCGGGTCGGCCGGAGTGCGAGGCGCAGATCAAGAACGACACGCAGGCGACGATCCGCAACATGCCGATCGGCGGCGCGGCCGCCGGCGGGCCGGTGCATTCGCTGCGACAACGACGCACAGGCGGAGGCGTGGTTCGCGAAAGCCTACTGGGACGTTCATGACCGTCCTGTACAACGCCGTCAGAACGCCCTTCCACCTCCGCTCTATCTTCCTGGCCACTTGATGCCGGCGGGTGACGCGCTCACGCGTGACGATCACGCGGAATGCCGAGGCAAGGTGGCGGTGCCACCAATCCTCGCGTGTCCCTCCTGAGCCGCCCGCGCGGTCGAAAGCGGCGGCGATCGGCTCCAGGCACGACACGTCGCCAACCGCCGTCAGGGCGCTGAGGAACTCCACCGGCAGAGGTCCTGTCGCCGTCTCGAGCGTCTCGCGGATGTCATACAGCCCCCAGGCGGCTGCCTCGATTCGCAAGCGCGACGTGGGCCGCGGCCCGCGCCGCCATCCATTCGGCCCGAACAGCGGTGCTTTCGCCCGCTTCGCGCTCCCTGATTCGTTCGACCAGCTGATGAAGGAGCGGCAGCGACAGCGGCTCCGGACGCTTGCGCAATGGCGTGCCGGAGGGCCACCGGGTCATCGGGCAGCCGCCGTTCGACAGCCTGCCGCAAGTAACCTTCGAAGTCTCCCGGCTCGACAGCCAACGGCCGCGTCCGTTGCGCAAGGTCCCGGATGTCCTGACTCACGTCGTCCGAGGGCTTCGCGCAGCGGCACTGCAGCGTCGAGGACTCGAGAGCGCTCAGCGCACCAATCGCGGCAAGACGAATCGCTTCGCTTCGCGTGCGGTTCAGCGCGACCTCGGTCAAGCGGTCAACCACCGCGGCGCCCCGTGGACCGCGTAGAAAGATGCGGGCCACGCGCACGGCAGCCTGCGCGACGCCGGCATCCGAATCGTCAATCGCGCGAAGCGCGCGTCGAGGCCTCGCTGATCGGCGATGCCTTCCAGAGCCCGCAGGGCAGCGACGCGGCTCGACGGTGCGGTCTCCGCCGCTCGATGAGATCCGTCAGCCGTTCGACGGCGCGGCCGCCGATCACGGTCAGGCGCGCAACGGCCCCCTCGCGCACAACCTGATGTTCCGACATCAGGTCCGCCATCAACGCCTCGATCTGCCGGCTGGACGACGACTTGATGACCACGGGTGATTCAAACTACGAACGGCCGGGTGCCCGGAAAGCCCCCGGCCGCGTTGAGTTGATCGCTCAGCAGTTAGCGGTTAACAGATCAGGACCTGGCCGCCGTCACAGCCGACGGCTGCAGCGGGCTGAGCTAGGTCCGCGCGTTCAACCGCTGTCAACTGTTGACTGGCGACTGTAATCGCTCACAGCACCACTACTTTGTCAAATTGACCACGAGCGCCGCACGCCGGTTCAGCCGGCGCGTTTCTTCGCGGGCGTTGTCGTATTTCGGCCGCTCTTCGCCGTAGCTGACCGTCGTGCAGCCGGTCGGCCGCCAATCGCCGCGGCTCGTCAGGTAGTCGCGCACCGCAGTTGGCGCGCCGATCGCCGAGCGCCAGGTTGTATTCCGCCGTCCCGATGTTGCACGTGTGGCCCTTCGATCTCGAGGCGCAGCGTCGCGTCCGCCTGCATCGCCGCCACCGCCTCGTCGAGCACCCGCGTCGCTTCCGGCCGCAGCGAGTACCGGTCGAAGTCGAAGTGCACGTCCTCGAACGTGATACGTCTTGCACCGGCCGCGCGCGTCACCTGGATGTTCACCGTGTCGCCGACGCCATGCCGCCCTTGCCGGCACGTCACCGTGACCGTCACCGGCACCGTGCCCTCCTGCTGCGGCGCCGTCCACAGGGTTTGCCGTTCAGCGGGGCTCGCCAGGGTGTCCCCTGCGGCGTGGTCCAGCTGTAGGTGAGCGGATCGCCATCGGGATCGCTGGCCGTCGCCGTCACAGGTCGACGTGCGGCCGACTTCCACGGTGCTCGGATCGCACTGCACCTTCACCACCGGCGGCCGGTTCGCCGGGGCCGGCGCGGGGCCGAGCAATACGTAACG
>ERZ1370068.5023-contig-4065_pt1 | contig 72914 bp, 102 predicted proteins | sample MGYA00561227_ERZ1370068 | MGnify/ENA primary metagenome ERZ1370068 (study PRJEB38410, sample SAMEA6850437) | metagenome | study: Metagenomic assessment of the ecological functions of the soil: analysis of the soil microbiota associated with the... | reverse complement strand
GTATGCTTCGTTCAGTTACGTATTGCTCCAAAAAGGCGGTACGCCAGGAAGACCCTACATCGTCCAGCTTGGCTCGCGCTCCTCACCTACAGAAGAGCGAAGCAACCGAACGAGGCTGGATGCGCTGCGAGGAAGCTCGGACGTGATTCTCGACTGCCGCTCTGCCCCGAGACTTCCAACGGCACCGAGACGCTCGGGCTGTGAGGGGGCGGTGCACAAAGCGTCTCTGGGAGGTCGCCGAGGACCGCCGGGGACCTCTGACCGAATCGGTGCGCGCCTACGAGCGTGGGTTCTATCTCCGGAACATTTGACTAATACAACGGCATCAACCTCGCGTTCCTTTTGAACGTACGCTCCGCGAATGCGGGAAGCCGCGCGAGAGCATCGCGGACTTCGTGCAAGCCGAGCGGGTACGCCGTGGGGTGATCGGAATGTGCGCACGTCTCTTGGCGCCGGGCGCGCGAGCCACGCCCGCCGACGACCACTACTGGATCCTGGCGACGTGGGCCGAGGCGCTGATTGGTACGGGCGACGAAGGAGGCGAGAAGAAATTCGGCGAGGCCGAAGGCGCCAAAGACCCAACGCCCCAGCAGTGGATGATCGACTCCTCGCAGGTGCAGCTCGACAAGCTCAGGCCCTCCTGCCAATTCACCGCTGCAGTTCATCAAGCGAGTGACGCCGTCACGGGAGAAATCGTCATGGCGCGCCCACATCATCTGCTCGAAACGCCGCAGGCCGCCGAAGCCCGCCACCGGACCGAAGCGCATTCGCGAAGCACCTCTCGACGGCGGCGGATTCGATGGGATTGCTGACGCTGCAGTACCTCGCGGTGATCGAGGATCTCCTTCGCAAAAGCCTGAGACGCGCCAGAAGCTTTCCGGCTCTGCGACTACGCCGCGATCTGATCGGCGGCACCTCGGCGGGCTCGATTCTCGCGGCCCGGCACTGGCGATGCGGGATGACGGTCGAGCAGCTCGACGCGATCCATCAGGCTCGGCGAGCGAGACTCTTCCGAGACGTCGTTCCTGCGCCGCTGGCTGTCTCACGTGCCGAAGTTTCCGGCCGGCGAGCGCGTCCGAGGAGGCGCTCGATGCGCGAGCTCACGGCGCCGAGCACGACGCTCGTACGGCGAAAAATCCTGACCGGCTTGATGGTCGCGGAAGCGAAGCGCCTCGACCGGGAAGTCCGTGGCCGGCATCAACGAAACACTACGGCGCACCGTTCGCCGAGCTAAGATCGAGGAAGCTCCTCCTGGCGCAGGTGCGATGCGCGCCAGTACGGCCGCGCCGGCACGCCGCCGAGCCCGCAGCGCCTCGAGGATCCACTCGCGGGACGGCGGCCGTCGTCGACGCGGCGCTGTGCCGGACGGCGGCGTGAGCCCGTTCAGCGATCCCTCCCTTCAGTTGCTGATGCTGGCGGGACTTCAAGGTCACGGTTTCCGCTGGAGCTACCGGGCCGGGCAGGATTCTCACCTCGTGTCGGTCGGCACTGGTACCCACAAGCAGAAGCCCCAGCGGCCGAAGCGATCGTGAAAGCAGGCCGCGGCGCTCAGGAAGAAAATCACGGCACTCTCGTCATTGATGGAACTGACTGCGGGCGGATGAACCATGCAATGATGCGGTGAAGCTGACCAGCTTTGCCTGCTGCGCCCTGGACGATCGATCGCGCCGTTGGCGACGTGAAGCTCGATAGCGCAAACGGACCGCGGCTCGCGACGTATGCGCGCTACGACGTGCTGCTCGAGCAAGAATGAGCAGAATGCGACCGTCAGGATCACCAGTGACCCCGAGCACCTCGTGAAGATCGCGCGAATGGACGACCCGTCCAACATGAAGGAGCTGATCGACATCGGGGCGCCCGCGCGGCCGCGATTCAGATCAAGGAGGAGCATTTCCCACGGAGCTTCGATCTGCCTGGCGGCGTGAGCGCGACGGCGCGTCCGGCCGGTGCGTTCGGCATGTAGACGGCATCGACGCGGCATCCAGGGGCGGCAGAGCGACCGACGCTTCCACTAATCGATCGCTTCGACATGCCGGAAACGACCTCGTCTCCGACCGAACGCCATCCGCGCCAAGCGAGAGGACTGGGCGATCTCCATTCGGCGTAGCCACGACTGCCTTCGTCTTCCGGATACGACTATTTCGTCTCCTACGCGCATGCCCAGCGGTAGCGCTTACGCCATCGAGCGGAGTGCGGACGCACTTTCAGGGCTCGATTGCTCGATGCTTCATCGACCATTCCGAGCTTCCGCCTGGCGAAGCGCTGACTGACGCCGTCCCTCAAGCGTGCGCTGCGCCTGATCCAGGCGATGGTCCTCATCGCGACAGAGGAAGCGGCCCGTTCCTCGTACGTCCGTCTCGAGGTCGATACGTTCCTCACGTTCGAGTCGACGCATCGTTCCGGTGGTCATCAGCGAGGCCGATGATACCGCCGGCGTGGCCCTGCAGCTGGCATCCGATCGTCTTTCTCGTCGAGGATTCGGACTCTGCATGCACGCACGCGGGAGCCATCGGCGAAGGAGTTCTAAATGGGTTGCGCGTACCGCTTTCCGGTTCAATCGCCGGGGCCATCGTACTCCCGCCGAGCTGCAGCTCTCCTCGCACGGTGACGTTCCTCGCTTTTGTCGCTCGGTTTGGCGGTCAAGGATGGCGGGCTCAGGTTGGAGCACGTCCGAACACGTGATGCAGTTCTGATAGCCGGTGCGGCGCAGACGTCCGATCCGAGCGTTGCAGCCGCTTCTTCTGAAGGAGGCTCGATCGTGCTCGCGAGGCTCGCGGAAGCAGCGACGCTCGCCTACCGCTTGATCCACGCAAGGCGCGCCTGAGAGCGTGCTGCGCGGCCACACTGCGCCCGTTCGCCGTGTGGCGGTCGCGACCCAGCCGTACCTCGCAGCGGATAGCATCCTGATCTCGCAGCGTGAAGAGACGCTGTTGTGGTCGATGGATGGAACTACGGCGCTCCACGCGCGAGAAGTTGTCCCGCCGGGGACGTTGCCGACCTCGCGTTCTCGCCCGTCGATGACGCAATCGTACTCGCGCTGAGCCATCACGGATTCCAAAAGGACGCGATCGTCGTCTCGTACAGCCCGACGTTCCAACGGCATCTGCACGGACGCTCGAGGTCAAAGGAACGATCGACGGTGTGTCTTTCGCAGCGAGGCGGCGCTCGTCTGCTCGTCAAAGGGACGACGCTCGACGAGCGGAGTTTCGTGAAGGGTGGTAGTACGCGTGCTCGAAGTTTCCCTGGTCTCGACTGCGAGGAGTCGTGCTGCTTTTTCGACGATCACCTCGGCGAGGTGACCTGCATGGGGGCGAGCCGTGACGGCTCAGTCGTCGCAACGGGGAGTCTGCTCGGACCGGCGTTCATATGGCGAGAGGGCGGTGGAGGGTGGTGAGGATCGACGAAGGCATGCGCCGACGTGTCTTTGGACGGCAAGCAGGTCGCTGTCGGAATGGCAAACGGCGATATTCAGATCAGAGATCCCTCGGAGATCGAACGCATCAATGTGGTCGGGAGTGATCGGGATGGCATCCTCGCTCTGCCTTCAGTCAGGACGGCCGATGGCTCGCTTCAGGCTCATCGAGCCGCACGGCACGCGTCTGGCAAGCTCGATGCAGCGGACAAGATCACCAACATGCGGCGATACGTCGAGCACGGGGATTGGGTGACGGCGATCTCCCTCGACCCGACCGGTGAATGGGGCCTGTCACGCGCGGGCGCTACCGCAAGGCTGTTTGCTCGGGACGAAGAGCGCGTCGAGCGCCAGTTGAACGGGCCTCCAGTGAACGACGCGCGGATTCAGCCCCAATGGAAGTCATGTAGTGACGGCCTGTGCCGACGGTACGGTTTCGAACATGGCCGGTCCGCATCAACGGGATTCACAGCCAGTCGGCAGCCGATGGAGAAATGGCGAGCTACCTGGACGTGAGCAGTGACGGACAGCGGTGCTCTCGCCTCGACGAAGGTTGCGAAGACGTGGGACGTGGCAAACCTCCACGAGCGCTCCTTGCCGTGTTGGACCAAGGAGAACCCTTCCGGGGTGCGGCGTTCGCACTGAAAGGGCACGGGTTCTGTTACTGGCGGAGCCGAGGGGACCAGTGCGCCTCTGGCCCGCGGACGACCCGCGTCCGCAGGTCATAGGTCGATGTCGTTCGCAGCTACGGAGCCTCTCACTCGACGCGTCTCAGTCGGTCGTCCTCGCCGTCTGCGATGAGGACGTGGCGAGTTTGGTCACTGCGAAATGGTGGCGAACTTGCGCGCATCGGGGCGCCGAAGGACGTCACGGGAGGCCAGCTGAGTCCATCGGGGCGATTCGCCGCGATATCCGGGCTCGATGGTATCCTTCACGCTCGATCTCACCCGGTCTCATGAGCCGAATGGTTGGACCACTCTGCCCGTCTCGTTTGCTCTGGCGACCGCGTTCGGTCCGCGCAGCGATCGGTTAGGCCATTGCATCCGGCAGGCAGGTTCATCTGTTGACACCCGAAGGAAAAGAGTGAGGTCAGCCCCTCGAGCATCCCAACGACGTGACGCACGTGGCGTTCAGTCCAGACGAAGGTCTGCTCGCCGCTGGGATGGCGGACGGCTCGTTGCGGATCTGGACGCTCGAGGGGTCGTCGCCAGCCGTCCTGTTCAGTGGTCACAGAGAGGACGTCTCGGGTCTGTCGTTCAGCTCGGACGGGACGCGTCTGGTCACCGGCTCCATGGATTGGACCGGTACGCGTTTGGCCAGCGGACGGACTCGGTGACTCCCTGGTCCTGGAGAGCAACGCCCCGATTTCCGCGGCGAAGTTTGTGCCGGACGGGCGGCGGTGGTTGCGGTCGGATGGAACGGCGCGCTATCGAAATGGAACGTGGGTTGGTCGTTCCTGGCCCGAGCGCTCGATGGGTCGATCAACGCTTGCCTGACACCGAATGACCGGGTTCGGCTGCTCGGCGAAAACGTCGAGGAGGCGAGTGCGCGTTTCATCGAATGCGAGAAGGCCCATGGTCGTCCTGGAATCGTTCCGACTCTGAGGTGACCGGCAGGCAGTGAGGCCAGAACCGCAGACGAGGCGGTGCAACGCGGTAGGTCGTTAGCGCGCCCGGGGTGAATCGAGACACCCAACCTACAGATTCGAAGAAAAAGCCGGGGGCGAAACTCCCGAGCATCACGACGCACTATCTGACTGTTTTTCTCGACGAAGTGGAAGAATAGACTTTCGCCTGATGCGGCCTGATGCCGGATGGAGTGGTAGCAAAATGGTAGCAGGCGAAAGTCTGAGATCATCGGCATCGGCTCGGGAGCCTCCTATGGCCGCACACGAACGCGCCGTACCAGAACTACGTGAGCACGTGCCTCAGCGACCGTGGCTATCGCGTCGTTGGGTGGGAATAGTCTCGCAACCGTGTTCGACCGCGATGTGAGAGTCCAGCCTGTTGTCGCGTCGAGAGGGAAGCGATCGCCGGCGAACAGCTGACCCCATCGGGTCACCGCCCTGCCCCGCGCCTCACGACGGTTGCCGCCCTCCCCGCTCCCGCGCTATCGGCGCAGAGATGGACGGGCCGCACGACGATCTCAGCGACGATCACATGCGGGTCCTGGGTGGCTCGTCAGGCACCCCACGGGATCACTCCCGGACGCGGGCACGGGCGCTCGCCTGAGCGTCACAGACGTCGAAACGCTCTGCGCCAACCTCGTGGACGCGGGGATGATCGAGCGAGCACGGATGCAGTGACGGCGGCCCGGAGCACAGCATCCGCACCACCGACGGGCGGATGCCGGTCGCCCTCTGCCTCGCGTCCCCCTGCTTCTCCCTACCTCGACAGACTCCTAGTAAACATTCGTCGAAGAATCGCGCCCTTACGCATCGGAGTTTCTTGAGACGTTGCGGTTTGCGTACCATGGCTTCATGGGTGTGAACCGAAGATTGACTCATCGCCTTCGTCGGCATGATCAGCCTCGCGCCAGCGGTCGCGGTCGCGAACCCGGTCGGCGTCGTGAGGGAGTCGGGCAGGACTGCCGGCCACGCGGTCCGCGATAGCGTGCAGACCGTCGGCCGAACTGTCGGTGCATTCTTCGTGCACGGGCCGCGAACGGCGAAGCTCACGTGGAAAGCCAACGCTGCTCGCCTCAAGGCCGACGCCCACGCGGACAAGGCCCGTGTCGAGTGGGAAGCTCACGACGAGCGGTGATCGGCGCCAATCGGCCTGCGCTATTCCGGCTCCCATGGACGCCAGCAACCACTCCAAATCCGTCGCGGGCATCACCTGCCCAGTTCGAGGCGGACTAGCGATGGTCAGTGTAGCGGCGACTCTCATCTTCATGTTTGGCTTCTGGGGATACGTCCGCGCTGAAACCTGTGGCGATGCCGACGGCAGTGGGAGCGTTACGGTGACCGACGGCGTGACCGTCTTGCGTGCCGCCGCGAATCTGCCGAGCACGTGTTCGATGGTCGCCTGCGACGTCGATCGGAGCGGCACGATCACCGTCACCGACGGCGTGAACGTCCTGCGCGGGGCGGCCGGGCTCTCGATGACGTGCCGGGATACTCTCAGGGCATGCGGTGGGCTCGCAGGTCGTGTCTGCCCGGCAGAAGAGCAGTGCGTGGATATTCCGAACGACGACTGCGATCCTGGCCAGAGGCGATGCGGACTGTCCTGGCATATGTGAACGCGGGTCACCGGGGCAGTGCGCTGAGGATGTCGACTGCCCCGTGCCTGGGGCGCCGTGCATGGTCTGTCCCGATGGCAGCGCCGCGTGCCCGCTGACGTTCTGCGATCTGCTCACCCACCAATGTCGGCTGGTGTTCCAAGAGTGTCCCGCGACGGCATGCGGTGGGATTGCGGTGGTGCCCTGTCCGCTCGGGGAGCGGTGCCTCGACGATCCGCGCGATAGCTGTGATTCCAATCTCGGCGGTGCAGATTGCGGCGGTCTCTGCGTGAAGTAGCTGAGTAAGGCTCAGCCCGCCGTCCCCAGAACCACGCGTGTGACGGTGACAAAATGGCAGGCCGCCCCGACGGCGACGAGGGTGTGGAACACCTCGTGGTACCCGAAGATGGTGGGCCAGGGATCAGGCCGCTTGAGCGCGTAGACGACCGCGCCGAGGGAGTAGATGACGCCGCCGGCCAGGAGCCACACCACGCTGGTCGTCCCCAGCACGGTGCGGAGCGCGGGCATGAACGGGGAGCTGAACCAGGCCAGCGCGAGCGCCAGCACCGCCACGAGCGGCTTGGGCGCGGTGATCCACACCAGGGCGCGCAGCACGCCCAGCGCGGCGCCACCCCACAGCAGGAGGAAGGTACGGGTCGCGTCCGTTGGCAGCGCGACGGCAAGCGGCGTCCCAGTGCCCGCGATGAGGATCATGATGCAAGAGTGATCGAGCCGGCGCCACCACCGCCGCGCGTTCGGGGCCCGTGAGCCGGTGGTAGAGCGCGCTGACCGCGGGTTGGCCGCCCAGCGCGCAGCAGGTAGACCAGACAGGCCCAGAACATCGTGCCACTGGCCTGGGTCAGCAACCACGCGCCGGCGGCGAGCGCCACGAAGAAGGGAGATCTGGTGCAGCACGCCGCGGAGCTGGGGCTTGATGGGGACGCTCATGGTCGTGTGTTGATCGAGACTCTTCTGGCCGTCAACCAGCTGCCGCGGCGTGAGGTCACGCGGTGAACTCCCGTGCGCGTCATGTTCGCGACGTCCATCCTGGAGTACTCGAAGATACTCCAGCAGGCCTGCGTCCCGCTGGAAGGTTTCACGCCACCGGAGCGATCCGTGGATCCGCTCGTGCGATAGTGCGCTCGTGATCGCCATCGTCAACAGGAGAAAGGACACCGCGAATATGTCCACCCTCCGCCTCACGAGCACGCACGCCGGCGCCTACTTCCACATCCAGTGCGCCTGCTGTGGCAGCGACACCCCGGTTGACTACCTCGGCCGCGATCCCAGCCCTCGGTTCCGCTCCACCTGCTCCCACCTGCCCCGGTCGCCCCTCGGTCGTGCTGGAAGCTCCGGCGCGGCGCTCACGACGGGCTTCCCGCTCATCCCCGACCTCTTCACCTCGGTGCTCCACTCGTCGCAGCGCCAGCCACCGCCTCGCAGGAGAAAGTAACGACGATTGTTGACACCTGGCCGGTCGTCCGGTCAGATTTTCAGTCAATGATGTCGATCGCTCTAGAACCAACAAGGCTCTGCCGCCCCTGCTACAACTGGCATCGTGCCGGTCAGTGCAACCAGACAAACCGGCGCCACTTCGACGATACCACCCTCGGCCATGGATTCTGCGGCGATCTGCGATGCGAGAGCCACGAGACGCCACCAGACAAGCGACGTGTCGGCCTAGTCGGCATCTGCACGCCGGAGATCGACTAGCATGCCTGCCAACGACGTGACTACGGAGCTCGAGCGCCTCCGGGCCGAGAACGCGCAGCTCAAGCGCACCGCCAACCGAGGGTGTCGCTCAAGGTCAGTGAGAAGGGGCGGCGTGTCGGTCTACGGCCTCGGCCGGTTCCCGGTGACCCCGTACAAGGAGCAATGGACCAAACTCCTCGACATGGCCGACGACATTCGTGCGTTCATTCGGAGTAACGAGGCGAGCCTCAAGACGAAGAGCTGAAGGGCGATGATACCGCGCATCGTCGGCACGCTCGCCGCAGTGGTGCTGGTTGGTCTTGGGACCGTGCACTGCTACTGGGCGGCGGGGGCCGATGGGCGACCGACGTCACGATCCCGAAGCGCGGGGGTGAGCCTCTGTTCACACCAGGCCCGGCGGGGACCTCTGCTCGTCGCGCTGCTGCTGTTTGCCGCAGCACTCGTGCTGGTCGGGCGCCTCGGCCTCTGGGGACACTGGCTTCCGCGCTGGGTATTCGTCGCCGGAACGTGGACGCTCGTGCTGGTGTTCGGCGGACGCGTCGTCGGCGATCTCCGATGGTTCGGCCTCTTCAAGCAGGTGACGGGGACGCCGTTCGCGTGGTGGGACACCTGGGTCTACGTCCCGCTCTGCGCGCTGCTCGCGTTGGCGGCTCTCCTCGTCGCAGCTCTGGAACCCTGACCCAGCGCCGCATGATGCCGTTCGTCATGCGGACGCGCTCCTCACCATAGCGCAACGGTCGGCCGCAGCGGTCGCCACTGCTCGGCCAGTCGGCTCTCCGGTAAAGCCCACCCGCAGTGACGTGGCGAAGGCGCCTGGGATCTCGCCGAGGGAGCAGGTCGGATCGAGGAGTCGTCTCGCGTTCGTCGCCTGTGGGCCGGCGATCGGCGCCCCTCGTCGATCGGATGGGCTCGAGCCGGTTCATCCCTATGGTTCGCCAGCCGAAGAGCTCTGCGAGCCTGATGCAGTCGCACTATCGTGAGCGCCCCGCCGGATTTCGCGCCGCGCACGCCGGGTTCCGCAGGATCGCATCCTGGTCGGCGCCGGTAACCGCAAGACCGCGACCCTCGTGCTCACGGTCGCGGCCCACGCCTTCTTCTCGCCCGCAAGTACCCCGGCGCGCTGTCAGATGACGGTGCGCGCCGTCGGCCCCGACGCCGATCCGACGCCGGGCGACGACGTCGCGACGATCGCGCTCGAAGTGTCCGGACGACAACGACCGCTGAGCCGATCCCGCGCGCGTCGTCTTGCGTTAGCGCCGCGTCGGGCGCTGACTGGCACGAGGATGTCGCTCCAGGCGATCCTCGACCTCTTCACCGCCCATCACCGGACGGCGGCGGTCAAGACGGGCATCGAGCTCGAGCGTCTTCACGGCGATCGGTAGCGGCGTGGATACCGCGCCCGACTTGGCCCTCCGCTGCAAGCGCCGCCGAGCGCGGCATCCGCATCCTCTGCGACTATCTCCAGCTCGATCGATCTGCTCGCGAAGCACGGGGAGCGTTACACGCTGAGGGCCGACGCCGCCGCGTTCCTCGATCGGCGCTCGCCGACCTACTGCGGCTCCATGGTGACGGCCAATGCCGGGGAGACCCGTTCTTCGCGGGCTCGCCTGTCTCACGGCGGCGGTTCGCCAGGGTGGAACGGTGCTCCCGGAAGACGGTGTGCTGGCGCCCGATCATCCGTACTGGGCCGAGTTCGCGCGCGCCGTCGCCGCCGGCCGGACGTTTCGTAGGGCCGCGGCTCGCGGCGCTGTTGGACGCGACTGCGGGCGATCGCATCCGCGTGCTCGACGTGGCCGCCGGGCACGGTCTCTACGGCATCGCCATCGCGGCGCGGAACCCGCAGGCGGAGGTGGTGGCATTGGATTGGCCGAGCGTGCTCGCCGTCGCGCGCGAGCACGCCGACGGTGCGGGTGTGTCGGAGCGCTACCGCACGATCGCCGGCAACGTGTTCGCGGAGGAGCTTGGCGGTCCCTACGATCTCGTCCTCCTGACGAACTTCCTTCCCGACTTCGACGCCGCGATGTGCGCGCGCCTGCTGGTGAAGGTGTACGTCGCCGTCGCTCCCGGCGGCCGGGCCGCGGCGCTCCAGTACGTCGTCGACGACGGCCGCGTCTCGAAGAGCGCGAGCTACTTGAGCCTCGGCTTGCTGGCGACGACGCCCGGCGGCGACAACTACACGGCGAGCGAGCTCGAGGGCATGTTTCGCACCGCCGGCTTCGCACGCACCGAGTTACACGAGCTGCCACCGCAGCGCGTGATGATTGCGTACCGCTCATCCTGACGGAACGGGTCGTGGTCCGCACGCGGCCTACGACCCTCATGGCGTCGTCAGGTCGGAGGCGCGACGCGACCGCTCAGCAACTCTCTCGACCACGGCGCGCCAGCGCATGCGAGCCGCGCGCAGTCTCCGAGGCGCGCCGCACGCATCGGCGCGGAGGCGCGCACGCGGGCGGCGCGGTCGCGACCCCATTGCTGGCGGGCGAGCGCCAGCTCGCGCTCGCGGGCGCTGAGCGCAGCGGCGGCGCTGCACGGTCGCGGCGAGGTCGGCGATGCGCTCGCGCAGGTGCGCCAGGGCTTGCTCCGGAGTGGCCGCGAATGCGTTCGGAGAGTCGCTCCGAGTCGCAATCGAGGCTCGGCCGCGACGATGCGCTATCGGTCGAGACGCGGAGATCCCAGGCCAGACCGACCGCCTCGAGGGCACGGATCAGCCACTTGGTCGGGTCCCAGGCGGTACGCCCGACGCCGTTCCAGGTAATCCGTCGCGAAGCGATGATGGAAATTGTGGTAGCCCTCGCCGAAGGTGAGGAACGCCGTCACTGCTGTCGCGCGCCGAGATCGCGTGTAGATACGGCCGCCGTCGAGACGACGGGCCAGCGAGTTCACCAGGAAGGTGGAATGGTGGACGAGGACGACGTGAACGATCCCGGCCCACAGGAGGAATCCCACGGGTGGCCGATCGTCCACCCGAGACCGAACGGGACGACGAAGTCCATGACCACCGCGATCGGTACGCAGTACTCGTGCTGCGTTGATCACTACCGGCCTTTTCGCACGGGCGGGTCGACATAACGTTCGAAGTCCGACGTTCTGCCTAGTACTGCCGTTTGCCACAGCGACAGGACGCACCGGGCTGTTCAGTTCGATTGACACTCGCGAACGTTCGAGAGTAACGCTGGTCCTGACGCCTCCTTCCTCCAGGGTGATGCCGAGAGGTGCCGTGTCCCCACGAACTTCCGAAGGAGTGAAGCCATGACGCATATCGGGAGAGCGGCCCTCGCGACGGCAGCTGCCGTCCTGATCGGAATCCCCGCGGTCCGCGCCGACCAGACCATTCTCGGATACCAGGTGCAGCTCAAGCAGAAACCTGGATTTCCCGAGACCCGCTCGGTAACCATGAAAGCCAAGGAGGGCGCTACCACCAGCACCCTGACCGGCGATCCGCTCGCCAACGGCGCCTCACTCACGGTGACCACCGAGGGCGGTACACCGTCGACGCAGACCTTCACCCTCGACGCCGCGCTCTGGCAGCGAAAGCCAGCCGACCCCGCGTTGCCGGTGGTCGCATGGAAGTACAAGGGACACGCACGGCGTGAGCTCGGCGGTCTCCCACCTCGCGATCAAGGTCGCGGACGGCAAAGCGCAGGTCGAGCGTGAAGATCTCCGGCAAGTCCGATCAGCCGGTCGACATCGTACCGCCGAACACGGGCAGCTTCGTCGGCTTCGTCCTCACCATCAACGGCGCCGGCGGCGACGACTATTGCGTGAACTTCGGCGGTGCGGCCGGTGGCCAGATCATCGAAAGCGGGAATTCCCGCTTCGTCGTCAAGAAGCCGACCTCGGAGGCGACCTGCCCGTCGGGCCCGGCGGTGTGCGGCGACGGGGTGATTCAGACTCCGGCCGAGGACTGCGACGTCGGCAACGACGGTGCTTGCCCAGGCCTGTGCGGGTCGACCGGCCTGGCGTGCACCTGCCCTCCGCCGACCTAACGTAACGGTGCGGGTGTTGCACGACAGCTCGGGGGCGGAGCGGCACGCACCAGCGCACCGAGCGCAGGCCGCCTGCTCGCCGTCGACGTCGGGTGGAGCGGGCTCTCGCACGAGCTCCAGCTCCTCGAGGGCGCGCAGTTCACCGCCCAGCTCGACAACTGCGACGGCGAGACCGGACACCCTCTCGCGACCTGCACGGCGCCACCACGGGGATTTCCTTCGGTGCGGCCACGCCGCTCTCGGCCGGCGGTGTCTCGGTCTGCGTCACGCTCGAGTTTGCATCCGACCTGACCGGCACCTCGATCTCGCGAGCGGCGACCTCATGGAGTCCGCCAGCGCTCCACGCACGTATGTACAGCGGCACGACGGTCGATACCCCATGTCCCGCCTGCGTCCCGGCCGACCTCGATCCCCAGCTCGGAGAGAACGGCACGTGTCGGTATGGGCCCAACGACGGCATGCCGTGCACCGTCGAGGCCCTCGCCGATCCGAGCTTCCTATCGGCACGCGGCACCAGCACCGCCTGCCCTTCGTTTCCCGCGGCGCAGCTCGGAGATTTCACCTCAAGCTCGCCGCCTACGACCGGTGCCGTGAGCTTCGGCACCACGGCCGCGAGCCCGTCCTGCAGGGCCATCGGCTACCAGGCGCTCCCGTGCCTGTGCGCGATGTGCAACGATGCCGGCAACACTCCGTGCAGCTCCGACGCCGACTGTCCCGAGGCCGGCGGCGCGCCCGGGATCTGCGGTGGCAAACGCTGCTTCACCGGTCCTCACGACGGCGAGCCATGCAGCGCGCCGTCGGACTGCGATGGGGGCTACTGCTTTCGCGCCGGGGCGACCGACGCGGCCGGACCAGTGCTACACCGGACGTCAACCTACCTGAGGGGTGTGAGCCGATCGGCGGCGGGAAAGCCGAGTGCGTCAACGGACCGGTGGACAACATCTGCGAAATCCAGACCTTTCGCGGCTGCACCAGCGATGGCGATTGTCCTTCTCCGGGGGACCACTGCACGACGCGGCAACGCAGTGCTTCTCGATCCGATCGAGGCGACGGGCACGCCCGACCCGCCGACCGAGAACGTGGCGCATCCGGTCCTGGTCGGCACGTTCTGCATGGGCACGTCCGCCTCGACCGCCATCAACGCCGTAAGCGGTCTGCCCGGACCGGTCCGCTTCGTTTGGCCGGCTGAGGTGTCGTTGAGCCAGTGAGCCGGCCGACGGCGCGCTTCGAAGCTCGCGAAGTCGTCGCAGCGCGGGGCCGAACTATCAACTAAGCCCGTCGGCGGCGTGATCGTGGTCGAAGCCGCCGAGCGCCGTGATCGACGCACCGTGAACTCGTCGGACGACGCAGTCTGAGCGGATTTCAGTCTCCTTTGTCTTTGAACTGCGCCGCCGCACCGCCGTTGTTCCTTGATTGCAGGTGCGCTGTACCTCGCTTCCCCAGCACGTGGTGTCGTTCGAGAGCTGCACGGTGACCGGCTGCGTGATGGGATAGCTCGGGTCATCCAGAAGGATCCCCTTGCCCCGCAGCATGATCTTCGCCTTGCCGGCGGAGTCCTTCTTTGAACGTCATCTTGGTGATGCCGTCATGCGTCGCGTCCTTGTCCCTGTACTGAAAGCCGGACCGCGTCTCCCGCCAGCATGGCTTCGGGTTGACGGCGTTACAGAAGCCATCCGCCGGGATGGTCGCGTCGAGGATCGTGATGGGCGTGCCGTCGTAGATGCACAGCTGGTGGCCGCAGTCGTCGTCGTCAGCGGCATCCCGAAGTCGGCCTTGGGCGTCACGGCACCCATGATCCAGTTCCAAATCAGCACGTCTTTGTCGTCGGGAGTCTTGTCCCTCAAGGGCGAGCAGCGCCTTCTGACCGACGGTCGGCGTGCGGCACCTCGGCGATCGGAGCTCGCGGCGCACGGCGGGGTGGTGGTCGGTGTCGGCGTAGGCGTCGGGTATGGCCGTCGACGTTGCGGTTGGACGTCTGGGTCGCGGTGGACCGTCGGCGTCAGCGTGACCGTCGGGGTGGCGGTTGCCGTCACGGTTGCGGTTTGTCGTCGCCGTTGCTGTCGCGGTCGCCGTCGGCGTGGGCGTGACGGTTGCCGTCGGCGTGGGTGTCGCTTGAAGCTACACACGCTCGCCGAGCAGCCGTCTCCGTCCACGCTGTTGCCGTCGTCGCACTGCTCGCCGGGGTCGACCGTACCGTTTCCCACAGGGACCGATGCCGAGCTTGCCACGAACCCATCCTGCGTACCGCCCAGCGACGTGTCGTGCGCTCCGGCGGTGGTCGGGAAATCGGCTGCGGAGGTCGAGCCGGTCACGTAGGGGCCGAGGTGCTGTCCGCGGCGATGGCCTCCGGGAGCCCCAGACCGTGAGTACGGAGTAAGAGGAGCGTAGCGCCCGAGGGGTCGAGCTTGCTGACGAACACGCGCTGGCCGCCGGTCGACATGGGCTGGAAGGCGTCGGCCGTGTGGTCGGAAAGTCGGTGCACGCCGTCTGACCCGCGACGTATGCCGCCCCGGTCGCATCTATGGCGAGGTCGCTCGCGAAGTCGTTCGGGCCGTCCGATGCGCCGCCGAGATACGTCGAATAGAGAAGCACGCTTCCGTCGGGTCGAGCTTCGTGACGAACGCATCACAGCCGCCGAGCGATGCTGTCGTACGCGCCGGGCGTGGTTGGGAAATCGCCGGAACACGTGCCTCCGGCCACATAAGCACTACCGGCTGGCGTCCACGGCGACACTGGCTGCCGTGAGCGGCGTCGCCGAGATACGTCGAAGTAGATCACAGTGCGGAACCCGGTGGCGTCGAGCTTTGCGACGAGAACAATCCACGACGCCGTTGAATGATGGGTCATAGGCGGCGGCCGTGGTGGGGAAGCTTCACGGAGTCGGTCTGGCCGGTCACCACCGCTTCACCCTGCGGGTCGACCGCAATTGCCGCGGCGATGTCCTCCATGCCGCCACTTCCGCCGAGGTACGTCGAATAGACGAGGCGTGCTCCCGGTGGTGTCGATCTTCGTGACGAACGCATCGGAAATACCACCATTGAACGACACGTCGAACGCCGTCGGAGTCATGTCGGGAAGTCGCTCGACTTGGTCTCGCCGGCTACGTAGGCGCTCCCGGTCACGTCGACCGCGATGCTGAGTGCTCGGTCGCCGCTCGCGCCGCCGAGGTAGGTGGAGTAGGTGAGCGCGCCGCTGGTGGGATCGAGCTTGGCGACGAAAGCGTCCTCGCCGCCGCCGTTGTACGTCGATTATCGAACGCTCCCGGCGTGGTCGGGAAGTCCACGGAGCTCGTTGCCCCGCTCACGTAAGCCGCCCCCGAGGCGTCGAGGACTATCTCGGTGCCGCTGTCCGCTCCGCTTCCACCGAGATACGTCGCATAGAGCAACGACGTGCCCGTGTCGCCGAACTTGACGACGACAGGCGTCGCTGGAGCCGGCGTTGGCGACTGCGTATGCGCCGGCGGTCGTCGGAAAGTCCGTCGACTGCGTGACCCCGGTAACATATGCGTGACCGGCATCATCGACCGCGATGCCGAACCCGGCGTCCTGTCCACTCCCGCCCAGGTAGGTCGAATACACGAGTGACGGATCGATCACGATGGAGCGCTGCAGGGTCGACGTTGCCGGCGAGCGCGAAACCGTAGGTCGCCGGTCCATCGCCGCCCTCATGCACGACGAAGCGGCTCTCGATGGCCGCACGACGACCCTCCACGTGCTGATAACTGAAGGGCCGTGCGTTGGTGAGCGTCCCCGCGGGTGTTCGAACGGAGAGATCCCCGTCGGCGGCGAGTGACCCCATCCGCCCCCGCGTACTGCCAACCGAATGTCCTCGACGTGCGCACCCGGTCGCAGAATGAAGCGGTACTCGAGCTGCCCCCGAGTCGTTCGGAAGCGCATGTCGATGCCCGGCCACAGGTCGCGGTGAGACGACCTCGCGGTAGGTCGAAAGCGCCTGGTGCCAGCGTTCCGGATCGTTGCCGATGATGTAGTTGACGCGGGCGCTGGTCTGGCGGCGGCCCTGCACGCGAGGCGCGGGGTTAGCGCCGATGAACCCAAGCCGAAGGGCCACGCCGCGCGCCGTCTCCGAACGCGCGCTTCGCGCATCGGCGTCACGCCGGCTCTCCGTCGGCGCAAAATCGAACACCGCCTCGTTTGCCGCGAGATGGAGCACGTAGCTTGGTCCGCGGGCAACATAGCGTACCCGCGCGTCGGTCTGCCCGGCGTTCGCGACGAAGAGGATCGGCAATGAGCCGACCGCGCGGTGAGCACCGGTTGGTCGTGGTGGCAGATCGACGCCCTCTGTGGAGGAGCGTGTCGCCGATGCAGCGACCGCGCCGCCGAGAAAGACGAAGAGGATGGCACTGAAATGGAGTCGGGACATGGTCGCTCCTCTCATCGAGACACCGGCGGTCGTTGCCATGTCAATACCACTCTTCTGGAGAGACCGTGAGCTATCGTGAGCGATCATCACGGCGGCCCGCGCCTCACCGCTTGAGGACTCCATCGACAGCACGCCGTCGCTGACGGTGTTCCTACCTCGACGACCCCAGCTAGCGGGCGTCGATTCTACGGCTTCCAGGTGCCGGAGACTCCATCATGTGGAAGACTGCCCACGCTCGCGACCTCGCGGTCGCCCTCTTGACCGGAGAGGGTCGCCTTCGACGGAAGCTGGAGGCCGGGAGACTTCGAAGTCGTGCAGTGATCCGACCTTCGCGCTGCTTCGTATTGGCGCACAGTTTGTTCTGCCGTGCTCCCGCTTTGGTCCGATCGTTGTTGACTCTGATCGTTCTCCAGAGCGCACGTGTTCCACGGAGTCCATGACGATCGTACCGCGACCTAAGGGTCCTCGAGCGGGAGCCACAGAGCGGCGACGGGGTCGCGTCACGATGTGACGTCGGGATGTCACGACTTCTAGGTGGGTTGATGGTGCGAGAACGTCCGATCGGACGGAGGAGTACGACATGCGACGCGCGACGAGTCTGAGGGTTTCGCCGGTCCTTCTTCATGATCGTGACCGTGGTTGGGGCCATACCCGCGCTTCACGCCGACGTAGGGCGTGGGTGCACACGGAGAGTCAGTCGGGATCAGCATGGAGATCGCCACCGCGGTCGCGGTCGATGCGGGGCGACGTCGTCGCGGCCGGAAATCTCAGCACCCCGTTGCACGTCGCCGTGGGCAAGTTCTCGGGGCGCCGACGGATCGCTGCTGTGGCCGCAGCTCTATGTCCTCACGGCTGAGCTGTGCGGGACGGCGAAAGCGGTTGCCGTCGACGCGAGCGGCGACGTCGTGGTCGTCGGGTCGGTGTGCGACGGCAACACGGGATTCGGGAACGCGGTCGCCGTGAAGCTCTCCGGGACCACCGGCACTGAGCTCTTTGGCGGCGGACGTTGAACGGCAGCGCCAACATGGACGACCAGGCCAACGCTGTCGCCATCGACGGGGCCGGCAACGTCGCCGTCGTTGGATGGGAGTTCGTCACCCTTGGCGAGCACGACGTGCTCGTCGCGAAGCTCAGCGGATTGGACGGCAGCGACGTTTTGGCCGCCCCATGTCTTTGGCGGGAACACCAATCAGAGAGACGAGGGCTCGAGCGTCGCCATCGACGCGGCCGGAGACATTCTCGTCGCGGGTTTTCTGACGCAGGTGGGCTTCCAGGAGGATTTTCTCGTCCTCAAGGTCGCCGGGGCTACGGGCAACGAGTTGTGGCGACGCACCGTGAACGGCACGAGCGACAGCAGCGACGCCGCCGCCGTGGTCGTCGTCGATACGAGCGGCGACGTGATCGCGGGCGGACGCCTCGGAGATACCGGGGCGGGCGACGACTTCGCGGTCGTGAAGCTCGCGGGCGCGAGCGGTGGCGAGATCTGGCGCCGCATCGTCAACTCGGGAAATCTCAACGACGACTGTCGCTCGCTCGCCGTCGCCGCGAACGGCGATGTCTTGGCGGCCGGCGTGCTGACCCGCCGGGCGCGGCCGCCGTCGCCAACGTGATTCGGATCGACGCCGCGACCGGCCTCCCGCCTCTGGACGCACGCCCTCGGCACGTCGGGGTCGGCGGCCCCGCCGTGACTCGCGATGCCGCCGGCGACGTCGTGGCCGTCGCCTCCGTCACGGGTCCGATCGGCAGCAACGCCGTCGTGTTCGAGCTGAACGGATCGAACGGCTCCGAGATCTGGCACCGCGCGATCGACGGGACCTTGGTCGCGTCAGTGGACCGCGGGGTGGCCGTCACGGTCGACGGCAGCGGTGACGTCGTCGTCGGCGGGTTGACCGCGAACGTCGGCAGCAATCAGGGATCTCACGGTGGCGAAGGTCTCGGGGGCGAGCGGCGGGGACTTCCGTGCGGCAATGGCGCGGTCGACGGCGGCGAAGCGTGCGACGACGGCAACGTCGACGCCTGCGACGGGTGCTCGCCGACGTGCACGGTCGAGATCCCCAACGTGTGCGGCGACGGCATTCTGAACGATCTCTGCGGCGAACAATGTGACGACGGCGATCAGCAGAACGGCGACGGGTGCAACGACGCGTGCAAGATCGAGCTGCTCGACGACGCGCACCGACGCTGCCAGGAAGGCATCGCGCGGGCAGGCGCAGGATTCGCGGCGTCCGTGCTGAAAGCCGATGCAGGGATGCCGAGACCGCATCAATGCGGGCCGCCTGACGACCGTCTTCGAGCAGTGCCCGTCCGAGCCGCAGACGCGGCGAGCACGATCACACGGGCCGAGAGCAAGATCCGGCAGAAGATCGCCGCCAAGTGCGACGATGGCGTGGTCGCCGGTCTGTCGCTCTGCGCCCCGACCGTCGACGGTCTCGTCGGAACGGCACCGCCGGGATGCCTGCTGGCCGAGCATCGTGCGGCGGTCGACGCGATCCTGCAGTCCGAATACGGCCGCTGATCGCGACTGGTCTCGGAGAGGTTCGTCCAGCGGGCTAGCTTCGCAGATCGCAGAAGGAGGGTGCGCGATGATCGATCTCTAAGGGCCAACCACCTCAGCTGCGCCCACCCGCCGTGCCGTGGCGGAGGCGACGGGGATCTCCCCGACAGAGCAGATCCGGATCAAGGAGGCTCTGGGGCGATTCGACCATCTACTTCCCAGCGCCAGCAGTTCAGGCGGCTCGATCGTCGATGCGAATCAACGTGAACAGACGGCATTTGCCCCTCGACGTGATGACGTCCCCTGGGTTATCGACGCGCCATGACGTGCATCATACCTCGGCCCGCATGATGGACCCGCTTTCCGTACCGCGAGATCAGTCCGTGGGTGGAGGCGCCGGCGGATCCCGCGCCGCCGCTCGGCAACGACCTCCGCGTCGACGTCGCCATCGTCGGCGGCGGCTACACCGGGCTCTCCGCCGCGCGTAGCCTCCGCGTGGCCGGCATCGACGTCGCGGTTTTGAGCAGGACTTCGCGGGTGCTGGCGCGAGTGGTCGGAACGCGGGCCACCTGACCCCCGACCATCGGCAAGGATCTCCCGACCCTGCTCCGGATGTTCGGCCGCGGACGCGCCGAGGCGCTCGTACGCTTCGCCGACGACGCCGTCACGTACACCGAAGAGACCATCGCAACCCTCGCACTCGAGTGCGACTACGTCGCGAGCGGCAACGTGCTCGCCGGCGTGCATCCGAAGCACGAGCCACGTCTCCGAAAGGCCGCCGAGACCGCTGCCGCCCTCGGAGGCCACGTTCGCTTTCTCGGCCCCGAGCAGATGCGCGCGAGCGCGGCCTCCCGCCCGCCTTTCTGACCGGCGTGCTCGAAATGCGCGGAGGACGCTCCATCCCGGCCGCTACGTCATGGGTCTTCGCCAGCACGTGCGTGATGCCGGCGCCCGACTCTTCGAGAGGACGCGCGTCGACGCGATCGAGGACGGCGCGCCGGTCCGCCTCCGGTGCGCCGGCGGCATCGTGACGGCCGACCGGGTGATCCTCGCGACCAACGCGTACACCCCGGCACTGGGCTGGAAACCGCGCAGTGTTGCGCCGCTCCGGGTTGCGCTCTTCGAGGACCGTACCGCTCGACCACGAGCAGCTCGGTCGCCTCGGGTGGCACGGGCACGAAGGGATCTCTAACACCGCGCATGAGATCCTCGAGAGCTACCGTCTGACCACTCCGGGGCACGATCGTCGGCGGCTCGAAGATCGTCCGCTACGCCTGGGGTAGCCGGTTACCGCCGGGGTACGATCCCGAGGCCTTCGGGATCATCGAGCGGGGGGTTCCGCGCCCGCTTCCCGGAGCTCGGTGATGTCGCGATCGAGACCTTCTGGGGCGGGTGGATAGGCGTGACCCTCGACTTCCTGCCGCTCGTCGGCGCAGGGGGCATCGATCGCAATGTGCTCTACGGCATCGGGTACGCGGGACACGGCGTCGCGCAGGCGACGCTTGTCGGCGCCATGCTCGCCGAGCGCGTGCAAGGGACGCACCCACCCGCCGAGGTCGCGCTGGCGCGCAAGGAGTGGGCCTGGCCGCCTGAGCCGCTGCGCTGGCTCGGTGCGAAGCTGCTCGTGAGCGTCCTCTCAGGCAATTGACGCGCGAACCAACCGGCAGATCCGCGCCGGAACCCACAGTCGCTAGTCTACGACGACGTAGCCCCGAGGACACGCGCATCGCCGCGGAAACGCGATCGTCGTCTACGAGTGCGGTTCATTTCCGCGTCCACCTTCTGCCCCGGATGATCGCGCGCCCCCTTCACTGATACCCAATACTCTACGAGCGGGTGCATGGTACCGCCTGTCTAGACGGATCCCGCTCGAGCGGTGCGCAGCGCGATCTCCTCGTTGCTCGAGCGACGCGCCCTCGGGTGACTGATCGATGCGAGCAAGGACACGCTGCGCGAGACGCCATGCGAACGGCTCCTGGCGCTGAAACGAGCCGACGGGACGCTCGATCAAGGGTTTCCGGGAAACGCCGAGTGGGCTGCCGGGGCGCGCGGTCGCGAACTTTGGGGGCCGCTACGACCGCGCAGCGGGGTGGCGGTTCAGCCCGATGGAAAGATCGTCGTCGTGGGCTCGACACAGAACGACCCGAGCCATGGGGTGTCGGCGTTTCAGGTGGTGCGGTTCAATGCCGACGGGACGCTCGATCAAGGGTTTCGGGAAACGCCGAGTGGGCTGCCGGGGCGCGCGGTCGCAAATTTCGCGCGCTATGATGTCGCTGCGGGGGTGGTGATTCAGCCTGATGGTCACATCGTCGTAGCTGGCACCACCCGCAACAACCTTCCGTCTGACATTGGTGATTTTCAGCTGGTGCGATTCAACCCGTCGGGGACTGTCGATGGCGATTTCGGTCCCGACAAGAATGGCCGCGCACCCTCAACTTCAACAGAGGCGACGACGTGGTGGTGGCGGGAGTTCAGCTCGACCCCGACGGCCAGATCGTCACCGCCGGCACCGTGGGGACAAGCTAGGGTCGAGTACGAGCGGGTTCGCTTTCTCCCGTCACCACGGCGATTCGACTCGGTGAGGGAACGCGCCGCGACCGCGGCGCCACGACCGCGCGCTTGCGCAGCCATTGCGACTGGCGAATGCCGACATCGAGGATCTGCGTTTCAGCATCGACTGTAGCGAAGCGCTGACGCTACTCCAGCACGCAAACGGAGCGGAGGGCTGGCTGTGGCAAACGGCGGTCTACACCAGCGTCCGATAACCGGAATCCTGTCAACTCGCCGGGGCGAAAACCTCGCTGAAGTCTTCCTATCTGCTTCGGCTGCGTGATGTCACGGCCGAACGCGTACTGCATGCAGCCGGGCTCGGTCATCGTCGCCGCCGCCATTTTCGACGCGAGCTCGATCGCGCCGTCGACGTCATCCGGATGCACCTCGATTTTTCCGGAGTACGACCAGCATGGTTCATCCTCCGAGTGAGCGATCGTCGCGGCTCAGAACTGCGGCCCGTGCAGGGCGCACCGCTGCAGACGTCGGTTCACGACTCCGCGACGATGCCAGAAGCCGTCCTTCAACGCCTGAACGGCGGGAATCTTCGGCGTGTCGTCGTGCGGGTCGTGACCGACGCGCGGCGGCGTGTTGTCGAGCGGCGAGAGCGGCGAGCCGGTGTCCCAGAGGAAGTAGGCCGAGCGCGCCACGGATACGCGCGGAATCGGCGTGATGCCGAAGCCGTGCTCGCCGCCGAACTCGCGGCCGGGGCCGACGTACGGGACGTGCCCGCGGCGCCCATCGTGCGCGCCTCCGACCTGCAGCGCGAACTCGCTGACCTGGTGATCGCCGACCGCGCCGAGCAGCAGGCACCGTGTGGCGCGGCGTACGCGCGATGCGCGTGCGGCGTCAGGTGCTGCGCGTAGCCGTTCGTCTCACCGCGGTCCCACAGCATCTGGATCGACGTTCAGCGCGAGCGAGCTGAACGAACGGATCGGGATAGCCGATGTCGAGGAACAGCTTGTAGAGGTCGAAGTCGACGCTGCGGTTGAGGAGCGTCGAGTAGTTCATACCCGCCTCGCCGAGCACGCAGCGACGGAAGTCCTTCGCGACGGCGCAGAGCGCGCCGCCGACGGATCGCGCCCTGGCTGTTGCCGTCGAAGTAGAGCTCGTCGGTGATCGATCAACGGCGCGCCGTTCGGCTGGAACGCCGGATCGCTCGCGAAGCCGTCGCGATGCGTGCATGAGGCGGCCGAGGAACAGGAAGTTGAGCAACCCCTGCTGCAAGCCGGTCGGCGAGCGTCGCGAACTTCGAGAGGTCCTGCAGGATCGCTGACCGCGTTGCCGACGTCCTCCTCCGCCATGCCGATCCAGTCGGTCGCGCAGTAGGCGACGTTGTAGGTCTGCGCTCATCGTGCCGCACGAGCCGAGCCGTTGACCTCGCTCTGATCGCCGAGGAGCCCGTGCCCGTAGAGGCTCATGCCGCGGCCGGGCTCGCCGTCGTCTGCGGGCAGGTTGCAGGTGAAGGTCGCGACGATGCGGCTGCGCCTGGCGCTCGCGGCAGCCCGTCGGGGCCGAGCGCGTAGCGTTGGCCGGGGCTGCCGTCGCCGGTCAGGTAGAGCGGCACCTCGAACGTGCCCTGGATGCGCCGCCGGAACTCCGGCGCGGGTTCTCCTGCACCGACGTGATCGTGAACGTCGGGCGCGCGGTCGCCGAGCGAGCGGAACGCGTCGTCGCGGATGTGCAGCAGGCGACCGGCCAGCGACGTCGCGCGCTCGCGATCGTGAAGTCGAACGCGAGCTGCAGGTCGCAGCGCGCGACGCCGGCGTTACCAAGGGCGTGGAAGAGGTCTTCCATGCTGCGGCGCGCCGGCCTCGAACGTCGCGTCCGTCGTGCACATGGCCGTCGCGGTACGAGGCGAACGCGGGCGACGCCGGAAGCGGAGTGCCGCCGGCATCGACGAGATGGCGGACCGCGACCACGTAGCGATGCCCTTCGAGGAAGTTCGTCGCCGGCCGCACGATGAACGCGCGGTTGTCCGGCGGCGAGTTCAGTGTCGACCTCGGCCCACACCGGCCAGCGCCGTCCGCTCTGGTGTCGATGACGACGACCGGCGAATCGTCCTCGAGCGAGCGGCCGATGTCGGTGAGCGCCGGCGCGTCCGACAGCACGAGATCGACGCCGGGCATCCACATCGATCAGCGCGGACCCCGGGCTGAAGCCGTCGGCGCGATTGAGCTCGACCGCGTCCAGCGGCACGTTCATGTTGTTCTTCGGCAACCCTTCCGGCGTGAAGCGCGACCCGGCGATGCGTCCGCGTGCCGCCGTCGGCGACCGTGTAGTAGTCGTTCGGGAAAGGCAGCGAACAGCGCTCGGCACGATCGGATCGCAATGCGCCTGCTCGACAGATCGATCCCTTGGTCGACGGGATTGCTGCAAGCGGCGTCTGACCGGTTGGCGGGAAGGAGGATGAGGAGTCCGACGAGTGGAAGGACGCGCGTTTTGAATGGAGTCATTGGGAGGCTTTTCCATCGGTTCGCACCGTCGGGTCAAGAGAGAATCTCGAACCATCGCAATCGCCAACGGCCTCGCCGCGGCATCGCGCAGGATGCATGGGCGGACGCGCTGCGGCGTCGCGTCGATCGCGCGCATGCGCTCGGGTCGGCACGTCAATACGCTCCGGCGCGACAAACCGCGCTTCAAGCGACGGCGCATCCTGCTAGCGTGGCCGGATGGATCGACGCGCGCTTCTTCTCACCACGACACTTCTCTGCCTGAGCACGTCCGTTTTCGCGGCACCCGGGCCGGACCCGGCGAGCCTTTCGGCGGGTAGTCACACCGGCTGCGTACCCGAGCGACCGCGACGAGCGGCAATGCGGCGACAAGATCGGCAGGCGGTCGCGCGCGTGATCGCGGACGTCGTCAAATGCCACGTCCGGCAGGCCGACGCGCGCTTCTCGAGCGTCGTCGGTGGGAGCCCGCGCACGTTCGATGAGGAAGCCTGCGCGGCCAAGGCACGGGGCAAGATCGACCGCGCCTTCGCGTCGTTCGAAGTGAACGACATCTGCACCGGCGCCGCGACCGCCGCCGCGACCGCCGCACGTCGACGTCCTCTTCTCCGTGGCGAGCGATCCCAATGCACTCGACGCGCTGAACGCCCGACTCTACTGCGACCCGACGACGGGCGTCGCGATCGACCCCCGCCGACCCGACATCGGTACCGGTGCCGAGCACCGACGACCACCTGAAATGCGGCGACAAGCTCGGGCGCCTCGTTCCCAAGCTCGAGGCGGACGTCATCAAGTGTCACGCCAAGCTCGCGAAGGCCGATCTCGCGCTCGCGGATCCGCCGTTCGACTACCAAGAGTGCGAAGCGAAAGGCGCTCGCGAAGCTCGACCGCGGGACGGCCGGACTGATCGCGAAGGGCATCTGCCCGCCATGCCTCGACGCCGCCGCGCAACACACCCTCGGCACCGACGCGATCGCCCGTCGGGACGCCGGCAACGGCGGCAGCTACGCGTGCCCCGACGGCCTCACTTCATCTCGGCAGCGTGCAGCCTCGATCGGCCGACGTTGATCACGCTCGGGCTCCGTGTGCTCATCAGCGGCGACGCCGACCACGACGCCACCGTCGCCGTGCGGTGGATGGAAGTGACGGAGGAAGAGGAGCCCATAAACATGCAGTCTTTTAAGGACGCATTGGTGAAGAAAGAAAGAAGCATGGCGCGCTCGCCACTGCGTCGCGCCAATACCGAGAAGAAGGACGGGGCGGCTGGACCGGACTAGTTTAGCTCGCTGCGGCTGGCTTCTTCTTCCGCGCCCGTGACCGATCGGCCCGCAACTCCGCTTCCCGGGCCTCGATCGTCGCCTTCGGAACGGCCATCGCCCCCTTGAGGGCGGCGGTGAACTTTTCGAACGGCGTGGGCTCGCGTGATGGGGAACCCTTCATGCCCCACCTTCCATCTCGCCGTCGCCCGGAATGAGATGAAGGCGGGTCGCGAGATACTCAAGTCGTGGATGTGGCGCCGAGCAGCATTCCGCAGAGCATCGTTGTCGGCGTCGGGCGCGCCGATCCTTACCGCTAGAGTCTCCAGCGTGCGGGCGGCATCCTCGGCAATCTGCGCAGCTTGGTGGCCAGTCATGCCCGGACCCTAACAGATCTGCGCCGTGGCCGGGAAAAATAATCGAGCACTGCGGGCTACGCTACCTCCCGGGCGGGTGCTGTCAGGAGTTTCCCCATGGCCAGGATGGCCCTTCCGATCAAGTCGATGACGCTCGCAATAGCCTGGTCAACGTGCCCCGAGTCACCCACGGCTCGGATCTGGCGCCGAAATCAGGGGCAGAAACGATCCGCATCGGTCAGGGTATTTGCGACATCATCCCGCCAGAAGCGAAACCTGGCTTGGTCAATGGGAGCCCCGCTCCGATACATACCTCCGATCTCGCGCTGAGCTTCTAGGCGAGTGATGGCTTGGGTACGTTTCATGCCACGAGAGTTGGGGTGTCGGCTGGTGCTCGATGCGGTCTTGCTCGCTCCATCGTCGCCTCCCTAACGGGGACACGCATGGACGCATTGATGGGAAAGGAAGCGTTTTACTTCCGACGCCCGAGCGCCCGCTGCGGCGCGCTCCTGGCGGGCTAGTTGCCTGGCGCCGGATTTCTGCCCCGTTCTGATGGGGAATCAACAAGTATATTCTCCCCGAAATCGCTGCTCACCCACACCGCGTCGTAGCGAACGGCCTTGCCGATACGGATTTGTCGCTTCCCAGTGCGATGAGAGATCGCAAGCGGGCCGAGCTCAGTGACCGGTGTGAGCGGCGGCCCGCCATTGGCTTCCCAGCGACGCAAGGCGTCGTCCCGGCAGTGGGACCGACTTACGCCCAATCAGGCGCCGACGACAGGACGTCGATCACGCCACGGCATCGCGACTTCGAGCGCAGCCGCCACTCGCAACAAGAGGTCTTCCCGCCCGTGCGCAGCGACCGAGTTGGACGCCGATCGGCAACCCGGCATCGTTCCAGTGGAGCGGCAACGAAATGGCCGGCTGGCCCGTCAGGTTGAACGGCAGCGTCCAGCAGGCGATCTGTGAAGCGCGCATCCCGACGGCGAGCGCGTTCTCGGAGGTCGGCACGCGAGCTCACCGAGGCGCGGCGGCGGTTCCGAGATCGTCGGCGTCAGGAGGAGATCGAAGCCGCTCGCATGCCACTCTGCGATCCGGCGCGTGAACTCGTAGAGCCAATCGACCGTGGCGCTGATATTGTGGCGCGCTCGTCGCGTCACCGAGCGTCTTCAGCGTCCAGTTGACGGGGTCGACGTCGGTCTCGGTGAAAGGCGCGCCGGTGAGCTCGGCGATGAGATCAAGCGTACGCGCTATGTGCGTCGCATACATGACCGTGAAGTGGTGACCGAGCAGCGAGTCATCGAGGCGCGTCAGGATGCGCCTCCTCGATTTCATTCCCGAGCGAGACCAGGGTCTTCGCGACCGCGCGGACCGCAGTCGTGCGGTCGTCGTGCGGCCGGAAGCTCCGCGCCGGGCACGGCGGTCATCAGACCCGATCCGCAACGAGCCCGTCGGCGCACCGACCTCTTGGCCGTAGGGTCGGGCCGGGGGCGGTGCGACGAACGTGTCGCCCGGCATCCCGCCTTGGATCACGTCGAGGATCGCGGCCGTGTCGCGGACGCTGCGCGTGACGACGCCGTCCGACACCATACCGCCGACCGGGGCGCCCACCGTCGGGCCGAACGAGCTCCGGCCACGCGTCGGCTTGAGGCCCACCAATCCGCACTCGCTCGCGGGAATGCGGATCGAGCCGCCGCCGTCGTTCGCGTGTGCCGCGGGGACGAGGCCGGCCGCGACTGCACACGCCGATCCCCGCTCGACCCGCCCGTCGAGTGCTCCGGGTTCCACGGATTGCGGCACGGACCATACGCGGCCGATTCCGTTTGGCAGAGGGTCCCGAGCTCGGGCACGTTTGTCCGCCCAAGGATCACGAAGCCCGCCGTTTGGATCTTCTGCGTGAGATAGCTGTCGATCGGCAGCGCTATCCCGAGATCCTTCAGGCGCCGAAGTCCCATGTGGTACGGCTCGCCAGCCTGCATGCCAAGAATGTCCTTCAAGAGAAACGGAACTCCGCGGAATGGGCCGTCGGCGCGGCGCCGCCGCCTCGGCGCGGGCCTTCGCAAGCGCGGATGGATGACGGCATTCAACGTCGGGTTCAGGCGCTCTGATGCGGGCGTCGCGTGGTCCACGAGCTCCTGCGGCGAAACCTGTCCCTGGCGAACGAGTTGGGCCAGCGCGGTGGCGTCGAGCCAGGCAAGGTCTTCCATGGGGCGCAACCTACCGCGTGGGCGCCTCAGCGGTCGAGAACGAAGGTGAACGAGTTCCCGCAGAACTCACGACGGCGGTCGCCATCCACGCAATCCCTGTGCTGACGCCTTCGACTGGCCGCTTCGATCCGGTTGGCCAGACGGCGGAGCCCCACGATACGGTCGCGCTCTTTCTTCACGGCAGCATCTGATCTTCTCGGGGATCGACGTGCATGCCGTCGTCGCATCGCCATGACCGTACGACAGTCTCGCGGGGCGTCGGGGCCCAAGACATCCGGTCGGCTTCCCGTAGTCGTCGTCCCGCCGCGATTTGCTATGTCCGACGACGCGATCGCGGAACTTGAGCGGCCGCGGCATGGCCCCGAGGCGCGGCGCCTACGTCCTGGCTTGGCTTCCCGCCGACGAGACGGGGATGTCGGCAGCGCGCCGAGATCGTCATCTCCACAGTCACGCATCGTGACGCCTGCTCGCCAGGCACATCATTTGCGACAGACGCCAGGAGATTGTTCCGGCGGCCGGCCGAAGCCGACATGCATGTTCGCCTCTACACCGCCGATCGTTTGGTGAGTGCTCGGAATCCCCGAAGCACGACGTTTTATGATCCAGAAAGCAGCTCCGGCGGCCAGCGTGATGCTCACCTGCTTGTTGCGCCAAGGATACCACTACGAACGTGCGCATGGTGCCACCTGCCTGACGGACCCGCGCGAGCGGCGCGTGATGCGATCTTCGCCAGCATGCCGTTGCTCAACCGGAGCGTTGCCGCGTAATGGCGCCACGCGGTCCAGCACGCGCGTCACGAGGCGCGCAGCAAACGGCTGCTCGCGCTGAAACGCGATCGTCTGGCCCCTTCGCGCTGCGATCAGCATCGCCGAGACGGCCTGCGCCTCCGCGGGCGAAGTGATCGCGAGGGGGCGAGGAACGAGCTCGCGGAGGGCTTCAGTGAGCGCTGCCAGTTGCTGCCGCAGCGACGAGATCTCGGACCTGTTCCGTGAGGCGATAGATCTCATTCTGCATGGCCTCCACGCTGCTTGACGTCTCGATGCGCTCGATCAGCTCAAGCTCGAGCCGACACGCCAGCACGAGGGCATTTGCGATGGCGGGCGGCATTTTGCCGCGGCGCAATTCCCGATGATGTCGTGAACGACTCGTCGGACCCGGACGAGGAGCGACCTTGGCGGGCTTCCGACGCTCCCGCGCCGCGAACCGGTTGCCCTTGGCGAAACGCCCCCGTTCACGATGCTCGACTTCTGAAAAATCGATCGCTTCCTGCCGTGCAACAGTTGTGGTGTTCCCGTGTCCCAACCGTCGGCAACCGTACTCGTCGGCGTTTTCGGATGCGGTGCACTGTCGGCAATCTGCAAAGCTCCGATACCTGCCATCGCCACACCTCTTGATAACCATCCGAGCGCCAGATCTCGGTGCTTCGGGCAAACGTGATGCCCTGAACATGCACTTCAGTCACCGGACTGTCCAGGCTCACTGGCGCTCATGGGCGTCTCCATGCCTCACGTCAAGAAGGCGACGAGTGCAATCGTTATCAGCGCTCGGGTGATGGTCCCTTACAATCGTGGGGAGTCGCTGGCAGATGCTCATCAGTCGTGCCCTCGGCGCCACTTCTGCACGCGACGCTTCGTGGCATCGAGACGGGCCCGCTTTGCGTGATCGCCTGAACAATATCGTTGGCTGCGAGTCGACCGCCAAAAGAACCGTCCACATCGGGGCTCGAGGCGGGCTGTACATCGCGTCAGGCCCCGCGCGAAGTCACGCTGCGTGTCGAATAGGAGCGCGAGTCCATAGTCGATCGTCGCCTGGACGCCGGTCAAGAACGGCACGAATCCTGTCGAGAAATTACCGCGCTTGTACGAAACCTGCAGGCGACCAAGTGGAATCGTCCTCGGCCCCTGCGGGAGACTGAAATCTCGTCTCCAGCAGCGGCGGCAGCCGCCGTGACAGAAGCGCAGTCTGTACCGCATGCCGGCCCTTGGCGGTCAATCCATCCGCAAGACGATCGCGGAGTTCATTCTGTACGCCAGCGAAATCCGCCGCACGCGACTGCGCGATTGCTCCCGTCGGATCCTTCTCACCCGTCCACGCTGGATCGATCGTCAGCCACAACGGTGATTCTCGCACCCAGGGATGTGTCTGAAAGTACGACTCTACAGCGCCCGGATCGACGGGGGCCGCCTGGTTCGCGAACCCCACCACGAGCGCAACCAAGTCGCGCTCGAGCGGCTCTCCCGTAACGCTTGGTGGGACGTCATTTCTCATGCACACGTTAACGTACAGCATTCACTGGTAGCGTTACAAGCGATACGACGTACGTCGTGACGACAGGAAACGCCCGCTGAAGACGGCGATGATTCAGGTCCGCGTGACGGCGAGCGAGCGTGCTCGTTGGATGGATGAAGCCTCGCGCGCCGAGCTCACGCTTGCCGAGCTCGTGTGCGGGCCGATGCGCGTAACGCATCTCCCACGCAACGACGTTCTTCACGCCATCGGAGGCACGCCCTAGACGCACAAAGGGCCGGCAACCCGTTGGCGCAGCGCCGGCCCGGACGATCACTTCATGCAGACCTCACCTGTGCAAGAATCAGCCGTGCGCGCTCAGCCGCCGCGACGAATCCTCCTCGCAAGTCGGAGTACGCGGGAACTGCTGACGGCGACCATGCGGAGGCTCCTCGAGCACCGCCGCCGCTTCGCGCTCGCGATCGTGAAGCCCGGCGGCAACGCGCTGCTGATCGATGCGAAGCAACGACGGCTCCAGGTGGGTCTCCATCGACACCGCGATCATGGGAACACCGCGTTCGCGTGGAGGTCGCTGGCGATGTCTTCCGCCATCGACAGCGACCGTCCCGAAGCTGCCGCGGCCGTTCATCACCTCGTCGAGGAGCTTCGGTGCGATGGGCACCGACCAGTTCTGATCGCGCTTCCGGACAGGACGGACGCTTTCACGTCTCACTCGCATGCGCGGATGGCGAGAGCGGAAGCGTCTCGAACAACGTGCTCGAAAATCTCGGGCTGGATGTCCGCCACGGCCTCAGACCGCCTCTGGTTCCGCACCGACTCGGTCTCCAGCCACGGCTGCTTGAACCCGTGGATCCCGATGCTGCTCTTGAAGCGCTCCGCCGCCCGCGAGAGCAGCGCTCTCGCGCACGTACATGCAAGCTCTTCTGAAGCACGGCGACCAGAGCGGACGATACGCTTCTCGCTCTGAGGTTGTACAGGCAATCGTCCTCGCGGCAGTGAACGCGGGCTGGCCGTTCGAGCGGGCACTCTTCTTCCTGGCGGACCCCCGGAACCTCGGCGGGGCGAGGTGCAGCAGATCCGCCGAGGAGGAGGGGGCCGACAGCGCGCTCGTGCCTACGTCCGACGGTCTTGCGAAACGCGCCCAGGAACGCGTGACATCTTCCCCGGCGTTCCGCGACCGCGACGACGCGCGCAAGGTGAGTGCGGCAGATCGAGCAGCACGCCGATGCCATCGCGTGGCCCGGAAGGCGAGGCAGCACCGACCGCGCGGTCCTCCAGGCACACCTCGGTCTCGCTCGTGAGCTCGGCCTCCTCACCTACGGTGCAAGCGACCGCTTCATCGGCGAGCGCGCCCGGCACCCGGTACGCCACCGCGAACAAGGCCCACAAACGGCTCGTTGCCCGTGGCTGGCTCACGCGACTCCAGAAGGGCGCAGAGGCCCGAAGGCCAGCACCTGGCGACTCGACGATCGCCGGGCGAGGTCAGAGAAGCGTAACGCTCCCACTCTCATCAGGGTGTGCGGATGAGTGTTACGGATTTGTCCACGACGCCTGCCCGGCCGACGCGTTCCGTTGGGGCGGCAGGGAAGACGGCGTTGGCGCGTGCTGCGCGCGCTCGTGGCTGCCGGCTCCGCGACGACCGTCGAGTTGAGGGTCAGCTCCAGATGAATCCCAGGACTCTCAGGCGATCACTGGGTCGCCTGCGAGATGCCGGCGCAGCCGAACTCGCTGAGGGTTTGGCATCCCGCGATCGTTGATCTGCAGATGATCGCTGACACACTCGGAACTGACGGAGCGGCGGAGCGTCAGCGCGAGGAGCATCGCGAGCAACGTCCCGCCTACCGAGGCTACTCACGTTCCGCCGCAAGCGACGAGAGCAATCGAGCTCGCGGTCTACATTCCCCCGAGGGCACCAGGCGCCGCCCGATGAGGGAAACGATGACCATCCTCCCCCAATGTCCGACGCCACCAGTCGACCTCCGCGCACGCTTTGGAGATCGCTTTCGCGTGCGCGTGGGAGGCCGATGCCCGCGACGCTCTCCGCCTGGCCGGAGGCCGAACGAGTTTGGCTCCTCGAAATCCGCTGTTGGTACGGAATCGTCTACCCCTTCGGTGGGGAAATCCTCGCAGCTTGGACCGACCACCCGCGGGTCGGTGCGCGACTCCGCCGGCTGCCTTTCATCCTGACCGCCCGCGGCGACCTCGAGGTCGTCGTCGCCTTCCACCTCAACGACGTCGAGATGGTTTTGGCGGTGCTCAAGCCGTACCGGCGCCGGCGACTCTCCGAGGCGCAGCGGGCGAAGAACACCGAGACGCTCGCGAGAGCGCGACGGAGAACGTCGCGGATCCCTGACCCAGAGCGACTTCCGGGCCCAGGATCGACGCGCGGCTCGATGGACAGCCTGCGGCACCACCCGCAGCCGAAGATCGCTCAGCGGTCGCTGAAGTGCGCCCCAGTCAGCGACTCCGGGCAAGACCACGCACCCGACACCCCGCAGGTGCCCGATGACGTCCGCCGTCACTCCGGCGCTGCCGACCGCCACCACCGTCGATCCCTTACGACCGTCCGAAGAGGACGTTCATCGTGACGCCGGCGGGACCACCATGATGCCACCTACGCGACCAGCGCAATCGCGGCCGACGCGCGTGCTCCCGGTGGTCGTCGTCCCGCCATCGATCATCGTCACGCGGCGAGCTGCATGGTGAGCCGCGTCGATCCGGTGGGGACGACGATCGGTACGCTGGGCATCGGGACGATGGCAACGCAGCTCGCGACGGGGAGCTGGCGCCATGAGCCGACCACGCGCGAGCGGCCGTGATCGTGGCGTGGCACACGAAGGTGCTCACTGAGTCGTTCGACGCCCAGTCCTGACCTCCTTGTCGAGCGGATCGCCGAGCCGCGTCGCCGACCGTCTGACCCGCGCGGCACGCCCGTTGCTCTTGTCCCCCACCAGGAAGCGCGGCCGAGAACATTCGTGTGACCGTCGCGAAGGAGATCGTCGTCATCGCCTCTCTCGATCCATACCTCACGCTCAAGGCCGCAGCCGAATACGGGTTGGGGTCAGCGTACGCTGGCTACGGACGGCGCTCACCGATCCCATGCATCCGCTCCCGTGCTACCCGCCCCGGCGGTAAGGGCGGGAAGGTGCTCGTCACGGCGTTCCGACTTTTGACGCGTGGATGGAGCGGTTTCGGGCGGTTGGCGATGTGGACCTCGATGCGATCGTGAACGAGGTCCTCGACGACCTCGGCGTAGGCGCACGCCTCGTCGAAGAGAGATCGATGTCCGTCAAGGTCAAGCAGCACAAAGGCAAGTGGTGGATTTTCATCGACCACAAGGGCCGACGGGAAGGCGAAGTCCGTCAGGGACGGACAAGCGCGCCGCAAATGCGGTTGCCGCTAAGATCGCGGCAAAAGCTGGCCCTCAGGGAGTTCAACCTTCCACGCGAAGAGAAGACACGGCGGCCCCTTCGACGCCTACTACTCAGCCTGGCTCGACAGCTATGCACGAACGCACTGCCGACCCTCGACATGCGACCAGTACTGATTCCGTCTATCGCGTGCACCTGCTCCCGCACTTCGGCCAGCGAGACATCCGGGAGATCACTCTGCGAGGACGTCAAGGCGCTGATCGCTCGGCTCGTTGCCAAAGGCCGTACGCGCGGCACCATCAAGCGCGTACTGGCCCCATTTCATGAGATGTACAGCCACGCCGTAGAGGACGGCCACGTAGCCGCCAATCCGGCTTCCAACATTCTCCGGCGTACCCGCCTGGACGCCGGGGCAAAGCGCGCTGCGGATTTTCTCAAGCGTGAAGAACTCGCGCACTTACTGACCACGTGCCGGACGCACGAGCCCGACTCGTACGCGCTCGTGCTGCTGCTCGCACGGACCGGCATGCGTCTTGGCGAGGCGGTCTCCTACAATGGGATGACATCGATTGGCACGGCTGTTTCGCGGACGTGCAACGATCGTATTCGAAACGACGGCTTAGTACCCCCAAAAGCGGTAAGAGCCGACGGGTAGACCTCTCGAACCACCTCGTCGAGGTGCTGACGGCCCGCCACGTCGGGGCAAAGAAATCGCCCTGAGTACCGGCTACGCCGCTCGCACCGTGGATCTTTCAGGAGACGAGCCCGGAAAGCCGGTGGATGCCGACAATTTTCGGCGTCGCCAATGGGCACGCGTATTGAAGACGGCCGGCTTGCACGCCCTCCCGCCTCCACGCGCTTCGCCACACCTACGCCTCGCTACTCATCGGCCAGGGCGAGAGCGCTTGCATACGTGCGCGATCAACTCGGGCACCAATCCATCAGATCACCGTCGACACCTATGGCCATCTCGTCCCTGGCGGGAACCGCGCCGCGGTGAACCGCCTCGACGATGCACCCGCAATCGTCTCGCAGGTAGAGTCCACCGCGCCGAACTAGCGCCCTGTCCTCGAGCGCGCTTAGGTTGCGCGGGGGTTGCGTCTAGTTCCGTACGTCGCCGCACCGTGCAACCCAAAACGTTCAAAACTCAATACTGAGCGAGGCTTCGAGATTTTCGAAGTCTGCCGCTCTATCAATTGAGCTACGGGCGCAGGCGTTGCGGGACGGGTACTTAGCCCGATTCTTTGAAGGTGGCTAGCGGATCGGAGGCCTATCGTTGGCCACGGTCGGCATCAGGAGGTCACTGGTCCGAACGGCGCGACGAAGCGGTGAGGAACGGTACGCACGGGGATCGTGCGGCAGTCCCATGTTGAGCACCGGCGTCGCATTGCCCGATCGCCGCAGCTCGGCGATGAGCCGTCCGCTTTCAGTCAGGAGCACAATTTCCCCGTTCCCGACCTCGCGGAGATAGTCCCTCATCCGGTTCTCCGAACTCCTCGACGGACACTCGTTTCATCGATTCGATAGTAGCCGTCCGTGACGACGAATCGCAACGCGCTTCCTGCGGCGGACGCGACCTGTGAGGCGCTTGAACGTAGCGTTGGTAGTGCGGACGTCCCGACGGCCAGGCACGACGGTGCGATGGAACTCCTCCTCAAAGTAACCGCATCACGCGGTGGTCGCCCTCGCCGCTAAGCATGTCCACCGCCGCCTGGTTGATCCCTCGCGCGCTCCAGCAGTTCCACCAACCGCGCCTCGATTCGTGCAGGTTCGTCCGGATGGACATGCTCGTCACCTCCGTCATTCGCATTGACGCTGCAACCTCGCCGCAACGAATTCGGAAGACCGTCTGGCCAGCCCGCTTCGCGTCTCTGCGAACCGCCGCCAAAGCTTCGGAGGAAGTCGCAGAGTCACGGGCTGATTCCCCGAAAGCGGTCGCCCCGCACCGGCGCGGGGGCCGCCGTGGCAGGCAAAATTTCACGGCCCACACGACGCCCGATCTTGATCGGCTCATCGCGGTAGACGATTCGCTTGCTCATAGTAGACCCTGCCCTTTCTCCAATGGCCGGCCCCGATGATTCGAATGCGCTCTCCACGTACCGCGAAGCGAACCGTCACAATGCCGCCCTCGACCTTTCCAAACGCAAAGAAGCGGGCCTCACCTTCGCTGTGTCCAGCGTCTTCCGCGAGGACCAACTCGGGGTCCTCGAACACACGCGTCGCCAGCTCGAACGAGACGCCGTGCTTGATGAGATTCTGGCTGGCCTTGGCGTCGTCCCACTCGAATTTCAGCATCGCGCCCCCTACGCTTGATTGTCAATGGCGACAATCAAGAGCCACGCCAGTCGCTAGTCATCCAACCGATCCACCGCCGCCCGGTTCGCCCCCGATACCAGATGCCCGTACACATCGACGGTGGTCTGGATGCTCCGGTGCCCGAGCTGCGCCTTCACGTAGGCGAGGCTCTCGCCGTTCTGGATGAGCAGCGATGCGTAGGTGTGCCGCAGACAGTGCGGCCACGCGTACGGGATGCCGGCGGCCACGAAGAGCCGGCGCCAGGGGCCGCGGCGAAAGGCGTCGCTGTCGGGCGGACGCCCGGCCGCGCTCGCGAACACCCATGGCGAGGGGACGACACCGTCCCATAGGGCGGCGGATCGCTGATCGGCCCGAATCGCTTCGAGGGTCGCGACGAGCTGGCGGCTGAGATCGACGCGCCGGCCCGTGCCGCTCTTCGGCGCCTGCAGCCGTCCGCGCCAGAACGCGTGCCGCACGACGGCGATGCCGGCCGCGAGATCGACGTCGTCCCAGCGGAGCGCCAGGGCTTCGCCGAGCCGGAGGCCGGTCCGCGCGAGCGTCAGCACGAACGGATACCAACGCGGCGCCTGCACCCGACAGGTGGCGAGTAGCGTGCAGAGCTCCGCGGACGTCAGAAAGCGTGGCGCGCGCGCCGCCCGCGCCTTCTCTCCGCGCATGCGCTTCAGCACGTGGGCGGCAGGGTTGCTCGCGACAATGCCGTCCTCGATGGCGTGATTGAAAAGCTCGCGGAGCGGCGCGAGGTTGGCCCGCACGGTGGCACGAGCGCGACCGGGAAGCAGCGTCTCGTAGACGAGCTGCTTCACGTCGGCGCGCGTGATCGTTCGGAGATCGCGGCGTCCGAAAGCGGGGATCAGATAGAGGCGACCCGCGGCCTCGTACCCGGCGACCGTCCCCGGCTTGCAGTGATGACGCGCGTAGGTGGCGAGGCCAATTGCGGAAGTAGCCGGCGAAAGGATGGCGGCGTCCCGTGCCTGATCGCGGGCGGCTCTGCGTTCTCGGCGTGCGCATCCGGAGGTCGTTCGGCCTCCCGATCTTTCACGCAATGCGCCGCGCATGGCACCGATACTCGTAGCGATCCCGTTCCGAGGCCCACGCGTCTGTTTGCAGCTCACAGACCGGCCAACGTAGGCTGCCAAACGCGATGCGCCGCAACCGGACGACCCTACGGAAAATCACCGCTCCGCAATCCAACGCCGGCGTCGACCGCTCGTTGATCGACTGGATGCTCGGTCTTTCCCCGCGCCAACGGCTCGGAAGTCCTGGAACGCCAGCGTCGACTCGTGCGAGCACTCCGACGTGACCGCCGGTCGGCAGGCTCGTGGCGGTCGCCACGCCGCCGCTGACCCGCCCCTACTTCATCGCCGTCGCTTCGATCTCCACCATGATGTCGGGATGGAAGAGCCGCGCCACGCCGAGGAGCGTCGAGGACGGGCGGCAGTTCATCTCCGCCAATCGTGCGAGGCCGCCGGCGCCGGCGCCCTGCATGAAGGCGTCGACGTTCGTGGTGTAGTAGTTCAGGCGCACCACGTCGGTGAGGTCGAAGCCGCCGGCTTGGAGCACGGTCTCCAGGTTGGCGACCGCCTGCCGGAGCTGCGCGGCCATGTCGCCGGCGTGCACCGGGGCGCCGTTGGCGTCGACCGAGGTTTGACCCGAGCAGAGCAGCGTGCGTTTCGCGGGGCCGACCTCCATGGCCTGCACGAAACCCATCGCGTCCTGCCACGTCCAGGGATTGATGGCGCGTCGTTCCATGGGCCGGAAGCTAGGCCATGTGCCCGCCCGATGCCAGATGAACCGGGCGGTCCCTATGCCCGAGGGCCTCCCGGGCAACTGCGGGCCCTCCCTTGACACCGACGGTGCGACCGGCGATTTTCCGCCTTCGTTTCACACTCCCCACGCGAGGTTCGAATCCATGCGCACATTCGGATGGCAGCTCAGCACGCTCGGTCTGGTCGGAACCCTCATCGCCCTCACGCCGCAGGCCGCGCGCGGCGACTACGACATGACGGTCGAGACCGCGAAGACGTCCTCGACGGCCTTCAAGATGGAGCGCACCGGCCCGGCCCGCGACTTCGTCCAGCGGACGGCCATCTACCTGCGCTACGTGCCGAACAAGCTCGGGACGCGCGTCCACCCCGCCTTCATCAACACGCACAACTACCTGACCTGTCCCGACAAGGGCGACAAGAAGTGGCCGCTCGAGGGCGTGAGCCGGGTCGACTTCGACAAGGGGTCGGGGATCGCGGTCTACGGATTCTTCTTCAGCCGTCCCGAGTGCGACAACGCGACCTACCACATGGAAGCGATCACCGCAGAGTCGTAAGCCGGGCCGCAGAGACCGCGATCGATTACTTGTGGAACCCACGGGTTCTTGCGCCGCGGTGGATGACGCCGGGGGCTCGGGGGCGTTCCAGTACGGGTGCATGGTGCCCCAGTACGGTTGATTGCCGCGCCGACCCTGGAGGCTGCGGGTTTCGAACTGGCGATCGATCGGGCGACTGAGGTGGTGGCGCGGGTCGTCGTCGACCCACTGATCCGACTCGTGCCCGTTCCACGCGCCGCCGCCGTCGTCCTGCATGTCGGGAGCGACGCGGTCGCAGGGCTCTTGGACACAGGGTTCGTTCACCGGACCGTCGCGCCAGTCGGCGGCGACGATCCTGGGGAGGGTCGCGAGGACCAGCGTGCTGGCTATCGTGGCAGCGCTCCGGCGCATAGTTCGATCCCCTCTCGCGCCCTAACTCTGGACGACGCTCCAGGTCGTGCCGCCGGCGCCGTCTTTCAGGACGACGCCGCGGGCGAGGAGCTCGTCGCGGATGGCGTCGCTGCGCTTGAAGTCCTTGGCTTTGCGGGCCGCGGCACGCTCGCCGATCAGGCGCTCGATGTCGGCGACGTCGATGCCGGCGTCGGAGAGGTGGCGGCCTTTCGCGGACTCGAGGTAGCTCGACGCCGGGTGACGGAGCACGCCGAGGACGCTGCCGAGGCGGCTGAAGTTGGCGTGGTGCTCGGCGACGACCTGCGCATCGCCGCCCGCGTCCAACAATCGATTGATCTCGCGTACCTCGTCGAAGACGACACCGAGAGCACGCGCCGAGTTCAAGTCGTCGTCCATGGCGGTCATGAACTGCTCGTGGAACGGCCGGACGCTCGCCGGGAGCGTCGCCGTGTCTGGCCCGCGCTCGGCGCCGCGCGGCGCGACCGCGGCGCTCCCGATCTTCTCCTCGACCCGCGCGAGCGTCTCGTGGAGCCTGGCGCAAGCCCGCTGCGCGTCGATCAACGACTGGTCGCTGAAATCGACCGGGCTCCGGTAGTGCGTCGACACGAGAAACAGCCGCAGCGCCTCCGACGGCACGCGGCGCAGGATCTCCTCGATCGTGAGGAAGTTGCCGAGGGACTTCGACATCTTCTCCTGGTTGATGCGGACGAAGGCGTGGTGGATCCAGTGCTTCACGAACGGCGTGCCCGTGGCGCCCTCGGACTGCGCGATCTCGTTCTCGTGGTGCGGGAAGATCAGGTCCTCGCCGCCGCCGTGCAGGTCGAACGGCTGCCCGAGATACTTGGTCGACATGGCCGAGCACTCGAGGTGCCAGCCCGGACGCCCGGGCCCCACGGGCTCTCCCAGAAGGGCTCGCCCGGCTTCACGCCCTTCCAGAGCGCGAAGTCGAGGTCCGCGCGCTTGCGCTCGTCGACCTCGACGCGCGCGCCCGCGATCAGGTCGTCGAGCTTCCGCTTGGAGAGCTTGCCGTAGCCGTTGATCTTGCCGACCGCGCAGTACACGTCGCCGTCGACCGCGTACGCGATGCCGCGCTTCTCCATCGCGGTGATCAGCTCCAGCATCTCCGGGATGTGATCGGTCGCGCGCGGCTCGATGTCGGGCTGCATGCAGCCGAGCGCCGCCACGTCGGCGCGGAGCGTGCCGATGTAGCGCGACGCGAGCTCCTCCGACGGGATCGTCTCCTCCGCCGCGCGCTTGATGATCTTGTCGTCGATGTCGGTGATGTTGCGGACGAAGTTCACCGGGTAGCCGGCGAAGCGGAGGTAGCGCACCACCGTGTCGAAGAAGACCAGCGAGCGGGCGTGGCCGATGTGGCAGCGGTCGTAGACGGTGACGCCGCAGACGTAGAGGCCAACGCGACCCGGGAGCAGCGTGGCCAGCGGCTCCCTGCCGGCCGGTGAGCGTGTTGTGGAGGACGAGTGCCATGCGCCGGCTCCGCCGCTACTCGTCTTCCTCGCGGAGCTTCGCCATGACCGAGAGGTCCTCGAGCGTCGTCGTGTCGCCGAGCGTCTCCTTGCCCGACGCGAGATCGCGGAGCAGCCGGCGCATGATCTTACCGCTTCGGGTCTTCGGGAGCGCGTCGGTGAAGCGGATGTCGTCGGGCTTGGCGAAGGCGCCGATCTCCTTGCCGACGTGCTCGCGGAGCTCCTTCTTGAGCGCATCGTCGGCCTTGCTGCCGGCCGTGAGCGTCACGAACGCGGCGAGCGCCTCGCCCTTCAGGTCGTCGGGCCGTCCGACGACCGCGGCCTCGGTCACACGCGGATGCGAGACGAGCGCGCTCTCGATCTCCATCGTGCCGAGCCGGTGCCCCGACACGTTCACGACGTCGTCGATGCGGCCCATCACCCAGAAGTACCCGTCTTGGTCGCGGCGCGCGCCGTCGCCGGTGAAGTACATGCCGGGGATCTGGCTCCAGTACTGCTGCTTGAAGCGCTCGTGATCGCGCCACACCGTCCGCAGCATGCCCGGCCACGGCTGCTTCAAGACGAGGTAGCCGCCTTCGTTCGGGCCGACCGACTTGCCTTCGCGCGTGACCACGTCCGGTACGATGCCGGGGAACGGCCGCGTGCACGAGCCGGGCTTGGTGGGCACCGCGCCCGGGAGCGGCGTGATCAGGATGCCGCCGGTCTCGGTCTGCCACCACGTGTCGACGATCGGGCAGCGCTCGCCGCCGATCACGCGCCGATACCAGGTCCAGGCCTCGGGATTGATCGGCTCGCCGACGGTGCCGAGGAGACGCAGGCTCGAGAGGTCGTGCTTCTCGGGCCACTGGTCGCCCCACCTGGTGAACGTACGGATCGCGGTCGGTGCCGTGTAGAGAATGTTGACCTTGTAGCGCTCGATGATGTCCCAGAAGCGATCGGGCTCGGGCTGGTTCGGCGCGCCTTCGTACATGAGCGTGGTGGCGCCGTTCGCGAGCGGCCCGTAGACCACGTAGCTGTGCCCGGTCACCCAGCCGATGTCGGCCGTGCACCAGTAGACGTCGGTGTCCTCTGAGGTCGAAGACGAGCTTGGTCGTGAGGTACACGTGCGCGAGATAGCCGGCGGTCGTGTGCACGACGCCCTTCGGCTTTCCGGTCGTGCCGCTCGTGTAGAGGATGAAGAGCGGATGCTCGCTGTCGAGCGGCTCCGGCCTCGCAGACGGCGGGGACGCCGGCGATCGCCTCGTCCCACCAGAGGTCGCGTCCCTTCTGCATCGTGACGTCGTTGCCGGTCCGCTTCACGACGACGACCTTCTCTATCGAAGGCGTCTCTTTCAGAGCCGCATCGACGGCCGCTTTCAACGGGACGACGGTACCGCGCCGCCACCCGCCGTCGGCGGTGATCACGACCTTGGCCTCGGCGTCGTTGATGCGGTCGCGGAGCGCCTCGGCGCTGAACCCGCCGAAGACGATCGAGTGCGTCGCCCCGAGGCGGGTGCACGCGAGCATCGCGATCGCTGCCTCCGGGATCATCGGCATGTAGATCGCGACCCGGTCGCCCGTTTTCAGCCCGAGCTTCTTCAGGGCGGCGGCGAAGCGGCACACCTCGGTGTGCAGCATCTGGTAGGTGAGCACGCGGGTGTCGCCGGGCTCGCCTTCCCAGATGATCGCCGCCTTGTTGCGGCGCGCCGTCGTCGAGGTGACGATCGAGAGCAGTTGTAGGAGAGGTTGATGCGGCCGCCGACGAACCACTTGGCGTCGGGGCAATTCCACTCGAGCGTCTTGGTGGGCGGCGTGAACCAGGCGAGCTCGCGCCCGATCCCGGCCCAGAACGCTTCCGGGTCCTCGGTCGACCGGCGATAGAGCTTCTCGTACTCGTCGGCGCTCTTCACGTGCGCGTCGGCCGCGAAGGCCGGATCGCACGCAAACACGCGCTGCTCATTCAGTACGGACTCGATGTCGGTTCCAGACGCCATGCATGCCTCCGAACGGTGGGGTAACGAGAAGACTTCTCTGCGGAAAGGCGTGCTGTCAACCCTCGTCACGCGCTGCCATGGCATGCGCGCGCGTCACCTCGTCAATAGATGCGAGAAAGATGAGAATCGACACGAGCCGTTCGTACATTTCGCCGCCGGCCTTCACGACCCCGACGTGCGATACCGGCTGATGAATGCCGTCTCGAGCTCGAGATTGCCGCTGATCGAGGCGCCGTGCTCGAGATCAGGCGCGTCGCCGCGCACACGTCGCCGGGCCGCAGGGCACGCTGAAGCCGGTGTCGATCGTGATCGCCCGCAGCGTTCGCGTTAGGTCGGAGGGCCCGGCGCGCGACCCCCGAGTTGCCCTCCCCGGTCGCCGTTGTTATGCGACCCCCGTGAGCCGCATCCTCGTGATGCTCGCGACGATGGTGCTGATCGCGCACGGCGCGCCCGGCGTCACGCTCGCCGCCGAGGAGGGCACGTCGACGCTGACGGGCGGCGGCACGACGAGCGGACCGCCGGCGCCGGCGGCACCCGGCGTCGCCGCGACCCCCGAGGCCGCCCTAAAGCCTGCCGTCCCGAACGCGCCCCTCGAGCCGGGCGTTGCCGCCCGCGAGGAGCCCGTCGAGGCCCCGGCGCCGGCCGCGAAGCCGCGCTCGGTGAACCTCTGGCCGCTCTTCCAGTACGAGTCCGACCCGCGACCCGGAAGACCCACGTCAGCATCTTCCGGGCCGCTGATCGAGTATCGCGGCCGACGCCGACCGCCAGGCGTTCTTCGTCCGGCCGCTCGTCTCCATCGATCAGTCGCGCGTCGGCCATGACGATCACACGAGCTTCCTCGGTCCGCTCCTCACGTCGGACTGGGGACAGACCGAGCAGGTCACGAAGGGCCTCGGCGGCCTCTTCACCTACCGCACCCGCACGAGCGCCGACGGCCGCTACCCTCGAAGCGCAACGCGCCCGCCTCCTCCCGATCTATTTCTACGATTGGGACCAGACGGAGCCTACTGGGCGGGTCTCGGTCGTGCCGCTCTACGCCGACATCGACGACTTCCTCGGCTACGAGCGCATCGAGATGATGGCGTTCCCCGCCTACCTGCGCCTGAAGCGCCCGTCGCTCGACCGCTACCTACTATCCCTACCCGATCATCCGCCGCGACGGTCCGCCCGGGAGCGGCTATCGTCTCTGGCCGTTCCCGCTCCGCGATCGCCAGGGGCGACGCGTCGAGCGCGAGGCCGCCGCGACTGAGCCCGAGCGGCAGACCTACTTCCCGGTCATGCGCGACGAGCTCGACGCGACCGCGCCAGCCGGCGCACCGTCCGACGCCTCGCACGGACGAGTAGCCCGCACCGGACAGCAACTCCGGATCGTCCTGCACCCGGCCGACACACCGTGTGACAGCTCATCCGCGCGCAATCGGTCGCAGTCACGCACGCGTTGCAACCAGAACCCGCCGTCGCGATACGCCTCGGTCGTCCCGGTCCGGGCACTATCGATCCGGGAAAGACGCGACTGTCGACGACGTAGACCTGCCGGCGGTCCCCGCAACGCTCGGCAATCGAGCGCAATCCTCGGGGCAGCTTCCGTGCGACTCCGCGCGTACCGCTGTGCTGGCAGATTCCGTCGCCACAGTTCGGGCGAGATTCTGGGTGCAGACGACTGTCGCCGTCCGGTGCAGTCCCGGGAACAACTGCACGGCTTCTCGTCGCCACCGCATACCACGCCGTCGCCGCATACTGGTACAGCGCAGGGACGCCGTTGTCGTTGTCGCCGCACCCACCGACGGCGGGCAGGGGTCACCGCGAGGAGCAGGAGACTTGCGAGCACGACCAGGAACCGAGCGTGCGCATGTGGACACCTCTCGGTTGTCGGCGCTACCGTGAACCGGTCGGCCGAGTCCAGGCGGACCCGGCATTCTCGCGCGTCGTATTCCGTGGCGGACGCCCGGCGACCTTCACCCGGGATGACCCGCGCCGCGCGGGCGCCGCCGAGCGCGGCGTCGTCGAGGCCGGCCTCGCGCAGCACCGCCTCGGTGTGCTCGCCGAGCCGCGGCGACGGCCCGCGCGGCGCCGTCGACCGCTCCCGCAAACCCGACCGGGCTCGCGACCGCGCGTTCGACGCCGCCGTCACGCGTCGGCACGTCGACGAAGGCGCCGGCGGCCGCGGCCTGCGGATCCTGGACGACCTCGTCGAGCGACTGCACGGGCGCCCACCACACGCCCTCGCGATCGAAGCGCGCGGCCCACTCGGCGAGCGGACGGGTCGCGAACGCGCGAGTCGAGCTCGGCGATCGCCGCGCGGCAGTTCCGGCGGCGCTCGCGCGCGGTCGCGAAGCGCGGATCGGCGAGCAGGTCCTCGCGCTCCACGCTCCGTGCCACCCCGGGAAGTGCCGGTCGGCTTCGAGGCCGATCAGCCAGAACCAACGGCCGCAGCCGGCGCGGTAGCAATTGACGAGCGGGGTCTCGACCTCGGTCCGCGGCACGGGCGGCCGGATCTTCCCGAACGAGAGCTGGATGCCGAGATCCCAGCCGAGACAGTAGGCGCCGGTCCGCAAGAGCGAGGTCTCGACGACCCGGCCCTTGCCAGACCGCTCGCGCTCGTAGAGCGCCGTGACGATGCCGGCGACGGTCGTGATCGCGGTCACGTGGTCGCCGAAGCCGCCGCGGATCTGCGGCGGCGGCGTCCCGTCCGGCGCGAGCGTCTGCGCGACGCCCGACCGCGCCCAGAAGGCGCCGACGTCGTAGCCGGGGCGATCGCGCTCGGGACCGGTCCGCCCGTAGCCGGTGATGCTCGCGTAGACGAGGCGGGGAAAGCGCGCCGTGAGATTCTCGGGATCGAAGCCGAGCCGCGCGAGCGCGTCGGGACGGAGGTTGGTCACGAACACGTCGGCCGTGGCGAAGAGGCGATAGGCGGCGTCGCGACCGTCGGCCGTCCGCACGTCGAGCACGACGCTCCGCTTGCCGCGGTTGTCGAGGTCGAACGGAGGATTGCGGTCGACCTTGCTTCCGGTCGCGAGCTGGAAGAACGCCCGCATCGGATCGCCGGCGGGAGGCTCGAGCTTCACGACGTCGGCCCCCAGTCGGCGAGGATCCCGGCCGCGGCCGGTCCCGCGACCCACAGTCCCATTTCGATGACGCGTATCCCGTCGAGCATCGCGGCCTCCCGTCGTTGCGGTCGTGCCGCGACCGGACACCGTCCGAGGGCGACGTCAAGAGAGCGAGCGGGGGCTTTGGACGGTGAGGCCTCGCTGAGCAACCGAGGACGTCTGAAATGTCGGACCGGAGTCGCCGGCTCGAGTGCGAACGCGAGCGTCCGCCACCGATCCAATCTTCGAGCGATGCTCTCGATTCCGGGATGATCGATCTAGCCTCGGTCGAGGCTTCGCTGTTCGCGCTCCGTCGTCAGCCTGGGACGTCGGCGGGATCCAGCAAGCCGTGCCGCCGCCATCCGGTCGTCAAGAGCCAGCTGCGGGCGCGGGCGACCGGGGACGCTCTTCCGAGCTGCCGCTCCTCGGCTCGGACGGTACCTTCCGCCGCCACCCGTCGAACCAACGCGCCGACGACGCCGGATCGAGTCCGGACGGCGCGCGCGAGCGCCCGACGGGCCGTAGTGGCGTGGCGCCGTGCATTGAGCAGGACGTAGCGGAGGGCCGCGCGGACTCTCTTCGGCGCTCGACAAGACCCGATGGTGATAGCGCTCCGCGAGCACCGGGCCCATCCGCTTCGCCACCCGGTTGACGGCGCGCGCAGCCGCGCGCCGATCGCTTTCATGCCGCGCCGAAGCGCGTCGCGATCCTGGGCCTCGACGATCAAATGGGCGTGGTTGCCCTGCAGCGAGTAGATGCACGAGCCGGAAGCCGGGGCGTTCGCAGCCGGCCGCGAACGTGCGCTCGAGCTCGCGGACGACCCTGACCGTTCGAAGCGACGGAGCGTCCTCGCGCAGTCGCAGCGTGACGTGAGCCGGCAGCTTCTTGAAATGCGCTCGGGTGGCATGCGGCATCCGTCGGCCACGTTTGCGACCCGCGCCGCGGCGGCTGCCGCCCCATTTGGGAGCCGCGCGGAGTGACAAGGTGAGTTGGGGAGAGTGCATGCGCGATGCGTTGCGCGCCACCCGAAGCTCCTCTGCCTTGACGCCACTTCGCATGCGGCGGTCCATTGCTCATGGTGCCGACGGCACGGACGGCTGACACTCGGCGCATGCAGCGAGTCTTCGGCGTCCGGAGCGCATGGATCCTGACGGGGAATGCCAGGTCCCGATCAAGCGGGACGCGCACGGCGTCCCGCACGTCTACGCGCAGACCGAGCCCGATCTCTATCGCGGCATCGGCAACTGCCACGGGACCGATCGCGGCCTCCAGATGCTGCTGACCCGCATCATCGGCCAGGGCCGCGCCTCCGAGATCCTCGATGCGAGCGACGACATGCTACGCCTCGATCGCTTCTTTCGCCGCCTGAACCTCTGCGCCGGCGCCGACGAGGAGGTCAGCAAGATCGACACGCGCGTGCGGGAGCTCGCGCACGCGTACTGCGCGGGCGTGAACGAGGCCTTCGCCGAGCGTCCGCCGTGGGAGCTCCGCCTCGTCGGGTACCGGCCGGCGCCGTGGACGATCGCCGATCTGGTGCTCTGCTCACGCGTCATCGGCTACCGTCGGGCTCGCGCAGTCGCAGGGTGACATGGAGCGCCTGCTCGTCGAGATGGTGCAGGCCGGCGTGCCGCGGGCCCACTTGGACGAGCTCTTCCCGGGCCAGCTGCAGGCGCTCGACGCGGAGCTGCTCGGGCGCGTCAAGCTCGGCGAGCGGCTCGTGCCCGAGGCGCTCCGCTGGACGAACGTCCTCCCGCGCGCGGTCGCTTCCAACAACTGGGTGATCGCGCCGCGGAAGACGGCCGGCGGCCACGCCATCCTCGCCAACGATCCGCATCTCGAGGTCAACCGCCTTCCCAACGTCTGGTACGAGATCGTCGTCGAGCTCGCCGGAGCGCTTCTGCATCGCCGCCACGCTGCCCGGCCTCCCGCGCTGCTGATCGGCCGCACCAACGACCTCGCCTGGGGCGCGACCTACAGCTTCCTCGACGGCATCGACTCGTGGATCGAGGACTGTCGCGACGGAAGTATCGCCGGGTGCGGAATGGTCGCGATCGCTGGGCCCCGTTCCGCGTCCGCACCGAGGTCATCCGCCGGAAGAAGCAAGCCCGACGTCACGGTCAACTTCTACGAGAACGACCACGGCGTCCTCGACGGCGACCCGAACGAGCCCGGCTCCTACCTCGCGACGCGCTGGGCCTCCGGCGTCGGCACGGGGGCCGCGTCGCTCGCCGCGTGCTTCGGCATGTTCGCGCGCCGGCGACGTCGCGACCGGCATGAGCAATCTCGGCCGCCTCGAGCCCGCCTTCAACTGGGTGCTCGCCGACCGCCACGGCGACATCGGCTACCAGATGTCGGGCTGCATGCCGGTCCGACGGAACGGGTGGAACGGCCTCGTGCCGGTCGCGGGCTGGGACTCCGAGAACGACTGGCAGGGCCTCGTCGCCCCCGAGGACCTGCCGCGCACCCGCAACCCCGAGAGCGGGTTCCTCGCGACCGCCAACGACGACTTGAACCACCTCGGGAAGGCGCGCAGCCGATCAACCTGCCGATGGGCCCGTACCGCGCCGAGCGCATCGCGGCGCTGCTCGCCGCTCGCGACGACTGGACGGTCGCCGACGTCGAGCTGATGCAGATGGACGTGCTCTCGCTGCACGCCGAGCGCTTCATGATGCTCCTCCGGCCGCTCCTTCCGGTGACACCCTCGGCCGACATCCTACGCAGCTGGGACTGTCGCTACGACCCGGCCTCGATCGGCGCGACGCTCTTCGAGCGCTTCTATCGCGGGCTCATCCGCGAGGTCTTCGGCGGCGTCTGCGGCGCCGAGGTCATGCGGCACGTGACCGGCGAGACCTCGATCCTCGCGGACTTCTACTACAACCTCGATCGCATCCTGCTCGCCGACACGAGCGTCTGGTTCGGCGGACGAGAGCCGCGACCAGATCTTCGCCCGCGTCCTCACCCGCTCGCTCGACGGTCCGCTCACCACGTGGGGAAGCGAGCAACGCGTGATGATGAAGCACCTCATGCTCGGCGGCCGCTTCCCGGTATGGCTCGGCTTCGACCGCGGCCCGATCGCGCTCCGCGGCAATCGCGCCACCATCCACCAGGGGCAGGTCTATCGCGCGGGCGGACGGGTCACGAGCTTCGCGCCGTCGTATCGTCTGGTGACCGACCTCGGCGAGAAGAGCGCCCATACGAGCCTCGCCGGCGGACCCTCGGATCGCCGCTTTTCGCCGTGGTACGCGTCGGAGGTCGACGCCTGGCTCGCCGGGCGGTTCAAGACGCTCCGGCCCGGGCCGGCGTTGCCCCCATGACGCCCGAGCCCGACCCGCTCGCGTCCGTCACGACCGCGACGCGGAGCGCGAGCGAGGCGCCGACGCCGTCCGTGCCGGCCCCGAGCCACGCCCCGTCGGCGACGCGCAGCGACCTGCAGCTCGGCCGCCGCCTCGTCCACTGCGCGAACGGCTGCGCCATCGCGACCGCCTACGCCCTCATCTTCACCCACCAGCAGATCGTCCACACCTTCGGGTCGATCGCGTGCCTCGTCTACATCCTCGACCGCGTCCGCATCTTCTATCCGGAGCTGCTCGAGCGCGCGCCGTGGATCAACCGCCTGCTCTTCCGGGCCGAGGAGCAGTTCAAGGAATCGGCGATGACGCCGTACGCGATCGCCATTCTGCTGACGCTCCTCACCTTCCCGAAGACGATCGCCGCTGATCGCGATCTACACGCTCGCGATCGCCGATCCGCTGTCGGCGCTGGTCGGCATCACGTGGGGCCGGCGCCACATCGTGCAGGGAAAGAGCGTCGAGGGCTCGCTCGCGTTCTTCGTCGCGACCGCCGTCATCACCGCGGTCGTCTTCCGCACGACGACCGTGGTCGCCGCGGGCCCGCTCGTCGCGGTCGCGCTCGTGATCGGCGTCGCGGGTGCCGTTTTCGAGATGCTGCCGCTCCGCCTCGACGACAACCTCACCATTCCGCTCTTCGTCGGCTTCGCGGGCTGGGCGGTGTGCGCGCTCGCCGGCATCCGTCCCGCCCTCGAGGCCGTCGGCGCGATGCACGTCGTCTACATCCTGCGCTGCAAGCGACGGTACGCTCTACACCGGCGCCGCCAAGGATCTGCCGCGCCGCCTCGAGCAGCACGCGGCGGGACGCGCGTCGCGCTACACGCGCTCGCGTCTGCCGGTCGAGCTCCTGTGGTCGCGGCGCGTGCGCTCGTGGGGCGACGCGCTCAAGCACCGAGCACTGGATCAAGACGCTCAGCCGGAGCGAGAAGGACGCGCTGGTCGGCGGCGCGCGCCTGCGCCGCCCGCGCTCGCGAGGGCCGAAGCCATGACCGCGGCGGTCATCCTCTCCGTCCAAAGCGTCGGCAAGGCGTACGGGGCGACGCCGCTCTTCACCGATCTTCTCGCTGACGCTCGCCGAGGGCGACCGCGTCGGCGTCGTCGGCCCGAACGGCAGCGGCAAGTCGACGCTGCTCCGCATCCTCGCCGGCCTCGAGACGCCGGACCACGGGACGCGGGCGCTCCGCCGCCTCGCGCGCGTCGGCTACGTGCCGCAGGACCCGACCTTCCTCGCCGGTGCCAGCGCCGAGCAGGTCGTCGAGGCCGCGCTCGCCGAGGACGTGCACGACGCCGGCGAGGCGGCGCTCCGGATCGCGAAGGCGCTCAGCCGCGCCGGTTTCGACGACCTCGACGGTCGCCGTCGACACGCTCTCCGGCGGCTGGCGGAAGCGGCTCGCGATCGTCCGCGAGCTCGCCCGGGCGCCCGCCGTGCTGCTCCTCGACGAGCCGACCAATCACCTCGACCTCGCCGGCATCGTCTGGCTCGAGACCCTGCTCCGCGCCGAGCGCCTCGCGTATCTGGTGGTCAGCCACGACCGCTGGTTCCTCGAGACCGTCGCCGAGCGCATGGTCGAGATCGACCGCGTCCACGCCGGGCGGCCTCTTCGAGACCGTCGGCCGCTACAGCGATTTCCTCGAGCGCCGCGACGACGCCGCTCCGCGAGCAGGCGGCGTACCGCGAGACTCTCGCCAACCGCGTGCGCGGCGAGATCGCGTGGCTCCGTCAGGGCGCCAAGGCGCGCACCACCAAGCAACAGGCGCGGATCGCGGAGGCCGCGCGCCTGATCGACGAGCTCGCCGCGGCCGACGACCGCGCCCGCACCGCCAAGGCCGGCATCACCTTCACCGCGTCGGGACGGCAGACGCGGCGCCTCGATCGTCGCGAACGGCCTCGGCAAGGATCGCGGCGGACGCTCGATCATCGCCAAGCCTCGACCTCGTGCTCCGCCCGGGCGTGCGTCTCGGCCTCCTCGGCGCGAACGGCAGCGGCAAGAGCACGCTGCTGCCAGCTGCTCGCCGGCACGCTCGCTCCCGATCGCGGCACGCTCACCCACGCCGACGAGCTTCGCGTCGTGCACTTCGACGCAGGAGCGCGGCGGCCTCGATCCCGCCTGGTCGCTCCGCCAGGCCCTCGCCGGCGACAGCGACAGCGTCATCTACCGCGACCGTTCGCTGCACGTGACCTCGTGGGCGAAGCGCTTCCTCTTCCGCACCGAGCAGCTCGGGCAACCGGTCGGGCAGCTCTCGGGCGGCGAGCGCGCCCGCGTCCACATCGCTCGCCTGATGCTCCGGCCGGCCGACGTCCTCCTCCTCGACGAGCCGACCAACGACCTCGACATCCCGACCCTCGAGGTCCTCGAGGAGAGCCTGCTCGAGTTCCCGGGCGCGATCGTGCTGGTGACCCACGACCGGCTTCCTCCTCGACCGCGTCTCGACCGCGCTCCTGGCCCTCGACGGCCAAGGCGGCGTCACCGCCTTCGCCGACCTCGCCCAGTGGCAAGCCGCGGAGAGCGCCGCCGAGGCGGCGGCCGGGGAGTCACGCGCGCCGCGCCGACACCCAGCCCGGCGCGACCCCGACGCGAAAGCGTCTCAGCTATCACGAGCAACGCGAGTGGGACGACGATCGAGGCGACGATCCTCGCCGCCGAGAACGAGCTCGCCGCCTGTCGCGGCCGGCCTCGAGGATCCCGCCGTCGCCTCGGACGCCGGCGAGCTCGCCCGCCGCTACGCCGAGACCGAAGCCGCGACCCTCCGCGTCGAGCAGCTCTACGCCCGCTGGTCCGAGCTCGACGCCAAGCGGGGCTGAGTCCCCGCGGATCAGCAGCGCCTCACCTACCGACCGTGCAACAGGACTTTCGGACCGTCCGGGAAGTGGACGTCGATCTTGACGCTGTCCCGCTCGGCGACCACTACCCCGAGGCCGAAGGACGCGTGCTTGATGATCTCGCCCGGGGCAAAGCGCTCGCTGGTCGCGTAGGTCCGCGCCGCGTTGCCCGTCCGCCCACGCAGCAAGGTCTCGTATTCACTACGCTTTGGCGTTGCGTCCGCGGCCTTCTTGGTGGAGCTCTTGCGGGCGGTGCCGGTCCCTTTGGTGGCCGCTCCGGGGCGCGTCGGGACGATAGGCGTGCTGGCCGCGGCAGGTGTTGCAGTGCACCCGGGTGATCTTGCCCTCGACCATCGCTTCGACGGTGTGGGCGAGGACGAGCTTGCACTTGGTGCACCAACTGTCGACCGTCGAGCCGGTCTTGGTCTTGGGAGTCGCCATGGGTGCCGACGGCGATAGCACGTTTGGAGCCGAAGGGCGACCGCACCAAGAGGCTCGCGATCGACACTCGTGATCACCGACCCGGCGTTCACAAAGCGCGCCGCTTCCTGCTAGCACCTCCGCGTGCGTTCGCGCTGGTCGCTGGTGGTCGCGTGGGGATGCGCCGTCGCGCCTCGCGGGCGCGGCACTCGCAGCGGCTCATTCCGGTCGTCCGCGACCAGCTGCGCGCGCCCTTCGACTCTGATCTCGGAAGGGCCGCACATGTGCACCGTCAAGGCGATCTGGAGCGGCTCCGACATCTACGCCCGCGCGTCCTTCCTCGATCTGCCCTTCTTCATGACGCCCCTATACCGCCGCTCTATCACGCGCTGGTCGCGGTCCTGCCGCAGGATCCCGGGAACGCCTTCTTCACCGGCCGGCTGGTCGCGGCCTGCTTCATGGCGGCTCGCCGCCGCGACGCTCATCGTCGTCGCGCGCGCGCGGCCACCGGGCGACGGCGGCCTTGGCCCTCGGCGTGTTCTTCCTGGTGCACGCGGTGACCGGGAACACCGCGTACCTCGCGCTCGGACAGCATGGCGCTCTGCTTTTCCGTCTGGGCGGTGGTGACGGCGGCCCGCGCGCCGGACGCGCGCCGGCGTGGTCGCGGCCGGCGTGCTCGCGGCGCTCGCGGTCGCCGGCAAGCAGTCGTTCCTCGCGGCCGGCGTCGCGTGCGTGCTGCACGTAGCCCTCCACCGCCCGCGCGACCTTCCGGCGTTCCTCGCCGCCGGCGCCGCCGTCGGCCCGGGCCTCGGCGCCGCGGCGACCGCGTGGTTCGGGCGCGACTTCTGGTTCGCCGTCACGATCCCGCTCACCGACTACCCGCGCGACGTCGAGAGCTACTGGGTCCATTGGCAGATGATGGTCGCGCAGCCGCTCGTGCGCTTCGTGTTCGCCGCGGCCGCGTCGCGACGATCGCCGCGTTCGTGCGGAGCGGCCGGCGCATCACGCATCTGGCGACGCCCTACCTCGTCTACGCCGCCGTCGCCTGGACGCTGCAGAACGCGGTCAGTGACCGGCGTCGGCGCCGAGAACCACAACCTGATCGAGCCGATGCTTGCGACGCTAGCTCTGGATCGTCGTCGCGGCGCCAGCTCGACGAGGCGCGGACCGTTGCCGGATCGGCTGGCCTCTACGCCGCCGGCCTCGCCGCGCTCGCCGCCGCCACGGTCCTCGAGGTCCGGAGCCGCCGACCCGTCGCTCTACTCTACACCGACCCGCGCCCGCACCGAACGCTACGTGACAAGCGCGCCGCGGCCGACCGCGGCGCGATGGAGCGCTCCGGGGTCGCGCACGGCCGCATGCTGGAACCTCAAGAACTCGCAGGTCCCGCACGACTTCGCCGGCGACTTCACGCTGAACGACGTCTGGATGTACGTCACCGTCTCCGGAACACGCGGCCCGAGATCCGTCGACCGACTCGTACAGGCCATCGATCGCAGGACGTTCGACGCGATCCTCGACCTCACCGGGCGTGGTGATCGTCGAAGCACGACATCGGCGACGGCCGTGGTCGCGCATCATCCACGCCGTCTTCGAAACTACGCGTCGCGTACCACGGCGAGCGAGGTGAACGTCCTCACGCGCCGCGCATCGCCGGCGTCCTGAGCTGGGCGGCGCGTCAGGCCGGCGAACGCAAGCGGTTCCCGTAGCGATCGAGCGACACCACCTCTTCGACCGGCTTCCGCGTCGTCGGCCCGTAGCGTCCCGATCGGCCAGCCCATCGGCACGACCGCGACCGGGCGTCGACGTTCCACGGCAGGCCGAGCGCCCAGCGCGCGAGCGTCTTGCTCCAGAGCGGCAACGTGATGAGCGCGGCGCCGAGGCCCGCGGCGCGCGCCGCCAGCAGGAGGTTCTGCACCGACGGATAGATCGACCCGTACAGACTGCCGCTCGCGACCGACGGCCAGGGCGGGATCCACGCGTTCAGGCACGCGACGACGAGTGACCGGGATCTCCTCGAAGTGATCGGCCTGCCACTGCACGGCGTCGATGATGCGCAGCATCTTGTCGTCGCCTGCGCGCGCGCGCCATCCAGCGCCCGATGCCCGCCGTACGCCGCCCACGCCGTGCGGTTCAGGCGCGCGAGCTTGGCCTTCACCGCGCGATCCTTCACGACCACGAACTCCCAGTTCTGCGCGTTCGATGCCCGTCGGCGCCTTCAAGCGCGAGCTCGATGCACTTCAGGACGAGCGCGTCGTCGACCGGATCGGGCTTCAGGCGGCGGATCGCGCGCTGCGTCCGCATCGCCTCCTCGAGCGTCATCGCGAAGGGTTCGGGCTTGGGCATCGCCATGGTCAGGCTCCTTTGCCGAGTTCGCCTGCCGGAACGGAAGATCAGGCTCCTTTTCAGCAACGGCTTCACTTCATGAAGCGCTCGGCCATCGAGCGTGCCGCTGCCGACGTCGGCGAGGTCCTGGAACCAGAGGATGATGAGCTCGGCGCCGCGCTCGATGTAGAAGTTGAGCTCCTTCGCGATCTGCTCCGGCGTGCCGGTGCAGCGACTCGTCGAGGAAGCCCTTGATGCGATCGGGGTTCACGCCCGGCCAGCAGCGCGCGATGTGGGCCGCGCGCTCGGCGTCGTCGTTGAAGATGGCGCAGGTGCGCTCGACCGAGACCCGCATCGTCTTCGGATCGCGGCCGAGGTCCCTGCAGTGCTGGTGCAGGATGCTGAGCTTCTCCTCGAAGACCGCCTGGCCGCGGTTGTGGTTCCAGCCCTCGGCGAGCTCGGCGACCATGCGGAGGCCGACCTTCGGTCCCTGCGAGCCGATCCAGAGCGGCGGGTGCGGCGTCTGCGAGCGGCTTCGGCTCGTTCACCGCGCCCTTCGACCGAGAGGTACTTGCCGCTGACCGTCGCCTTCTCCTCGGTCCACATCGCCTTCAGGATGCGCGCGGTGTCGGCCATGCGGTCGAGGCCGCTCGCGGATCTTCGGGAACGGGTACTCGTAGGCGTCGAACTCGTCCTGCTTCCAACCCGCGCCGAGCCCGACGTCGACGCGCCCGCCGCTGATGACGTCGACGCACGCGCTCACCTTCGCGAGGTAGCCGGGGTTGCGGTAGAGCGAGCAGGTCACGAGCTGCCCGAGGCGGATCTTCTTCGTCGCCTCCGCGAGCGCCGCCATCGTCGTCCAGCACTCGAAGGTCGGCTCGATCTCCGTCCGCGGCACCGTGTGGAAGTGATCGTAGAGCCAGAGCGAGTCCCAGCCGATCTCTTCGCAGCGTCTGGGCGACGCTCCTCTGAGCTTCGCCCACTGCGCCGCGCCGCTCTTGACGCCGCGCAGCTCGAGCCGCCATCCCTGCGGTGCGAACGTGCCGAACTGAACCATGGCGAAGCCTCCGTGCCGTTGGTGGGTGTGTGGGTGAAAGTGCGGGACGGACTCGCCGAGAAGCAAGAGCCGTCGCAGCAGATCGTACGCGACCGACGCGCAGGCGGTGCCGAGTCGCAACTTGACCATGATGACCAGATCGCGTATTACCGTCGGCTCGATGGCGTCCGTACCCAGTGCACGCAGGCCAAGGCCAAACTGAGCGATATCTGCGGCGCGTGAAACAGCCGCAGCATGCCAATCTCGACGCTCGAGCGCGGGACCGGCCGACGACGGGTCGTCCCGCCAATCGCGTCACGGCCTGGGACGTCTACGCGCGCTCATTCGACCAGCGGAGCGCCAGGTCGCTACGCAAGGGCACGGGCTGACGCCAGACGGATCATTCGGCGCGCGCGCCGCGAGGCGCTGCGCGTCGGCCTCGCGCGTCGCGATCGTCGACGACTGCCTACGACGACAGCTCGTCTGCTGAACGCTGGGTCGGCGAACGCCGTGCGCGCCCGCCACGTCCGGCGCTACGACCGTGCCCGACGAGGTGTTTCACATCTTGTCGCCGAAAGCATCGGCGGTCAGCGTGCGCGATTTCATCGCCCGCGGGTGGCACTGCGGCCTTGGCAGTCGAGACTAGCACTCCCGCAGCTCGGCTCGATGGGTAGCGTCGCGAGCACCCGCATGGACCTTGCCGATGCCTCGTTGGTCATCGCCGCCAGAAGTGTTGCCGGGACGCCGCATCTTCACTCGTCGATCGCCGCGGTCGCGCATACGGCCTCAGTAGCGCTCGTCATTTCGGCGTCGAGATCGTCTTCATGGCCGTGAGCGTCGACGTGCGTTGCAAGAAATGCGGCGGCCACCGCCGCCTCGCCGTCGGCGATCCGGCGCAGAAGCCCCTCGAGGAATTCGTGCACTACGTCGCGAGCGGCTCTCCCACAAACCGAGCCTAAGTGCTTCGGCGGGCATCTCGAGCTGCAGACGCTGGTCGCCGGGGTTCTGGGAGTCGATTGGAGACGCTCGAGGCTGGGCGCGGACGCGCGAGGACTCCCGACCGCGCACAGCCAGCCGACAGTATGCCTCAGTCGCCCTCGGCTCGCTGCGGACCGCTGCAGACGCGCAGATTGAGGCTCGACGTCGACATTGCATTGTGCACTGCACGACGTTGCGTTGTGCAATGCACGACTCGCGAACGCGCCGCCTTCCTCTAGGTAGAATCGGAGCTCCTCCGCGGATGACGATGGTATGCGGGTTGCTTCCTCTGCGGATCGGGAGACGCGTCCGTCTCGGAGTTCACCACCGATACCATCATGACGATCAGGCCGGGCTTCCGGGACTTTGTTTACCGGATGGCGGCCGGCGCCGCGATTGCTGCTGGTCATCGTGCTGACGGCGTTTGATCGCCATTCAACCGCGGGCAGAGCCCCGCCGAGCAGCTGGCGTGGCACTGGCCAAGCGGATGGAGATGGTGGATGCGATGAGCCTGGCGCTCAGATCGGCCGCGGAGGCCGAGAAAGCGCATCCTCGCGATCACGGGTCGCTACTGAGCGTTCGCGGACCAAGCGCGCGGCGGCAGAGTCGGACGGTGCAGCAACGGCGAGCTCGAGCCTCGAAACGTTGCTCCGCGTCGATGGGACCGAGAACGAGGAGCAGCTGCTCCCGAGTTCGACCAGGTCTTCGCCGACTTCCAGCGCGTCGACGACCAGATTCTCGCGTTGGCGGTCAGAACACCAATCTCAAAGCGTATGCCCTGGCCTACGGTGCGGCCGCCAGACGTTGCGAGACATGGAAGCGTCCTCTCCCGTCTCACGACGGAGCCCGCACTGACCGACGACGCTGGCGCTCGCGCCGAGGTCGCGGCGCTGCACGCGTGCCGGAGCCTCCACCGCGCACATCGCGGAGAGACCGACGAGAGGATGGCAACGGAAGCGGACATGACGCGCGAGCACGAGGTCCGACAGGTCTCGTCGCCCATCGCCGCCATCGACGGCGAAGGCCCCAACCTCCAGGCTGCGGTCGCGCGGGGGTCCACCTCGGGGTCGAGGCCAGATTCTCGCGTTGTCGCGCTGAGCAACATCAACGTGCTGTCCCTCTCGCTCTCCTTGAATCGCAAGCGACAGGTGACGCGGCCCGCGTGCCAGACGCGCTGACCGAGTTGCGCGACGCGATCAAGGCCGAAGCCGATCGCCGGCGGAATGAATTTCGATCCGCCTTGCCCCCGGTAACACGAGCACCATGAATGATCACATTCAGCCCGACGACCGAATGCCGCTGCGTCGACCGACCTCCGCTGACGCCGCCGCGTCGACTCGGACGCGTCGTCTTCGGCGACGACGCAAAGATCCGCTCTCGCCGACGATCTTCCATCAGGTCTCATCTGGTCGCGTTCCTCGCCTGGGTCGGTCTCGGCGCCGACGGGCTCTCGTCGTCCTGCTACGGCCCGGAGGAGGCGTACCTCGCGCTCGGCGACGAGCGTTTCCTGGCGCTCTTCCTCGTCCTCGCCATGACGCATCACCGTGCTCGTGATCTCGGCGAGCTACTCGCAGATCATCGAGCTCTTTCCGACCGGCGGCGGCGGCTACCTGGTGGCGACGAAGCTCCTCGGCCCGCTGCCCGGCGTGATCTCCGGGATGCGCGCTGGTGTTCGACTACGTCCTGACGATCGCGATCTCGATTGCGCAGCGGAGCGGACGCGATCTTCAGCTTCCTCCCGGAACACTGGTTGGCGTGGAAGCTCTTCGCGGCGATCGCCGCCGTCGGCGCGCTGATCATTTGAACATGCGGGGCGTCAAAGAGTCGGTCACGGTGCTGGTACCGATCTTCATCACGTTTCTGGTGACGCACGTGATCGTCATCGTGGTCGCCGTGGCGAGTCATGCCCACGAGCTCCGCCGCTCGTGGTCGGCGCCGCCCACGACACGAGCAGCGAGATCGGCCGTCTTGGCTTTCTGACGCATCGCCATCGCCTTTCTACGCGCCTATAGCCTCGGCGGCGGGACCTACACCGGCATCGAGGCGGTCTCGAACGGCCTGCAGATCCTGCGCGAGCCGAAGGTACGCACCGGGAAGCGCACCATGCTGTACATGGCGGTGTCGCTGGCGTTCACCGCCGGCGGCATTCTGCTCGCGTACTCTGCTGCTCCGCATCGAGCACCAGCCCGGCCGCACCCTGAACGCGACCCTCATCGATCGCGTCGCCGGTGGATGGCACCTCGGCGGCCTCAGATCGGTCACGGCTTTCTCCTCGTCGCATTGGTCAGCGAAGGGGCGCTGCTCTTCGTCGCCGCGCAGGCGGGCTTTCTCGACGGACCCGCGCGTGCTCGCCAACATGGCCGTCGACTCCTGGGTGCCGCACCGCTTCTACCAGCTGAGCGACCGCCTGGTGACCAAGAACGGCATCATGATCATGGGCTCGGCGGCGCTTGGCGGTGCTGCTCTACACCGCCGGCCAAGTGCGGCTCCTGGTCGTGCTCTACAGCATCAACGTCTTCCTGACGTTCTCGCTGTCGCAGCTCGGCATGTGCGTCCATTGGTGGCAGGAGCGGCGGCGCGAACGCCGCTGGCTGCGCAGGCTGACCATCAACGGCATCGGCCTCGCGCTCACGAGCAGCATCCTGGTGTTCACCACCGTCCTCAAATTCGAGCAGGGCGGGTGGGTCACCGTCGCGATCACCGCGGCCTTCGTCGGCGGCTGTCTCTACATTCGCGGCCACTACCGCACCGTCGGGCGCGCGCTTCGCCGGCTCGACGACCAGCTGCTCGACTTTCCCGTGATCGGGAACGAGCACATGCCGTTGGTGCGCGACACCACCAAGCCGACCGCCGTCATTCTGGTGACCGACTACAACGGGATCGGCCTCCACAGCGTGCTCGCCATCCCGCAGCTCTTCGGGAACCACTTCCAAAACTTCGTCTTCGTTTCGGTCGGCGTCATCGATTCGCAGCGCTTCAAGGGCGCCGACGAGATCGACCACCTCAAGTGCTCCACCGAAGCGATGCTGAAGCGCTACGTCGACTTCGTGCGACAGCACGGCCGCTACGGCAGTATTGGTACGCCCTCGGGACGGACGCCGTCGAGGAAATCGAAAAGCTCTGCATGCAGATCGCCCGCACGTTCCGGCGGACCGCCTTCTTCGCCGGGAAGCTCGTCTTCGAGGAGGAGAACTTCCTGACCCGCCAGCTTCACAACCAGGCGTCGATGGCGATTCAACGCCGCCTGCAGTTCAAGGGGCTGCAGATGATCGTGCTGCCGATCCGGGCGCTGTAGACCGGCGACGTAGAGCTCGGGCGACCTCGCCTCCGGCAGAAGACCCTGCGCACGCATCCACAGAGCAGCGTCGCGGAACGTCGTCTCGAGCGGCCGGAACGTGACCCGAGCTCGCGCTCGGCCTTCGTCGAGTCGTAGAGATTGTAGGGGCCGGTCGCGCGGAGATTGCGGTAGGTGGCGAGCCCGATCAGCACCGGCCGACCCGAGAGACGCGCCCACGCTTCGTTGCCCGCGGCGACGACGCCGAAGTGGGAACGGGATCCGGCGCGTCAGGGGCGGGAACGCCGGTCACGCGCGCCAGCAGGTGTAGGCGTCGCGGAGGTGCAGGCGGCGGCCGGCGACGACGTAGCGCGCACCGCGCTCGGCGCGGGCTTCCGCCTCGACGCAGGCGCGCGCGACGTCGCGCGCGTCGACGAGCGGAAGGTGCGCGTCGACGATCCCCGGCAGGCGGCGGCCGCGAAGTCGGCGTCATCTGGCCGGCCGCGGTCGGGCCGGCGTCGCCGGGACCGTTCATGAAGCCGGGGAGGACGAACGCGGCAAAGAACTCCGGGTGCGCGCGAGCGCCCTCCGTGACGGCGGCGTCGGCGAGGATCTTCGAGCGAAAGTAGTCGTTGCCGGTCGCCGCGGCGTCCTCGGGAAGCGTCTCGTCGACCGGCCGACCGTCGCGGCGACGGACGGCGAGCGTGCCGATGCTGCTCGCGTGCAGGAAGCGGCGTACGCCCGTTGTCAGTGCCAGCGCGATCAACGACGCGTCCCGTCGACCACGGCTTGAGCGCGGCCAATGCGATCCTCCGCGATAGCTTTCGCGAAAATAGGCGGCGGTATGGAAGATCGCGTCGACGCCGGCGGGCCGGGGCGAAGCGCGCGGCATCTCGATCCGTGCCGGCCACCAGCGGTGAGGTTGGGAATCCCGGCGAGCAGACGGCGGGCCCGCGCGTCGTCGCCCGGACGAGCGCGCGCACGGCCCAGCCGCGGTCCGCGAGCTCGCGCACGAGTTGTTGCCGAGGAGGCCCGGTCGCTCCGGTGACGAACGCGGTCCTCATCGTGCGGCCTCGGCCGGCACGACGCCGAGCTGCTGCAGCGGCTCGAGACGATCGTAGTACGCGCTCGCGCTGGACCCGACCCGCCTCGAACTCGAACGCGCTCCGACGAAGGACACGACGACCGCGCGGCCCGTCGGCGCGAGCGTCGACCGCGCCGAGGCGGAGCGGTCCGTCGTGCGTGCCGTGCAGCCGACCTTCGATCAGGAACCGGCTTTCCGCGCGGCGAAGCGACGGAGATCGGCGCGGACGTCGGGAAACGCCGCGATCAAGGCCCGCTCGCGCGCGAGGGCGGCGTCGCGCGTCGGGTCTCCTCGCAGGCCCGGTAGTGCACGTCGGGCGCCCAGAGTGCCGCGAGCGCGGCGGAGATCGCGGCCGTTGAACGCGGCCTCGGCGAGACGGGGGTAGTCGGACGGTTCGAGCATCGAGCGTTTCCTCCTTGGTCAGGGAGGAAGTAGCCGCGACCCGTGTTGCGTGGAAGGCGCGTCGATGCAAACCAGCGTTGCATGAAAGCAAAACGAGCCGAGGCCGCGATCCAGTGGGACGATCTGCGATTGCTCTTGGAGGTCGCACGCAGCGGGGACCTGCTCGCCGCGGGCCGGAGCGTCGACGCCGCCACCTCGACGGTGTCGCGCCGCCTGACCCGGCTCGAGCGTCAGGCGGGCACGCCGCTCCTCGAACGGCGGAACGACGGCGCGCGTCTGACCGAGGCCGGACGGCGCCTCGCCGAGGTGGCCGAGGATCTCGCCCTCCGGCTCGGCGCGCGCCTCCGCGACCTGCCCTCGGGCGAACGGGCCCTCGAAGGCACGATCCGGATCACTGGCCGGCGACGGCTTCGCGGAGATCCTCATCCGGGCGATCGCCGAGGTTCGTCGAGCGCCATCCCGGCGTCGGCTTCGAGGTCGCGATCGAGACCCACGAGCTCGACCTCCGTCGCCGCGAGGCCGACCTCGCCATCCGCACCGGCACCCGCCGCGAGCCGTCACTCATCTATCGCGCGCTCGGCCGCCTCCCTACGGCCTCTACGCCTCGCCCGGTCTACCTCGCCCGTCGCGGCGCGCCGCGCTCGGAGGCGGATCTCGCGAGCACGACGTCCTCGGCTTCGCCGGCCCGGCCGAGCTCCCGATCATGCGCTGGCTCCGCGCGGCATCACGCGCTTCGCGTGCGCCATCGGCGCTCCTCGTCGCCCCCGGCGCCGGCGTCGCGGCGCTCCCGCGGCGACTGACGCGGTGGCGCTAGTCGCATCCCGACGCCGCGCGCCTTCGCCGAGCATCCGCCGCTTCACCGCGGCGGCGCGCTGGCTACTACCCGCCATCGTGAGGCCCGCCGCTCACGGAGAGCACCTGCCCCGTGATGAATCCCGCCGCCGGCGACGCGAAGAACGCGACCGCTTCGGCGATCTCGTCCGGCGTGCCGAGACGGCGGAACGGGATGGCCTTGCTCATGCCGGCGACGATCTTGGCGCCCTGCTCGCTCGCGCCGACCGACTTGAGCAACGCGGTGTCGATCGGACCGGGGCAGACGACGTTCACGGGGACCAGGTCGCGCGCGAGCTCGCGGGCGAGCGCCTTCGAGAAGCCGATGATGGCGGCCTTGCAGCCCGAGTAGACGGCTTCGCCTGAAGCTCCCGACGCGGGCGGCGTCGGAGCTGATGCTGATGATCCGTCCCTCGTTGCCGGCGGCGGTGACGTCGGCGAGCGCAGCGTGCGTGCAGAGCAGCATGCCGCGGTAGTTGATGTCGATGATCTTCTGCCAGGTCGCGGGATCGCCCTTCCGCGAACATGCCGAAGACGTCCCAGCCGGCGTTGTTGACGAGCACACGCGTCGAGGCCGAGGCGCGCCTTCAGGTCGCCGAAGGCGCGCGCGACTTGCGCCTCGTCGGTCACGTCGGCGGTGACGGCCGAGCGCGACCACCCGCGGCGACGACGGCGTCGCAGGTGGCGTCGGGCGCCGGCGCGGTCGCGGTCGAGGACGCCAATCGCGAAGCCCGTCGCGCGCGAGTCGGAGCGCGAGCGCGCGCCCGATTCCACGCACCACCCGTGACGACGGCAACCGCGGAGATCGTCATGAGCCATGCGGTGCGTCTCGCGCGGCGGGCGTCGTGAGTCAAGCTGATCTCTCGAGGCGGTAGTGTCTCAGTTTGGCAATGCCCGATCTCGGTGTGCCGCGAGCGGTCATCGTTCGGTGTCGCCGGCGGGCGATCCATTGCAGCAAACAACGATCGACTGGCGCGCAGACGCGCTGCGCCGCATCCGGAGCTGCATGAAGATTCAATGAGGATTGCAGCAGGCGGGCGGGTCGGGGATGGCCTCGAGGCAGCCTCGCGTGTGCGCAAGACAGAGAGCCTACGGCGGGCTTTGTAAGCTGGGTGCCAGCGACCCGGCGACCGTAGGAGCCATCCCCGACCCGCTCGCCTGCCGCCGCTTCCGAGGGCATCGGCGTCCCGATGCGGTGATCAATCGAGTGACGAGTCGTCGCCGATACACGTCGTACGCATCGTTGCATTGACCAGCGTCATGACGACGGCGTATCACCACCCATTATGAGTCGGCCGAGGCGCATCACCGCCAACCTGCCCGAAGACCTCCTCGGCGACGCCATGAAGGTGACACAGAAAGGCATAACGGAAACGCTCGTCGAAGGCCTTCGCTTGGTGCGTCGATCACGGGGCTACGAGAAGGCGGTGGCTCTCCGTGGCAAGCTGCATCTCCACGTCGACCTGGAGACCTCTCGTGAGCGGCGTCGTCGTTGACACCTCGGTCTGGATCGAGTTGGTCTCCGGTGCTCGTCGTCGCGCGGGACCGCGCGGCGATCGCCGACCTCACGAGGCAGCTCACGCTGCATGACACCCCGCTCGATCATTGGATCCGCGTCGGCGAGCTGCGTCGCAGCCTGAAGGCGCGCGGCATCAGCGCCTCGACCCCCGACGCCCATGTGGCGCAATGCGCCCTCGATCGGAGAGCGCTCTTCCTGAGTCGCGATGCAATCTTTCCGAAAATCGCCCGACACTGCGAGCTGCGGGTGATCGACCGCTGAAGAGTCCTACTGCGGCTTCGCCCCGGAGGAGGGTAGCCGTCTCGAAAGGGTCCCACTCATGCTTTCGAGCCATGCAGGATCATCCCCTCACCATCACCGACCTCTTCACCTACGGCCGCACGGTGCACGCCGACAGCACGGTCGCGACGTTCGCGAGGGCGATCGCACGCGGCACGCGACGTTCGCCGCAGGTCGCCGAGCGCGCCGAGCGTCTCGCGGCGGCGCTCACGCGCCTCGGCATCAGGGCCGGACCGAGCGCGTCGCGACCTTCAGCTGGAACACGCAGGAGCACCTCGAGGCCTACTTCGCGGTGCCGGCGATGGGCGCCGTGCTGCACACGCTCAACATCCGGCTCTTCCCCGAGCAGCTCGTCTACATCGCCAACCACGCCGAGGACCGCGTCGTGATCGTCGACGGACTCGCTCGTGCCGCAGCTCGCCAAGGTGCGCGATCGAGCTGAAGACGGTGCGAGCACGTGATCGTGGTCGGCGAGCGGCGACGCGACGCGCGCTCGGCCGCGACGTGCTGCGCTACGAGGAGCTGCTCGCCGCCGAGCAGCCCGGCTACGCGTGGCCGGACGATCGACGAGCGCGCAGCGCCGCGGCCATGTGCTACACGAGCGGCACCACCGGCAACCCGAAGGGCGTCGGTCTACAGCCACCGCTCGACCTGGCTGCACTCGCTCGCCGTCACGCAGCCGGCGCCGGCCTACGCGCTGAACGACCGCGATCGCGTCCTGCTGATCGTGCCGATGTTCCACGCCAACGCCTGGGGCCTGCCGTACGCGGCGTGGCAGGTCGGCGCCGACCTCGTGCTGCCGGGCCGCTTCCTGCAGGCGGCGCCGCTCGCCCGCATGATCGCGGAGCGAGAAGCCGACGATCGCCGCGCGCCGTGCCGACGATCTGGAACGACATCCTGCGCCACGGCGAGGAGACCACGCTCGACCTCTCGTCGCTCCGCCTCGTGGTCGTGCGGCGGCTCGGCCGTGCCGCGCAGCCTGATGGAGCGCTTCCAGGAGCGCCACGGCGTCCGCATCATCCAGGCGTGGGGCATGACCGAGACGAGCCCGCTCGCGTCGATCGCGCTGCCGCCGAAGTGCGCGACGCGCCGACGACGAGATGGACTGGCGCGCGAAGACCGGACGCGATCTGCGCCGGCGTCGAGCTGCGCATCGTCGACGACGCCGGGCCAGCCGCTCGCCGTGGGACGGCAAGACCGCGGGCGAGATCGAGGTGCGCGGTCCGTGGATCACCGGCGCCTACTACCGGGATCCGCGCCGGACAAGTTCCACGACGGCTGGCTCCGCACCGGCGACGTCGGCACCGTCGACGCGAAGGGCTTCGTCCAGATCACCGACCGCGCCAAGGACGTCATCAAGTCGGGCGGCGAGTGGATCTCGTCGGTCGAGCTCGAGAACGCGATCATGGCGCATCCCGACGTCGTCGAGGCCGCCGTCATCGGCGATCCCCGACGAGCGCTGGGAGGAGCGGCCGCTCGCCTGCGTCGTGCTGCGGCCCGGGACGACCACGCCGCCCGCCGACGCTGCAGGCGTTCCTCGCCGACGCGGGTCGCGCGCTGGTGGCTGCCCGAGCGCTTCGCGCTTCATCGCGGAGGTGCCGAAGACGAGCGTCGGCAAGTTCGACAAGAAGGTACTGCGCGCGCGCCACGCCGAGGGCGGGCTCACGGTGGTCGCGGTCGAACGCGGATAGCTCAGAGGCTGCGGAGATCCGCTGACTTTCACGCGGGCGCGCCGGCCGAGCCGTCGGAGCAAACGCTCGTCTGCCGTCGCCGACGTGGCGACGCGTCGCGGCTCCGCGAGCGCGCGAGCCCTACTTACTTCCAACGGCCGTGACCAGGGGCCGATGCTCGTCGGTCGTGAAGCTGATCGGCTTCGGTCGTCGCGGATCCCGCGTAGCAGAGCGCCAGGTCACCCGCGAGCGCGCGCCGTCGTGCTCCAGGTTTCGATCATGCCGCGCATTCGCGCGGCAGCGCGGCGGCGACGCCCGTCGCTCTGTAGGCGGCGATCTCGTCGGGCCGCGTCAGCACGTCGCACGCGGCCACGTTCGTGCCTTTGAACACGAAGGTGCTGAGGCCGCCCTTGAAGAGCATGTCGACGGCGCCGATGCGCGCTTCGCCGTCGCGCATGCGCTCTGGAAGGCTGCCAGCGCGCCACCACCTCGGGCCAGCTCGCATCCGGGACGTCGGCGCCGAGGAAGGCGGCGGCTACGCCGCATCTCGCCGGCGAGGTCCGCCCTGGGGTCGTTGTAGTGCACCATCGGTGAGATTCCGGACGCCGGCGCTCTTCCCAGTAGGTCGCGAGGTGGGTGAAGAAGGGGCCGGCGTCCACTCGATGCTCCAGCGCGCGAAGAAGGCATGGAGATCGCCGTCCAGGCACGGCAGTAGCGGCACGCCCTCGGGGGACTGCGCGTTCGCGCGTGTCGCGGACCTCGTCGCGGAAGTTCTCGATGTGGTCGCAGGAGCTGACACGCAGCGTCGCGACCGTCACGCCCGACGAAGACGTAGCGCGCCTCGTCGAGACCTGCGGATGCCGTCGGCCGGGGTGTGGGTCTTCGCCATGAAGCGACGATGCGCCAGCGCTGCAGCTGCGCGCGCATCTCTGGCGGCCGGCACCGATCTTCAGCTCGATCCACGGGCCGATCGCGAGGACGGGACCGGGCGAGGTCGCTGGTCGGCCAGAGGAGGCCCGCGACGATCGATTGCATCCAGGTGGTGCCGCACTTGGCGGGCGTGCACACGAAGACGCCGCCGGCACGACGCGCACGAAGCTCCCTGCCGGCGCGGCGCTGTCGGCGACGGCGGGAATTGTATTCGCGACGCTCCATGCCGTTTCCTTCCTCACCCGTCAGCGCCGGCGAGTGTCAATCCCGGGGCCAGTGGACGCACCTCGGCGCCTCGGCCATCGCAGACCGACGGAGGCCCCCATGATCACGCTCTGCTGACAACGCGTTCAGCCTCTGTTCGCCCGCGGGGTGTCCGCATGGCGCTCGAGCACAAGCGGCTGCTGGCGCCTCGCGGCGACCGATCGGTCCTCGCGGCGGCGGGCCACGCCAAAGCCTCGCGGCCGTGAACCGCGCGCGTCGAGGTCCCGGTCCTCGTGGACGGCGACCTGACCATCGTCAACTCGCCGCAGATCGTCGCGTATCTGAGCAGCGCTACCCTGGAACGACCGGTCTACCCGGCGGACCCGGCGACGCGGGCCGCGGCGCTCGCCTGGGAGCGCACCGCCGACACCCTCTTCGACGCCATCACCCACGACATCTCGAACGGGGGCTTCGGCTTTCCGGCAGGGACTCGGCCCGACGGCCTCCCTCGAGGCCGCCCGCGAGGATCGGCACCGATCTACGCCGACCTCGAACGGACGCTCGCCGACCGCGATTTTCTGCGGCGCGCTCTCGATCGCGGAGCTCGCGCTTTTTCCGCACCTCACCGCGATCCGCTTCCTCGACGTCGCGTTCGACGGCGCGACCCATCCGCGCCTCCTCGCCTGGTACAAACGCCTCCCGCCAGCTCGACGTCTGCCGCGCCGACGTCGAGCGCACGCAAGCGTTCCTCCGCGGCGTCGGTCCGAACCTGCAGCGACCGGCCCGCATCGTCTGGCGTGGCGACCGTATCGAGTGGCCGCTGGCGCGCGGATTCCACGCCTGGTTCTTGGGCGAGATCGAGGCCGGGCGGGTGGCGTGGCCGGGGCGCTGAGAGAGAGCCGCCATCAGCTCGGGGGCGGGCGGACGCGAGGTGACCGCGAAGAGCCAGACCTCGCCCTCGGGACGGGCCGGGTACTTCTTGAACGCGACATCGCGGACCGCCGCGACCACCGTCGCATCCTCGACCTTGGTGAGCGTCACCGGATAGCGCTTGCCCGCGATGCGGAGCGTCGCGCGTCCGTCTTCGAGGGCCGCGCGATGCCAGGTCTTGCCGGGCGGGAACTCGACCGCGGCCGGGACGTAGGCCTTCCCGTCGTGCACGACGATCCAGGTCGTCCCGCGATTTCGACTGCGACGCGAGCTGGAGCTCGATCTCGACGACGTCGGCCGCGAACGACCAACCGGTGACGGGCGCGGCGACGACCGCGCCGCTCGCCAACGGACCGCCCGGGATCGGCCCGGAGGCCCGTCGTGAAGACGCGCCCCGACGAAGACCAGGCCGACCAGCACCGCCAACGTCGCGAGGATACGCATGACCCACCGCAGCACGACCATCGGACGCCCTCCTGCCGTCTCCCTAGCGAGCGCCCCGCCCGAGTGAAGGATGCGATGAGATGTCGCACGCCGTTGATTTGGCGGCGCGCGCCATCACTATGGCCTCCGTGCACGCCAAACAGCCGCTGACCTCCATCGAAGCCTTCGCTCTCGCGCTCGTCGAGGCGAGCTCACGTCTCGACGGAACGGACGGCGCGAGCACCGGCGACGCGCCCCCGCTCGCGGCGCCGCCCGACGACGAGGCCGTAGCCGCGGTCGAGTAGGCGCGCGCCGATCCGGCCGTTCGCCATGGGGGCGCGGATCGACGACACGATGGCGCGGCAGATCCGCCAGCAACCGACCGGATCCCACGTACCGCGACGTCGCCCTCAGCTCGGGCGAGCGGCTCGCTAACTGGAAATAGATCGCGCGCGGATCCCGCAGCCGCGCAGGTGACCCGCGCCAAACTCGCAGGCGCATCGCCGTCGATCGTCTCCGCCGCGTGCTCGACGAGACGGAAGCTCCCCGCCGCAGAGCGGGCACGGCGTCGCCCTCCGCGATGACGTCGACGAGCGGCGGCGGCCGACCTCGAGGCGTCTGGGTTCGCGCCCGGCGCGAGGCGGGCGGAGGCGATCGAGGTCACGGACGCTGGTGCTGCGCCAGGCGGCGCGGGAGGCTGCCGCTTCCCCACCCGCCTCGACTCAGCGTGCGCGCGCGCGCGATCCACCACTGCCGCGCGTAGTTCGAGGTCACCGAGCGCGCTCGGGCGTCCGCGGCGCGTCTGTGGCGGGTCGCCGATCGGCGGCCGGCTCAGCCCGAAGGGTCGCCCGGCGACGGCGCGCGCCGGCGGCTCGCGGAATCGGCTCCGGATGCGGGTCGGGCTGCCTCGGCGGCACGACCGGCGGTCGTGCCGGCGGTCCTCGACGCGGCGGCCGCGGATCGGGAATCTCGCGCGGCGCCGCCGCGCATCAACCGATCATCGTCCCGCGTGGTGCGCCTTCCCGATCGTGAGCGGCAAGACGCGCGAGGACTCGCGTCGCAGAACGCGTCGAGGTCGTCCGGGCGGCGCGAGGTGATCGAGGTTGCCGTCCTCGACGACCGCGCGATCGACCCAACGTGCGCCCGGCGTTCTCGAGATCCTTTCGCACCGACGGCCACGAGGTGAGCTCGCGCCCCTCGACGACCTCGGCCTCGATCAACAGCTGCGGGCCGTGACAGATCGCCGCGAGCGGCTTGTTGGTCTCGGCGAAACGCCGCGGACGAACGCGACGATCGCCGGCGTTGGTCCGCAGGTGATCGAGCGGAATGGCCGCCCGGGATCACGAGCGCGTCGAACTGGTCGCAGGATCGACCTCCTACGGACGCACGTGATCGACGGTCGCCATGGCCTTGCCCTGCTTGCCCCGAGATCCGCTCGCCGCGCCTTCGCCGCCGATCGTCACCACCTCATGACCGGCGGCCTGTTGAAGCGCTCGACAGGCTCGCTGAGCTCGGAGTCCTCGAATCCTTCGCCGACGGGCATCGCGATTCTCGGCCATGAAGCGGATCCTCCGAGCCAGAGCGGTTGCAAGTCCGGGACCATCCGCGACCGGAGACGCGGCGCCAGGCGACGCCGCGCACGCGCGCTGCAAAGTCTGCAATCTGCCGAACGCCTTGAGCGGCGACGGCGCCGCTGTGCCATCCTGCCGCGCGCCATGCCTGGCGACGATCACGACCTCCGCGTGCGCGCCTCGAGCGCTTTCCTCACGCGCCGAGCTCGGCGGCCGACACCGTCCGGATCACGTAGCCTGTCGCGCTCGACCGAAGGCTTCTCGCAGGAGACCTTCCGCTTCGAGGTCGAGACTCGACGCGCCGGGACGCGCACGACGCGGCAGCGTACGTCGCCGAAGCGCAGGCCGGCTGCGCCGGCCTCCTCGAGCCCTACGATCTCGAGCCCGAGTTCCGCGTGCTGCACGCGCTCGTCATCCGATCCGCATCCCGTCTCCGCCGTACGCCCTGGTTCACGCGCGACCCGGCCGTCGCTCGATCGTCCCTTCTACGTGATGGAGCGCCTGCCCGGTGAGGTGCCGGTTCCCGCGGCGGCGCCCGGACGGGCGCGGGCCCTTCAGCGACGCCGAGCGCGCCGCGCCTCGGTCCCGACGTCGTCGGCGCGCTCGCCGCGGCTCCACGCCGATCGACTGGCGCGTCGCATGGCTCTCGCGTTTCTCGGCGATCCCGGGTCCGGACCCGCCGCCGCGGCGCGCGAGCTCGCGCGCTGGGAGGCGCGCATCGAGCGGCAGCGGCCTGCCGGCCGATCCGCGCCGATCACCGACGCCGCTCTGCTGGCTTCGCGCGTCACGTGCCCGAGCTGCGACGAGATCGACGCTCGTGCACGGCGACTACCGGCTCGGCAACTTCCTGGTCGAGCGCGACGGCGGCGGCGCACGGCTCACCGGCATTCTCGACTGGGAGATGGTGCACCTCGGCGATCCGCTCGAGGACCTCGCGTGGTGCGCTCGCCGCTCTGGCGCGGCCGGCACCGACTTCGCGCTCGGGGTTGCTGCCGCCCGACGAGTTGGTCGCCGCGCTGACGCGGACGCGACCGGCCGGCGCCGTCGACCCGACGCGCCTCGCGCTTCTACGGCGTGCTGACGATCGTCAAGATGATCGCGATCATGCTACGACCGGGCATCCGCGCGTTCCAGCGACGGCCGCACCGGCGACCTCCGGATGGCGATCTTCGACCACCAGCTGCCCTACCTGTCTCGTCCTGCTCGGCGATGACCCTCGACTCTTCGGCGCGAGGTGCCTGATGGCGCACCTCGCGGTCGAGACGCCTGCATCGACGGCGGTCGATGCAGACGCTGCGCGACGGCGGTGCTGCCGGACCGTCGCGACGCCGTTCGCGCGCGGCCAGCTCTACGCCGTGCCGTCGACGTGCTGCAGAACCTGCGGGACCGCGTCGAGCCGCGCGCCGATCTCGCCGAGGCCGAGAGCGACTCGGCGCCGCGGCGCTGCGCATGCCGCGCGGCGACTGCGCCGAGCTCGTCGCGCCGATGCCGCCGGCGCCGATCCGCGTCCGCGCGTTCGGCGCGCCGCCGCACCCAGCGGCCCGCCGGCTGGCGCGCGCCGCCGCGCTCCGCGCGGCGCTGGTCGACGCGCTCGCCGCGCATCGACGGCGCTGCCGGACACGACGGCGCGCGCCGGCGCGCGCCGCCGCTCGCGCGAGCACCTCGGCGCGCAGGCGATGCGCGACGTCGCCATGCTGAAGCCGTCGATGCTCGAGCGAGATCTCGCGAGGATGACGCCATGCTGACCCGCCTCGACGACTATCCGCTCCACCAGACCGCCGAGCCCGATCGCGCAGCCGGCGACCGGCGACCGCAACTTCTACGATCGCTACTTCTTCAACGGCTACAGCCGCGCCGGCGACCTGTTCTTCGCGGCCGCGCTCGGCGTCTACCCGAACCGTCGCGTCATGGACGCCGCATTCAGCGTCGTGCGCGGCGGCAAGCAGTGGGTCGTGCGCGCCTCGCGCCTTGCGCCCGCTCGAGCGCACGCGAGACCACGGTCGGACCGATCACGGTCGAGGTGCGTGGAGCCGCTGCGCGCGCTGCACGCTGCGCGTCGCCGACAACGACTACGGCCTCGCCGCCGACCTCGACGTTCTACCGCGCGGACCGCCGCGATCGAGGAGCCGCGCTTCACGCACCGCGTCGCCGGACGCGCTCGTCATGGACTCGACTCGCCTCACGCAGTTCGGCGCCTGGGACGGCACGCTCACGGCTCGGCGGCGACGACGATCGCCGATCGTCGCCGCGACGCATGCTCGGCACGCGCGACCGCTCGTGGGGCGTCCGCACCGTCGGCGAGCCCGAGGGCGGCGCGCCCGGCATGCTGCCGCAGTTCTTCTGGCTGTGGGCGCCGATCCAGCTTCGACGACGTCTGCGTGCACTTCGACGTTCAACGAGGACGGCGAGGGCCGGCGCTGGCACGCGAACGGCAACATCGCACCGGTCGGCGGCTTCGACGACGAGCGCCGTCGAGTACATGAGCGGCGTCGACCATCGCATCCGGTGGCAGCCCGGCACGCGGCGCGCCGCCGCGCCGACGATCACGCCTCACGCCGCACGGCCGCGCGCCGCTCGCGGTCGACGCTCGAGCCGCATCCTCACGTTCCAGATGCGCGGCCTCGGGCTATCCTCGAGCCCGAGTGGGGCCACGGCATGTGGAAGGGCGAGCGAGGCGGTCGGCGGCGACGTATGGACGCTCGCCGACCTCGATCCGCTCGAGCCGCGCCACCTGCACGTCCAGCAGCTCTGCCGCGCCCGCATCGGACGGCCGCGGAAGGCACTCGGCGTGCTCGAGCAGCTCGTGATCGGTCCGCACGCGCCGTCGGGCTTCCGCTCGATCATCGACGGCGCCCCGCCTGGCGTTCGCCAAACGGGACAGGATCGCGAGCTACGACCAGATGCCTTCGCCGCGACGGCTGGGCGTTCGCCAAACGAGAGCTGGCCGGTATAGTCCCGGACAGCATCCAGCCGCATGAGCGATCCGACCGACGACGACCAGAAGCCCGCCCCTGAGGAAGATTTTGCCGCGCTCTTCGCGGCGAGCGAAGCACACGAATCCAGACGGCGGAGCGTCGCGCCCGCGCCAGGCGACGACGGTCCGCGGCACGCGTGATCGCGGTCGGCGCCGAGACCGCGTTCGTCGCGATCGGCGGCAAATCCGAGGCGGTCATCAGCCTCGCCGAGTTCCGCGATCCCGAGACCGGCGAGATCACGCATCGCCGTCGGCGACCAGCTCGAGGCGACCGTCACCGACGACGGCAGCCGCTCGGGCTCGATCGTGCTCAAGCGGACGCTCGGCCGCGGCGGCCACGTCCCGGCGAGCTCGAGCAGGCGCTCGCCCACGGCATCGCCGGTCGAGGGCGTCGTCACCGGCCAGAACAAGGGCGGCTTCGACGTGCAGGTGGTCGGGCAGCGCGCCTTCTGTCCGGCGTCGCAGATCGACCTCGCGCCGCCGCGATCCCGCCGAGTACGTCGGCCAGCGCTTCCGCTTCCGCGTCACCAAGATCGAGGGCAACGGCGGAACATCCGGTGTCGCGCCGCGCGCCTCGAGGAGGAAGCCGCGGCGCTCGCGGAGGCGACGTGGGAGCGCCAAGGTCGGCGCCACCGTCCAGGGCACCGTGAGCTGGATCCAGCAATACGTAACCGAACGAAGTACAAT
>ERZ1370068.7921-contig-6810_pt1 | contig 72926 bp, 104 predicted proteins | sample MGYA00561227_ERZ1370068 | MGnify/ENA primary metagenome ERZ1370068 (study PRJEB38410, sample SAMEA6850437) | metagenome | study: Metagenomic assessment of the ecological functions of the soil: analysis of the soil microbiota associated with the... | reverse complement strand
CGTCCACGAGCGTCAGGGCGAGCACGTGGAAGGCCAGGTCCCACGCGGCGTACCAGGGATACTCCCACTTGTCCGGCATGGAAATGATGTCGCCGTTGTACATGTGGTGCCAGTGGTCGTTGCGCGGAGCGGCTCTTCGCGTTGCCTTGAAGGGATCTGGAGCCGCGCTCAGCCAGCCACTTGTCCACGTCGTAGTGGTAGAACTGCTTGGACCACAGCATTCCGGCCAGCGCCTGACGCATGACGTTGGCCGCGTCGGCGTGCAGCGACGTCGGGATCACCGTGGCGTAGAACTCGTCCGCCTCCTTCCGGCGGGCCTCCAGCGCATCGCTCGAAATCCCGCCCGAACGGAGCCGCCTGCCGTGGCGTCGCTCAGCCGCAGGCGAAAGAGTCTTCGAGTTCCCGGCCTCCACCGTGACCGGATAGTGGACGGACGCCTTCGTCCCCTGCTTCTCGGGGTTCACCGCGTGCTGCTGGCCGTGGACGATGTAGCCGGTCGATCCCGTCCTTGACGTACGGCGTCCGGTTGGGCGACGCTGAAGAGGCGCTCGTTGTTGGTCTCGTTCTCGGTGAAGAGCAGCGCCGCACGCGCCTTCACAGTAGAGGAACCGCTCTCCGAGTTCCGGATGGGACGCGTGATCACACCGTCGGTGGCGGTGGTCGTGGCCTGCTGCAGGAGCGGCCGGGAGCGTTCCCGCCCCAGGACCACGCGTTGCGGAACCAGAGGGTCGGCAGCACGTGCAGCGTCGCCGGCTCCGGGCCGCGGTTGTGAGACGGTGATCTGGATGAGCATGTCCTCGGGCGACGCCTTGGCGTATTCGACGAACACGTCGAAGTAGCGGTCCTGATCGAACACGCCCGTGTCGAGCAGCTCGTACTCGAGTTCCTGGCGGCTGCGGCGCGCGGTTGGTCTCGACGAGGTCGCCGTACGGGATAGGCCGCCTGCGGGTACTTGTAGAGGTACTTCATGTACGAGTGCGTCGGCGTCGAGTCGAGGTAGAAGTAGTACTCCTTCACGTCCTCGCCGTGGTTGCCCTCGCTGTTGGTCAGGCCGAACAGCCGCTCCTTGAGGATGGGATCCTTGCCGTTCCACAGGGCCAGCGCGAAGCAGAGGCTGCTGCTGGTCGTCGGAGATGCCGGCGAGGCCGTCCTCGCCCCAGCGATAGGCGCGCGAGCGGGCCTGGTCGTGGCTGAAGTAGTCCCAGGCGTTGCCGCGAGTCGCTGTAGTCCTCGCGCACCGTCCCCACTGCCGCTCCGAGAGATACGGGCCCCACTTCTTCCAGGGAACCTTCTGCGCCCGGGTTTCTTCGAGCCGGCCCTGCTCCACGGTCATGGCTGATCCTCGCGTTGAATGGAATGGACCCTAACACGGCTCTCACAGCCGCAAGGCGCCCGGATAGTGTTGGCGGCTCGGCATGGCAGTAGACAATACAGGCAACGCGTCTGTCCAGTCCCCGCGACAGGGCCTGGAAGTCGCCATGGGGTAGGGACTCTAAGCCCCTCAGAATTTCAATCTCCGTTGGCGCGTTGTTGAGTCAACGCATCGAGGAGTCCTCGCCACAGGCGCACCGCAGGGGCCTGCGGGGGTATGGATCTCGAACGCGGCTCTGTGTATTATAGGCGCCCGACATCAACCGTTCAGCCGGACACCGACGCGCAACGAGGGGGGAAACGTGTCGAATAGCCGATCGGCATCAACCGGAGCAGCTCGCCCCACTGAACAGCAGAAGACGGCCGAACCTGGCACACCCGCACTTCGACGACGTCACCGAGCAGAAACGTCTCAACGACGCCCGGGAGGCGGAATCCCCTGGAAGCAGTGGGGGCCCTACCTGAGCGAGCGGCAGTGGGGCACGGTGCGCGAGGACTACAGCGAGGACGGCAACGCCTGGGACTACTTCAGCCACGACCAGTCCCGCTCCCGCGCCTATCGCTGGGGCGAGGACGGCCTCGGCGGGATCTCCGACGACAAGCAGCGCCTCTGCTTCGCCCTCGCCCTCTGGAACGAGCAGCGACCCCATCCTGAAGGAGCGACTCGTTCGGCCTCACCAACAGCGAGGGGAACCACGGCGAGGACGTCAAGGAGTACTACTTCTACCTCGACTCGACGCCCACGCACTCGTACATGAAGTACCTCTACAAGTATCCGCAGCGCGAGTTCCCGTACCGGGATCTCGTCGAGACGAACCGGCGGCGGTCGCGGCAGGAGCTCGAGTACGAGCTGCTCGACACGGGCATCTTCGACGACGACCGGTACTTCGACGTCTTCCTCGAGTACGCCAAGGAAGGTCCGGACGACATCCTGATCCGCGTCACCGGTCCACAACCGCGGGCCCGAGGCCGCCCGGCTCCACGCTCCTTCCGACGCTCTGGTTCCGGAACACCTGGTCGTGGGGAACGAAGGAGCCGAAGCCGGTCCTCCGCGAGTCCAAGGGAGCGATCCGCGCCTCGCATCCCGAGCTGGGCGACTACACGCTCTCCTGCGACGGAGCGCCCGAGCTCCTCTTCACCGAGAACGAGAGCAACGCCCAGCAGCCTCTGGGGCCAGCCGAACGCCGTCGCCGTACGTCAAGGACGCGTTCCACCGGTACGTCGTCTCCGGCGATACCGAGCGCCGTCAACCCGGCGAAGACCGGCACGAAGGCCGCGGCCCGCTACGTCCTCGACGTGCCGGCCGGCGGCTCGTCGGTCATCCGCCTGCGGCTGTCCGCCCAGCCGCCGGCCGCGCCGTTCGGGCAGGGCTTCGATGCAGACCGTCGCCGGCAGCGTCTCGCTCGACGCCGACGAGTTCTACGAGCGGATCACCGCCCGCTCGCTGAGCGAGGACGAGCGACGGGTCCACCGGCAGGCCCTCGCGGGGATGCTCTGGTCCAAGCAGTACTACTACTTCGACGTCGACACGCTGGCTCAAGGAGCACCACGCCCATCCGCTCGTCGGAGCCGCGACGCGGAGCGTGCGGAACGCCGAGTGGTTCCACATGTTCAACGGCGACGTCATCTCCATGCCCGACAAGTGGGAGTACCCATGGTATGCCGCCTGGGACCTGGCTTTCCACACGCTCGCGCTGTCGCTCGTCGACTTCGACTTCGCGAAGGAGCAGCTCCTGCTGATGCTGCGGAGCCTCTATAGCGCACCCGAACGGGCAGATCCCGGCGTACGAGTGGAACTTCAGCGACGTGAACCCTCCCGTGCACGCCTGGGCGACCCTGTATCTCTACAAGATGGAGCAGGACCTCGGCCGCGAGGACATCAAGTTCCTGGAGCGCTCGTTCCATGGCCTGATGCTCAACTTCAACTGGTGGGTGAACCGCAAGGATCCGCAGGGGCGGAACGTCTTCGCGGGCGGGTTCCTGGGCCTCGACAACATCGGCGTCTTCGACCGGAGCGCACCGCTGCCCACCGGAGGGTCACTGGAGCAGGCCGACGGGACCGCCTGGATGGCCTTCTACTGCCAGGTCATGATCGAGATCTCCTCATCCTGGCCGACACCGACCCGCACTACGAGGAGTACGCCTTCTCCTTCCTCCAGCACTTCGTGTGGATCTCCTACGCGATGGATCGGATCGGGGAGCACCACGACGAGATGTGGACGAGGCGGACGGTTTCTTCTATGACGTGCTGCGACTGCCCGACGGATCGGCCACGCGCCTCCGGATCCGGTCCTCGTGGTGGGCTCCTGCCGCTCTGCGCGAGCACGATCTTCGAGGCGGAGACCGTCACCGGGCACCCGCAGGCTGGTGGAGCTGATCCGCGCTGTTCCGGGAGCGCCACCCCGAGGTGGTGCGCGCAGGTCGCCCCGACCGGAGACGGCTATATCGGCTATGCCGAACGCCGGCTCCTGTCCCCCGTGTCGAGGAAGCGCCTCGAGAGGATACTCGGCTACCTCCTCGACGAGAAGGAGTTCCTCAGCCCGCACGGCATCCGGTCACTCTCGCGCCACCATCAGGACCACCCCTTCGTCTTCCACGTCGGTGGTCAGGCCCACTACGTCTCGTACCTGCCCGCCGAGTCGGACACGGGCATGTTCGGCGGGAACTCGAACTGGCGCGGGCCGGTGTGGATGCCCGTCAACGCGCTCATCGTCCGCGGGCTCGTCCAGCTCTACAGATTCTACGGCGACGACCTGACCGTCGAGTGCCCCACCGGCTCCGGCACCCGGATGACGCTCTTCGAGGTGGCCCGGGAGATATCGCGGCGGCTCGCCAGCATCTTCCTCCGGGACGCGAGCGGCCGCCGCCCGGTCTACGGTGGGAGCACGAAGTTCCAGAACGACCCGTACTGGCGTGACCTCATCCTCTTCTATGAGTACTTCCATGGGGACAACGGCGCCGGCCTCGGGGCGAGCCACCAGACCGGGTGGACCGGCACCATCGCCGTCCTCCTCGACCTCTTCGGGCGCGTCAGCCCGGCCGAAGCGCTGACGACGCCGCAGGAACGGCTCCGGGCCCGCCTCGTCGAGGAGCAGGTCCGTGGGGCCCAGGGGAGGTGACGTGTCCACGCCGCTCGATCCTCTTGAGGGCGATCTGCTGACGGGACCTGCGCGCGTTCCCGGATCGAACAAGAGCTTCGAGCTCTGGGTGACGGGAGCGCTGTCGGCGAAAGGGGAATCCTCACGTATGATCGCGGCGAGGGAGCATGTGCATGCTGAACGGGCTCGTGACCATGCGCTTCACAGAGGAGCCGCTGGGGCGGATCCGCGCCGTCTCGCTGGGACCTTATGTCGCGGGGACGGGTGCTGCCTATGCTCGTGAGGGGGCGGGCGTGACACCGCGAGTCGTCGTGACCGGCCTGGGCGTCGTGGCTCCCATCGGCATCGGCGTCGGGCAGTTCTGGAAGTCCGCGCTCGCCGGCCGGTCCGGGGTCTCGGCGATCAGCGCTTTCGAGGGCCTGCCCATGGAGGCCTACCGCTCGCGGGTGGCGGGCCAGGTCCACGACTTCAACGTGGGCCAGTACATCGAGGGACCGCACGCCGAGCGCGTCGACCGCTATGCCCAGTCTCGCGATGGTCGCGACCAAGGAAGCGGTGGCCGACTCAGGACTCCGTCTCGATCGCGAGAACCCGCACCGCATCGGCACCATCGTGGGCGCTGGGATGGGCGGCATGGTCATTGCCGAGCAGGAGTACCATCGCGTCTACCAGAATCTGCGGCCGAACCGGGTCACTCCCAATTTCATCCCTGCGGTCACCCTCAACTCCGCCTCGGGCGTCATCGCCATCATGTGTGGCGCGAAGGGCCCGAACCTCACGATCTCCACCGCCTGCTCGTCCAGCGCCCATGCCATCGGCCTGGCCCGAGCGGCCATCCGCAGCGGACAGGCGGACGTTGTCATCGTCGCGGGCGCCGACGCGAGCATCGTCCCCCTGACGTTCGCCGGCTTCTGCTCCCTGCGCGCCTCTCCACGAGCTTCAACGACACGCCCGAGCGGGCCTCGCGGCCCTTCAGCCAGACGCGCGACGGGTTCGTCATGGGCGAGGGCGCGGGCGTCTTGATTCTCGAGTCGCTGGCCCACGCGAGGAAGCGGCGGGCCCGCATCTACGCCGAAGTCTCGGGCTATGCGGCGACGAGCGAGGCCTACCACATGGTGATTCCATCGCGAAGACGGGCTCGATATCTCGAGCACCATGGCCATGGCCCTGCGCGACGCCGGAGTTCAGCCCGCGCGGGTGGACTACATCAACGCCCATGCGACGTCCACACCGATCGGCGACGTGGTGGAGATCAAGGCGATCAAGCGGCTGTTCAAGAGCCGCGCCACGCGCATTTCCATCAACGCGACGAAATCGCTGGTCGGTCACACCATGGGAGCGGCGGGCGCCCTCGCGGGCATCATCTGCGCGATGACGCTCTCTACGGGGCAGATCCACCCGACGATCAACTACGACGACCCGGATCCCGACTGCGCCCTCCCCGGCATTTCCACGCAGGCGCAGGAACGACCGGTCAAGGTGGCGCTGCTGAACGCGTTCGGATTCGGCAGCAACAATGCGGCGGTGGTCCTCGAGAAATTCCTGCCATAGCGGGAGAACAATGCCAACCCAATCCGACATTGCCCTTCGCGTCCGCAGCGCCCTCGCCGAGTACCTCAAGCGGGACGTGAAGACGATCAAGTCCGGCGATACCCTGCGCGACGATCTGGGTCTCGATTCGCTGGCCACCATCGAACTGCGTCTATCAAATAGAGGAGGCCTTCGACCTGGAGATTCCGGACAACGATTTGCCCGGACTGGTGACGGTCGCCAACGTGACCGCCTACATCGAGGGGAAAGTGGGCCACGCCTGAGCGATGCCTGTATCCGTGGCGTCACGATGACTCCGACGACGATCGGTGTGATCAGTGCCGGGTGCATGTTCGGTGGCGCGCTCATCGGAGTCGGGTTGCAGCGGCTCTTGCCCAAGCATCACCTGAGCAAGGATTCACAGGACGTCGTGAAGCTTGCCGCGGGCATAGTCGCCACGGTCACCGCGCTGGTCCTGGGCTTGCTGGTCAGCTCGGCCAAGAGCTCCTTCGATGCCATGAGCAGCAGGATCACCCACGCCAGCGCGACCATCATCATCTTCGACCGCACGCTGGCCGACTATGGACCCGAGGCTAAGAACGTGCGTGAGCACTTGCGCCGGTCCGTCGAGACGATGACGCGCAATATTTGGCCGGAAGAACGGACCGGCGGGTCTGCCATGGCGGCCATCGAGCATGGGAGCCAGATCGAGGCGGTTCAGGCCGATCTCCGCCAGCTCACCCCGCAAAATGACGAGCAGCGCCAGCTCCTCGCCCAGGCCCGGCAGCTCGCGAATGACTTCTCCCGATCCCGCTGGATGCTGATCGAGGAGGCGCAGAACAGACTGCCGAACACCTTCCTGGTGGTGCTGGTGCTCTGGCTCACGATCCTGTTTTTGAGCTTCGGCCTCTTCGCTCCCCGTAACGCCACCGTGGTGGTGGCGCTGTTCGTCTGCGCCTGCACGATGGCGGCGGCGATCTTTCTGATCCTCGAGATGAACGAGCCGCTGGATGGATTCATCAAAGTATCCAGTGGCCCCATCCACAAGGCATTGGAGCACCTGGGCGAGTAGCCCGGCCTTGCACCCACGACTCACATCCATGGCTGTGGCATCGGCTCCTCCGGCGTTCCGCGTCCGAGTCTGGCAGCATATGTCACGGGGACCGGCCCCAGGGGCGCGGCGGACGCCGCCGGAGAGTGCTAATGTTGGCTATCTCCTCGTTAGACTGTCCACAACCACTTCTTTGTGGCCAGTAGCGACGCTGAACATTGGACGCAACAGGAATGCTTGGTTACGCTCGCCGTCTTGAGAGCAATTATTCGGGACGAATCGTGCCCTCGATTTGAGCCCGAGACGTGGAAGCACCGGGCACGAGTAGGGGAGGTTTCAGCTGTCGCGTTCAAATCCCCGCGTGCCGTCCCTCTCGACAGGCGTCGAATGAAACGTGCAGGGAATCTGCTGGGGCCGCGCATATAAGAAAGCCGGTCAAGCGTCGACTGGGTTAGTTGAGTTTGAGTCAGCCGGGGAGGTACCGATGCCGCAAGCCATCGATCGCAAAGACGTCCAGCGACTCATGCGGGAAGGCGCGCAGGTGGTGGAGGTGTTGCCCAGGGAGGAGTTCGAGGAGGACCATCTCCTGGGGGCCATCAGTCTTCCGCTCCGAAGCCTCGAGACCGAGGCCAAGGACAGGCTCGACCCGGCGAAGCCGGTCGTCGTCTACTGCTGGGATACCGCCTGAGACCTGAGCCCACGAGCCGCGTGGCGGCTCGAGAGCCTCGGATTCACGCAGGTGTACGACTACGTAGACGGAAAGCTCGATTGGCTGGCGGCCGGCCTCCCCTCAGAAGGGAGAAACGCCACGCGGGCTCGAGCGGGAGACATCGCTCGCCGGGATGTCCCCACCTGCAGATTGGAGGAGCCGATACGCGCGGTCCGTGAACGCGCCGCGGCGGCGGGATGGGATGCGGTGTGGTCGTGAACGACGAGCGCGTCGTCCTGGGGCTTCTCCGGGCCGAGGAGCTCCGGAAGGGGCAGGAGGAGCCGGTCGAGCGAGTCATGAGGCCCGGTCCGAGTACGTTCCGCCCGCACGTGTCGCTCGATGACATCGCCAAGTTTCTGGGGGCTCACGACCTTCCCAATTCCCCGATCACCACGTCCGATGGCAGGCTGGTGGGCCTCCTCAGGCGAGAGGATGTTGCCAGCTCGAAGACCTCTTGATGGTGAGGCGATTGGGCGAAATCGCCCGCGGGGCCGCCGCGAGCAAGCAGGGAGCTCCCTCAAGTCGATCGTGACTTCGTCGACTCCGGCGGCGCGCCACGCCGCAATAGGGCGTACAACAAAAGCGCGCCGAACGTCGCGGTTCCTATCCCACCCATCGTGAACTTGCCGAACTTCAGCGTGTAATCGCCGGTGCCCAGCACGAGCGTCACGGCGGCGACGGTGAGGTTTACGTTGTTGCCGAAATCGACCTTGTTCTCGACCCAAATCTTCGCGCCGGCCACGGCGATCAAACCGAACACCACGATGCTCACCCCGCCCATGACCGCGAGGGAATGGTCTGGATCAGCGCGCCGAACTTCGGACTGAAGCCGAGCACGATCGCGATCACCGCCGCCACGACGAACATCGCGGTCGAGTAGATCTTCGTCGCCGCCATCACGCCGATGTTTTCCGCGTAGGTCGTGACGCCGGTCCCTCCCCACGAGCCGCTCACGATGGTTGCTAAGCCATCCCCGATGAACGCGCGGCCCAGGTAGGGTCCAGGTCTCGCCCGGTCATTGCGCGTCACTGCTTTGATGTGCCCGAGATTCTCGGCGATGAGGATCACCGAGACCGGCGCGATCAACAGGATGGCCTGGCCGGTGAACACCGGCGTGGTGAACGCCGGCATTCCGGAACCACGGGACGCTCGCAACGCGGCTGAAGTCGATCGGTTTCCCGAGGCCCGCCCCATTCGTCAAAATGGCGTACACGACGCTGGCGAGGATCAAACCGACCAGGATCAACAACCGCTGCGTCATGCCGCGCGTGTAGACGGCGACGAGGCCCACGCTGATGAACGTGACGGCCTGCATCCACGCATCGAAGCCCGTCGGCGCCATGTTCTTGATGGGCACGCCGGCCAGGTTGAGTCCGATGACCGCGACGACCGCGCCGGTGACGACAGGTGGCATCAATGCTTCGATCCAGCCGACGCCGATGAGCGTCACGATCAGGCCGATCAGCGTGACGACCACGCCACACGCGACGATACCGCCGAGCGCGAGGCCGATGATCGGATTGGGTCCCGGGCCGGCATAGCTCGTAGCGGCGATGACGACGCCGATGAACGCGAAGCTCGAGCCGAGATAACTCGGTACGCGCCCGCCCACGACGAAAAAGAAGATCACTGTGCCGACGCCGCTCATCAAGATCGCGACGTTCGGGTCGAAGCCCATCAGGAGCGGCGCGAGAACCGTCGCGCCAAACATCGCGATGACGTGTTGAGCGCCCAGCGCGATCGTGGGCCCCCAAGGCAAGCGTTCGTCGGGTGCGACGACGCGTCCCGGTTGCGCGTCCGTGACACGCCAGGCGGGCATCAAGCTCATGCAGGCTGGTCCTTCGACCACCTAGCTCTTATAGAACGCCGTCTCCGGCTTCGACTGCTTCGGGTGAAGGGTCGAGGAGCCGTTGAACATCCTCTGCGGTACGTTCCCCATGCTGTTCTTGACCACCCGGAGACCCATGATGCCCGGAGCGAGCCCGACGGTCCCGATCACATATTGCTCCTCGATGGCGATGCGCCAGATCTTCTTGCCTAGCTCGTAGTGCTGCTTCTCCGGAGCGCTGAACCCCGCCCGGTACAGCTCCAGCAATTCTTTCAAGCGACCCGGCGGCGTCTTCCCAGAGGCGCCGCCCGTGGCGAACCACTTGCCGTACAGTGGCCCCACCGGCGCTCGTGGGATCGTAGGGGAACAGATTGACGGGCGAATGGGCGTAGAGGTTCTCGGTGCCCCACATGATCTCCATGCTGATCTGAGTCTCGTTGGCCGCCCGTCGGCTGTTCAGCAGGCTCCGCTCCAGCTCCGCCACGTCGGCCTGGATGCCGATCTTTGCCCACTGCAGCTTGATCATTTCCGCGATCTGGGTGAAGGGCATGAACCCGACGTAGGTCGTGAGCTCGATGCGCAGCCGGCCCTTCCCATCGGAGCGCAGGCGGTACCCCTCCCCGTCTTTCTGGTTCAGCCCGATCTTGTCGAGCATGGCATTGGCGTTCTTCGGATCGTAGGCGGACCAGAGCTTGCGGTACTCGCGGCCGGGGCTGTAGGGCGATTCTTCCGTGCACACGACAGAGCCGGGAGTGCCGAGACCGAGCCAGAACGTCTCGTTGAGCTGGTCCCGGTCGATTCCCAGGGCCAGGGCACGGCGAAAGTCCACGTTGGCGAGCCACCTGGCGATCTCGGCGTCGGCCTCGTAGCTCTGGTTGCAGAGCAGCGCCGCGTCGCTGCCGATGCCGCCGGGGTCCAGGTACACTTTGTAGCTGCCCTTCTGTTGGTTCTCGACAAAGACCGGCAGCTTCTGAAGATCCAGATGTCGTTCGCCCCAGTCATACTCTCCGGCGATGGCCCGCAGGTTGATGACCTCCAGGTTCTCCCCAGGGTGAGCACCACCTTGTCGACGTAGGGAAGCTGATTGCCCTCGGTGTCCACGCCGAAGTAGTAGGGGTTGCGCTCCAGCACCCAGGTGGCGGTGTTCCTGCCCTGCGTCGTCCGCCACGGTGAGATCACCGGCAGCTCTGGGTTCATTCCCCAGTCGGCCTTGAACTTGAGCAGGTTGACCCAGTTATCGAACTTGCCCTCCTTGACCTTCTTGTCCAGCTCCTCCTTGGAGACGTACTTGGGGTGGAACTGCTTCAGGTAGTGGGCCGGCGCATACCCTCCCAGGGCGCTCACATGGCTGTCGTGCGCCTGGCCGCCGAAGCCCGTGGGGCCGGTCAGGAGCAGAACGAACACCCAGTAGGGATCCTTGAACCTCCACCTCACGGCATAGGTGTCGACCTTCTCCAGCTCGGCCGGTCCGCTCTTGGTTGTCAGATACGGTGAGGGTGACGGTACGAGGTCCTTGTTCTTGTACAGGTCCTCGAACCAGAACACGAAGTCGTCGGCGGTGAAGGGCTTCCCGTCGCTCCACTTCATTCCCCGGCGCAGGTGGATGGTGAGCGTCTTGTCGCCGTCGCTGAACTGCCAGCTCTTGGCGGCCAGCGGAGTCGGCTTGGTGCCGGTCACGTCCCAGTGCACGAGGCTGTCGTTACCGCAGAAGCGGACACCCGCCGACCAGTCGCCCGGTCCGGTGAATCCCCGGCGTATGGTGCCGCCGTACCGGCCGATCTCGTGCACCGGCTTGATGACGAGCGGGTCTTCGCCGATCCGCTCCTTGACCGAGGGCAGCTTGCCCGCCTTCACCAGCTCCGCCAGCTGCGGCGCTTCCTTGAAGGTCTTGGGGAACTTGGCCTGATCCGTGATGGTGGTTGGTCCCTCCAGCTTCCCGATCAGCTGCGCGCCAATCTTTGGCGTGGGGGATGGGGCGGCCGGGGCTTGCGCGGCCGAGGTCGCTGGCGGCCAGGCCAAATCCAATAGCGCGGAGAGGCTGATACCCGCGATTCCGGCGCTGTCGGAACAACTCCCGCCGCGTCAACTCTCTGTCCATGACAACCTCCTTCGGACATTCCGTGAATTGCCGGGGGAGAGCCACCAAAGTTGTTCCGCCCGCCAACCCGCGGGCTCCCGCGCCCCGCCTTCGCCTCGCTGACGATGGCGGGCTCGATGTAGCGCGCAAGGATAGCGCGAAAGGCCATCGGAGCGGCGGTCTGTTTTCTTCCTGCGCGTTGGCACCCTGGCGAGCGGGGCTTCACACGCGCGCGCAGCCGCAGAGAGAGCGCCGCGCCTACGAGCGCGGAGAGCGCCACCAGCAGGAGCACACCGGCGAAGCCGGCAAGGCCAAAGATGATTCCGCCGCGAGGTAACGCCGACGGTTCCGCCAAGGAAGCTGCTGGCGTTGAGCATGCCGGAGCCTTGGCCGGCCTGCGTCTGCGGCAGTGCGGCGAGGCCGATTCGCGGGGAGGAAGCAAAGGGCAGCGCAATTCCGGCGCCGGCTGCGAAAAGGCCGAGCATGCAGTACGGTGAACCCGGCTCCCGCCAGGGATGCCCAGGCGATCGCGCAGCCCAGCGCGAGCAGCAGCGACCCGCCCACCATCACCCTCCGCACACCGACAGTGACCCCCAGTCGAGGTGCGGCCCGCGCGAAGCCGAAAAGCGCGGCGGAGAGCGGTAGGAGCGAAAAGCCTGCGGCGACGGCGGTCATGCCAAGGCCGTTCGGCGCCTGCGCGAAGAGGTTGTAGTAAAGAAGGAGAGTCATGATGTCGAACATGAGAAGGAACGACAGCAGGCAGGCGAGGGCAAAGGTCTGGTTCGAAAATAAACCGAAGTCGAGCAGCGGTTGGCGATTACGTGTCTCCGCCCAGTGCAGCGCGGCGAAGCCCATCGCGGCCAGTACGAGGGAAACAACGGCGGCCCACGGCGCGGAATTGGCGGTGGACAACGCGTGCAGCCCCGAGATGAGCATCACCATGAAAAAGGCGAGCAGGCCGAGCCCGAGCCAGTCCACGGGAGTTCTCTGCCGAGCCTCGGTCCCAGGACGCAGCCCTAGCGCCAGCCCCGCCGGGAGCATGGCCAGGAGGTTCAGCCAGAAATTGATGCGCCAGCCGGCGTAGTGGGTGACGACCCCGCCCACGAGCGGCCCGATGCTGAAGCCGAGCATCAGGAATCCCGTCCAGGCGCCGATAGCGCCCGCGCGCCCCACTTCAGGGGCGGCTGCCGCCACTGCGGCGAGGGTGCCGGCAACGGCGAAGGCTGCGCCCAGCCCCTGCAGCGCGCGGGCAGCGACGACCACGACGCCGTCAGGGGCCAGCGCGATGGTCAGCGAGGCGAGCGCGAACAGTGCGATCCCGGCGGCGGCGGAGCGCCGCGGCCCGAACCCGTCCGCCGCCTTGCCGCCCAGGATGATGAACGCGGCGGCCGCCAGCAGATAGGCGTTGACCGCCCATTCCACTGTCTTGCGACCAAGGCCGAGGCTGCTCGACATCGCGGGCAGCGCCGCCATGATCGCCGTGCTGTTTTCGCCAACCGCAAACATCGCCAAGTAACACGCAATCAACACGAGCTTGGAATCGCGCGGCATTAGTCAGGCGCGGGAGGATGCGAGATGTCGGGATACCGGAGCGGGTCCATGCCGGGGCCCTCCTTACAGGCCGGGCGCGAAGTCTGCAGCAGCGAAACGGGGCAGCGAAGACGGTCGCTCGAGGTCATCAACAGGTTCGCAGGAATGAGATACAGTGCGGGCATGCTGCGCCCGCCGGACCCCTTGTGGCATCCGGTCGAGACTCCGAGATCTTCGAGTACGGCCCAGGTCTTGTCCTCCGCCGCTCGCGCAAGCGCCGCTCCATGGAAAGAGAGGCGAAAGTCATGGGCTACGTGGCCCAGCACGGCTATCCGGTCCCGCGGGTCGAGGAGATCAGCGCCGACGGCTCCGAGCTGGTCATGGAGCGCATCGATGGTCCGACCATGTTCGAGGTCCTCTCGCGACACCCCTGGACGCTCTGGCGGCATGCCTCCGTGTTGGCCGCCCTCCACGATCGCCTTCACGAGATCCCCGGCCCGCAATGGCTCGATCCATTTCTCGCCGGCGGCAACTGTCTCGTCCACTCGGACCTACACCCGCTCAACGTCATCCTTTCGCCCAAGGGGCCGGTGGTCATCGACTGGGCCAATGCAGCCCGCGGGGTGGGGCCGGCCGATGTGGCCCTTATTTGGCTCGTGATGATCGCTGCCGAGCTCCCGGAGGGAGGGGCGCAGGCAATTGTCGCTCGTGTTTTCCGACGTCTGTTCGTCCGTTCATTTCTTGGCCACTTCGACCTCGCGCCCGTCCGGGCTGCCCTCCCGGTCGTCGGGATGTGGAAATGCCAGGACCCGAACATGCGCGCCGCGGAAGTAGCCAGCATGCAGCGGCTCGTGGCCCGGGAATCCGGGCGGCCTTGAGCGGTGTGCGAGCAAGAGACCGGGCTCCCGCGACTTTACACCGGCAAAGATCTTCGTTACGCTGACGCCGCGGTCGAGGGTGGGGCCTCGGGGACCCTCCGCATCCAGGGAGCCCGAGGGAAGATCATACGTATCACGGACACCGACGCCATCGGTCGCGGCGTCATCGTCTTCTGAGGAGACACGCGACATGGTCACCGACGTCCCGATCATCTCCGCCGACTCACACATCACCGAGCCACCCGACACGTACACCGCACGGATCGACGCGCGCTTCCGCGACCGGGCCCCCGCCTCGTGCACGACGCCAAGCGCGGCGATCTCTTCGTGATCGATGGACTCGACAAGCCAATCCCGATGGGGCTCGTCGCCGCCGCGGGCAAGCCGGCGGAGGACCTGGCGATGTTCGGGGCCCGCTTCGAGGACCTGCATCGCGGCGGCTGGGACCCCGAGGCTCGGCTCGCGGACCAGGCGCGCGACGGCGTCAGCGCCGAGGTGCTCTACCCGACCGTGGGCATGATGCTCTGTAACCATCCCGACTTCGACTACAAGCAGGCGTGCTTCGACGCCTACAATTTGTGGATCGCCGAGTACTGCGCCGCGCATCCCGACCGCCTCCTGGGCATCGGGCAGACCGCGATGCGCTCCGTGGACGACGGCATCCGCGATCTGCGGAAGATCCGGGAGCTCGGCCTGCGCGGCGTGATGCTGCCGGGGAACCCGGCGGTGGCCGACTACCACGATCCGGTCTACGCGCCCTTCTACGAGGCGGCCATCGACCTCGGGCTGCCGCTCTCCTTCCACATCCTCACGAGCCAGCAGGATACGTTCCGGGTCCGCGGACCCAAGATCAACGCGTTCATGTCGATCATCCGCGGCTGCCAGGATCTGCTCGGGACGTTCGTGTTCGGTGGCGTCTTCGAGCGGCATCCGCGCCTGCGCCTGGTCTGTGTCGAGGCCGACGCGGGGTGGGTGCCGCACTTCATGTATCGCATGGACCACGCCTACGACCGGCACCGCTACTGGCTGGCCTCGGGGGCGCTCACGAAGATGCCGAGCGAGTACTTCCGGGAGCACGTCTACACGACGTTCCAGGACGACTGGGTCGCCTTCCAGGTGAAGGACCTGTGCAACATCCGCCGGCTCCTCTGGGCCAACGACTTCCCGCACAGCGACTCGACGTGGCCGTGCTCACAGGAGCTCCTCGCCAAGCACGCCGCCCATCTGACCGCGGCCGAGCTGCGCCTGATCCTCCACGACAACGTGGCCGAGCTCTACGGCCTCGCGGGCGCCTGAGCGATGGACTTCGATCTCGTCATCCGGGGCGGCACCGTGGTCGACGGCACGGGACGGCCAGGCGTGCGTGGCGACGTCGGGATCCGGGGCGGCCGCATCGCCGCGCTCGGCGAGGCGAAAGGCGCCGCCGCACAGACGGTCGACGCCGACGGGCTCGTGGTCGCGCCCGGCTTCATCGACGTCCATACCCACTACGACGCGCAGGTGATGTGGGATCGGATGCTCACGATCTCGCCCTGGCACGGCGTGACCACGGTGGTGATGGGCAACTGCGGCTTCGGCGTCGCCCCCACGCGCCCGGACCATCGCGGGCTGATCATGCGCACCCTCGAGAAGGTCGAGGGCATGAGCCTCGCCGCGCTGGAGGCGGGACTTGGCGAGGCGTGGCCCTTCGAGACCTTCCCGAGTATCTCGACGCCGTCGAGCGCCGCGGCACCGCCCTCAACGTGGCGGTGCTCCTGGGGCACACGCCGCTGCGGCTCTACGTCATGGGCGAGGAGGCGACCGAGCGGCCGGCGACGGATGACGAGATCGCGCGGATGCGGGCGCTGGTGCGCGAGGCGATCGACGCCGGCGCGATCGGCTTCGCGACCTCGAAGGCGTCCACCCACATCGGCTACGCCGGCAAGCCAGTGCCGAGCCGGGCCGCCCAGTTCGCCGAGATCGAGGCGCTGGCCGGTGCGCTGGGCGAGGCGGGCCGCGGCATCGTCCAGGCCACCGTCGGCCGCGACCTGTTCTTCAAGGAGTTCGAGAGCCTCGCCCGGTCAACGGGACGGCCCGTGACCTGGACCGCGCTCCTCGCCGGCATGATGGGGCCCGGCTCCCACCGGGAGCTGCTCGAGAAGTCGCGCGCCCTCGTCAAGCAGGGCTTGAAGGTAGTTCCCCAGGTCACCTGCCGGACGCTCAACTTCGAGTTCCAGTTCCGGGAGCCGTTCCTTTTCGAGAGCATGTCGGTGTTCAAGCCGATCTCGGTCGCCGACTTCGCCGGCAAGGTCCGGCTCTACCGGGACCCGGAATTCCGTCGCGCTTTCAAGGAGAGCTTCGACCGGCCGCGGACCGGCGCCGTGTTTGCCGGGCTGAGCTGGGCGCGGACGTGGATCTCCTGGTACCCCGTCGATCCGTCACTGGAGGAGCGCACGGTGTCGGAGGTGGCGGCGGAGCGCGGCGTGCACCCGATCGACCTGGCGCTGGACATGGCCCTCGCGACGAATCTGGACGCGCGGTTCCGGATGGCGGTGTTCAACCACGACGAGGACGAAGTGGCCGAGCTGCTCGCGGAGCCGGACGCGGTGCTGGGGCTGTCCGACGCGGGCGCCCACGCGAGCCAGCTCTGCGACGCGTGCTTCTCGACGTACCTGCTGAGCCGCTGGGTGCGGGAGAAGCAGGCCATCGCGCTCCCCGAGGCGATCCGCATGCTCACCTCGCGGCCGGCGGAGGTGTTCGGGATCACCGATCGGGGACGCCTCGCCCTGGGCTCGCCGCCGACGTCGTCGTCTTCGACCCGGCCACCGTCGGCACGAGCAAGCTGCGCCGCGTGCACGACCTGCCCGCGGGGGCCGATCGCCTGGTGGCCGACGCGAGCGGCATCGAGGCGGTGATCGTCAACGGCACGATCGTCCGGCGCGGCGGGCGCGACGCGGTCGCGGCGGACGGCGCGCTGCCGGGCGCGCTGCTTCGGAACGGCCGCGCGCGCGAGACGGTCACGGACTCGCTCCCCGAGCCAAGGAGACGCCCATGAAGGTCGGGATCGCCCTGAACATGCTGACCCAGGAAGGCCGACCGGATGCGGCCGTGCTCGCCGACCATCTGGCGCTCGGTGATCTGGCCGAGCCACTCGGGTTCGATTCGCTGTTCGCGCTGGAACACCATTTCACCGGCTACGCCATGATCGCCCTCCCCAACCCAGCTCCTGAGCTACTTCGCGGGCCGGACGAAGCGCGTCACCCTCGGCACCGCGGTGATCGTGCTGCCGTGGCACGATCCGGTCCGGATCGCCGAGGAGATCGCGCTGCTCGACATCCTGTCGGGCGGCCGATGCCTCCTCGGGTTCGGACGGGGAGCGGCGAGCGTGGAGTATGCCGGCTTCCGGATCCCCATGGAGGAAGCGCGCGCCCGCTTCGTGGAAACCGCGCAGATCGTGGTCCGGGCCCTCAGCCAGGACGTCTTCGAGTGGGACGGGAGTTCTTCAAGATCCCGCGGACGTCGATTCGTCCGCGCCCCATCTCCCACCCGGAGCGGCGCATCTACGCCTCGTCGGTGAGCCCGGAGTCGGCCGAGATCATGGCCAAGCTGGGCTTCGGCGTGCTCGTCATCATGCAGAACGAGTGGCCGAAGGCCGCCGAGGACATCGGGCGCTACCGGGAGATCGCGCAGAGCGTAGGGCACGCGCCGCGACCGCCGATCATCCTCACCAACGTCTCGGTGGCCGAGAGCCGCCCGGAGGCCCACGAGCGGGCGGTGAAGTACCTCAGCCGCAAGTTCGACTCGATCGACGCCCACTACCACTTCTCGGACGGTCATCTCGGCACGGTCAAGGGCTACGAGTCGTACGGCGCGACCGCCAAGACCTACGCCAAGATGAAGGACGCCAACTTCCGGCAGAAGGCGGCGGACTTCTACGTGAAGATCCAGATCGTCGGCACGCCCGACGACTGCCTTCAGCAGCTCGCGGAGCTCCGGCGGCTTACCGGCCTCGACCACCTCGGTCACCGAGTTCGCCTTTGGCGGCATGCCGCACCACGAGGCCGAGGTCAATATGCGACTCTTCGCCGATCGCGTCATGCCGTTGCTCCAGCACGATGGCGCATTCGCGGCTCCGGCGCCGGCGGGCGAGGCGGCGCCCGCCGGGCAATCCGAGGGGATCTTCGCGCCGGCCTGATGATGCAGGCAGCGATCGGCATTCACACGACCGACCCGATTCACCGCCCGATCGAGAGCCCGGGTGCGCTCACGCGGTGGGCCAGGGGCTCATCATGGACGAGCGCGACCTGCCGTTCCTGTCGCTGATCGCGGCGGCGTCAGTGGTGATGATCCCGTTCGCGGCGACCCTCTTCATCCCGGGATTGTTCCGCTGGTGGCTGGCGCCGATCTACCTCGCGGTCAGCGGGTTCGTGTTCCTCGACCGGTACGTCCTGATGCTCCACAACACCAGCCACCGCCTCCTGTTCCGGCCTGAGGTGTGGTGGATGAACTACTACGTCCCGTGGGTGCTCGGGCCGTTCTTCGGCGAATCGCCCGAGGCCTACGCCGGGCACCACCTCGGGATGCACCACCCGGAGAACAACCTCGAGGAGGATCTCTCGACGACGATGTTCTACCAGCGCGATCGGGTGCTGCACTTCGCGCATTACTTCCTCTCCTTCTTCTTCACCACCCTGTACCGGTTGCCCGCCTATCTATGGAGGAAGGGACGGGGGCGGATGGGGCGGAAGACGCTGTTCGGCGAGGTGCTGTTCCTGGTGTGGATGGTGGGGCTTTCGTACTTCAACTGGCGCGCGACGCTGGTGGTGTACGTCATCCCGTTCGTGGCGGTGCGGTTCCTCATGATGGCGGGGAACTGGGGGCAGCACGCGTTCATCGATCCGGCGAGGCCGGAGAATTGTTACGTGAATGCGATTACGTGCATCAACACACGGTACAACCGGCGCTGTTTCAACGACGGGTACCACATCGGGCACCACTTGAAGGCGAACCGGCACTGGACGGAGATGCCGGGCGAGTTCGAGGCGAATATCGCCACCTACGCGAAGGAGAGGGCGATCGTGTTCGAGGGCATCGACTTCTTCATCGTGTGGCTGTTCCTCATGCTGGGCCGGTTCGACTGGCTGGCGAAGCACTACGTCAGCCTCGACAGGAAGAAGCGCGACGAAGGAGAGATCATCGCGCTGCTCAAGTCGCGGCTGGTGCCGATCCACCGGTAGCTCAAAGCCGGAAGGGCCTCACACACCGCGTTAGGGGAGCGAGGAGAGCACATGCGACCGACGCTCTGGATTGCCCTGATCGGCCTGGCCCTCGGGCTCGGCGCTTGCGGGCTCGCCGTAAGCAACACCGAAGTCCTGCTCTCTCAGGCCGGTTTCCGCAAGGTTCCCGCCGACACGCCGCAGCGGGCCGAGCATCTGCAGACCGTGGCCGCCCACAAGCTCATCCGGCGAAAGAGCGACGACAAGGCGTACTACGTTTACGCCGATCCCGACTATTGCAAGTGCATGTACGTCGGGAGCGAGACGCGTACGCGACGTACAAGACGCTCGTCCAGCAGCAGGACGAGGCAATGACCCTCCGGGAGGAGCGGGACTCAGAGAACTTCCAGGGCGACAAGTAGCCTCCCCGGCGGCCGCCGCGGGGGACCCGCTCGGCAATCGTGCCTTCGGAGGCCCTTCGGCAAGGCGGCCCTCGCGGTGTTTGCGCAAATGTTAGGCACGCCGCGCCACTGCCTTGCCCGAATCGATGGGGAAACTGGTCACGCCAGACACGGGCCCCGCAGGCGTATTGCTCCTCCATGGGCCGCTGTTGAACGAGGACGGCGCTTTCCGCTTCGAGGGGTAGCCGGGCGACTTCGTTCAGGGACAAACGGTCATCGTTCCGAAACAATTGCGGCGGTATCCTATCTCAAGGTCGGAGGAGCCATGAGAGCCGCGCTCGCGTCGAAGCGAAAGTCGCCCAGGCAGGCAGCCAGCGCCACCAGCGAGGGAAGGAGTGCGCCCCTGGGGCGAGCCCGTCCCAGGGGGAGTTAACTTCAGTCTCTTCTCGCGGCACGCCACGGGCGTCGAGCTGCTTTCTTCGATCGGGCCGACGACCGTCGGCCTTCTCGAACGATCCGCATCGATCCGGCGGCCAACCGCACCTACCACTACTGGCACACCTTCATCCGGGGCGTGAAGCCCGGTCAGATCTACGGCTATCGTGTCGAAGGGCGGTCGGATCCCGGCCAGGGCCTGCGATTCGATTCGGCCAAGGTTCTCTCTCGACCCGTACGGTCTGGGCGTGGTCGTACCTCAAGGTTACAGCCGCGAGGCCGCCAGCGCGGCGGGCGACAATGCCGCCACCGCCATGAAGAGCGTGGTGGTGGATCCCTCCGCCTACGACTGGGAAGGTGACCAGCCCCTCCGAAGGCCCGCGGCCCGGACCATCGTGTACGAGATGCACGTGGCGGGTTCACGCGCCATCCCAGCTCCGGAGTCGGAGGAGAGCCGGCGCGGCACGTTTGCCGGTCTGATCGAGAAGATTCCCTATCTCACAGCAGCTGGGCATCACCGCCGTCGAGCTGTTGCCCGTCTTCCAGTTCGACGCCCAGGACTGCCCGCCGGGACAAGGTCAACTACTGGGGCTACTCGCCGGTGTCGTTCTTCTGCGCCCCACCAGGCGTACAGCTCACGGCAGGATCCGCTCGGCCCGGTGCACGAGTTTCGCGACATGGTCAAGGCGCTGCACCGGGCGGGCATCGAGGTGATCCTCGACGTCGTCTTCAACCACACCGCCGAGGGCGACCACCGAGGGCCGACGCTGTGCTTCCGCGGGCTGGACAACGGCGCCTACTACATCCTCGAACGCAGACCGCTCGCGCTACGCCAACTACAGCGGTACCGGGAACACGCTCAACGCCAATCATCCGATCGTCCGCCGCATGATCGTGGACAGTCTCCGCTACTGGGTGGAGGGATGCACGTGGACGGCTTCCGATTCGACCTCGCGTCGATTCTCGCGCGCGACGCGTCGGGCCACGTGATGCCGACCCGCCGGTCCTGTGGGACATCGAGTCGGACCCGGCGCTGGCGGGCACGAAGCTCATCGCCGAGGCCTGGGATGCGGCGGGCCTCTACCAGGTGGGCAGCTTCGTCGGGGACAGCTGGAAGGAGTGGAACGGACGGTTCCGCGACGACGTCCGCAGCTTCTTCCGCGGCGAGGAGGGGTCGGTCGGGCGCTTCGCCGACCGCCTGGTCGGCAGCCCGGCGATCTACGGTCACGAGCAGCGGGAGGCCGAGCAGAGCGTCAACTTCGTGACCTGTCACGACGGCTTCACCCTGAACGACCTTGTCTCCTACGACCGGAAGCACAACGAGGCGAATGGCGAGGACAACCGCGACGGCGCCGACGACAACCGGAGCTGGAACTGCGGCGTCGAGGGCCCGACCGATGATCCGGCGGTGGAGAAGCTGCGAAACCGGCAGGTGAAGAACTTCCTGACGGTCACGATGCTGTCGCTCGGTGTGCCCATGATCTCTGATGGGTGACGAGGTGCGGCGCACGCAGCGGGGCAACAACAATGCCTACTGCCAGGACGACGAGACGAGCTGGTTCGACTGGACGCTCGTCGCGCGCCACGCAGACGTGCATCGGTTCGTGAGCCTTGCTCAACGCGCGCCGGGTCCTGCGGGACATCGAGCCCGAGCGTGGGCGCATGAGCCTCGACCGAGCTGATCCGGAAAGGCGAACAAGGGCTGGCACGGCGTGAAGCTCGACCAACCTGATTGGGGACAGCTCCCATACCATTGCCCTCACCATGGAGCTCGCCGAGGTGACGGGTTACGCTGGCGCACGCCATCCTGAACGCGTACTGGGAGCCCCTGGAGTTCGAGCTGCCCTGCCACCAGCGGCCTGGCGGTCGAGCCTGCGTGGCGACGATGGATCGACACCTCGCTCGAGTCTCCGGACGACATCACCCCCCGGGAGGATCGCCCGCTGGTTCCGGGCAGCGCCTACCAGGCCGAGGCGCGCTCGGTCGGTCGTCCCTCTTCGCCGCATCGGTCGTCGTGAGCGGCGATCCGGCTGGTGATGGGCAGTGAGATCTCCGGCCGATGCCGGACGTCTACAGATGACGTGGTCGAGACGCGGCTTCCCGGGACTCGCGCCCGGCGCAACGCCGCGACGGTGGCCATCGTCGACGTCACACTGATCAGATGGAGGAGACCTCTGACCTCGGCGCGGGAAAGGCGACGCGACGCATCGCTCCGGCTGACCGAACGGACGGCTCGGCCCGCCGTGGCGGAACGGTGCCCAACGCAACGCACACTGCAGCTCGAATGCACCAGAGACCAGAGTGAGGCGATCATGGCGAATGCGCTGTCGGACGAAGGAACGGGCTCTCATGGACGCGTACTGGCGGGCCGCCAACTACCTGTCGGTCGGCCAGATCTATCTCTACGACAACCCACTGCTCAAGAAGCCCTGACCAAGGAGCACGTGAAGCCGCGGCTCCTCGGCCACTGGGGAACCACGCCCGGGCTGAACTTCATCTACGTCCACCTGAACCGGGTGATCAAGAAGCACGACCTCGACATGATCTACATCACCGGCCCCGGGCACGGCGGTCCCGGCCTCGTCGCGAACGCCTACCTCGAGGGCACCTACAGCGAGGTGTATCCGGGCATCTCCCGGGACGAGGAAGGCATGAAGCGCCTCTTCACCCAGTTCTCGTTCCCCGGCGGCATTCCGAGCCACGTGGCCCCGGAGACGCCCGGCTCGATCCACGAGGGCGGCGAGCTCGGCTACGCCCTCTCGCACGCCTACGGCGCCGCCTTCGACAATCCCGACCTGATCGTGGCGTGCGTGGTGGGCGACGGCGAGGCGGAGACAGGGCCGCTCGCCACGAGCTGGCACTCCAACAAGTTCCTCAATCCCGGTGACGGACGGCGTGGTCCTGCCCATCCTGCACCTCAACGGCTACAAGATCGCCAATCCTACCGTCCTCGCCCGGATCAGCCACGAGGAGCTGGATCAGCTCTTCCGCGGCTACGGATACACGCCGCATTTCGTCGAGGGGCACGAGCCCGAGAAGATGCACGAGCTCATGGCCGCCACCCTCGACACCGTGTTCGGCGAGATCCAGCGGATCAAGGCCGACGCCCGCCGGAACGGCTTCACGGGTCGCCCCCGCTGGCCCATGATCGTGCTCCGCACGCCCAAAGGGCTGGACCTGCCCCAAGGAGATCGACGGCAAGCGCACCGAGGGCTACTGGCGCGCGCACCAGGTGCCGATGGGGAGATGCACGAGAATCCGGCCCACGTGCAGCATCCTCGAGGAGTGGATGAAGAGCTACCGGCCCGCCGAGCTCTTCGACGAGGGCGGCCGCCTCCGTGCCCGAGCTGGCCGACCTTGCCCTCGGGGCAGCCGCCGCATGAGCGCCAACCCGCACACCAACGGCGGTGTCGCTCCTGCGGGATCTGCGCCTGCCGGATTTCCGCGACTACGCGGTGCCGGTGCCGTCGCCCGGCGCTACCACTGGCCGAGTCCACGCGGGTCATGGGCAAGTTCCTCCGCGACGTGATGAAGCTGAACATGGCGAGCCGCAACTTCCGGCTCTTCAGCCCCGACGAGAGCAACTCGAACCGCTGGCAGGACGTGCTCGAGGTCACCAACCGCGCGTGGGTGGCGGACACGGAGCCGTGGGACGATCACCTCGGCCCCCGACGGCCGGGTCATGGAGATGCTCAGCGAGCACCAGTGCCAGGGCTGGCTCGAGGGCTATCTCCTCACGGGCCGGCACGGCTTCTTCTCCTGCTACGAGGCGTTCATCCACATCATCGACTCGATGTTCAACCAGCACGCCAAGTGGCTCAAGGTGTGCGATCGACATCCCGTGGCGCCGGCCTGTCGCCTCCCTCAACTATCTGCTGTCCTCACACGTGTGGCGGCAGGATCACAACGGCTTCAGCCACCAGGATCCCGGGCTTCATCGACCACGTGGTGAACAAGAAGGCCGAGGTCGTGCGCGTCTATCTTCCGCCCGACGCCAACTGCCTCCTCTCCGTGACCGATCACTGCCTGCGTAGCCGCAACTACGTCAACGTCGTGGTGGCGGGCAAGCAGCCGGCGCCGCAATGGCTGACCATGGACCAGGCGATCAAGCACTGCGCGGCGGGGCTGGGGATCTGGGAGTGGGCCAGCAACGACCGTGGCGGCGAGCCCGACGTGGTCATGGCCTGCTGCGGCGATGTGCCCACCCTGGAGACGCTGGCCGCCATCGATCTGCTTCGCGAGCACGCGCCGGACCTCAAGGTTCGCGTCGATCAACGTGGTCAACCTCATGACGCTGCAGCCGTCGAGCGAGCATCCCCACGGACTCTCGGACCGCGGACTTCGACGCGCTCTTCACCGCGGACAAGCCGATCATCTTCGCCTTCCACGGCTACCCGTGGCTGATCCATCGGCTGACCTACCGCCGCCGGAACCACGGCAACATCCACGTGCGGGGGTACAAGGAGGAGGGGACCACCACCACCCCTTCGACATGTGCGTGCTGAACGATCTGGACCGCTTCCACCTGGTGGGCGACGTGATCGACCGCGTGCCCAAGCTCGGAGCGCGGGCGGCCTACGCCAAGCAGGTCCATGCGCGACAAGCTCATGGAGCACACGCAGTACATCGCCCGGCACGGCGACGACATGCCCGAGATCACGGGCTGGCAGTGGGGGCAGAAGGCCAAGGCGGGTGGTGTGCGCTCCACCGAGGCCGACAACGTCTGAGATCAAAGACGCGATGGGAGGCCGTATGAAGAAGAACGTGAGCGAGCTTCGCGAACACTATGGGTGTGGACCCCTCAAGTTTTCCGGCACCGAGGATGCCCTCTACGAGCGCCATCTGATCCTCGACCGCGTCCTGGATCCGAAAGGCGGCCGATGTGTCGGACCGCTTCGAAGCGGCGGCGCGGTCGATCCGGGACGTCGTGTCGCAGCGCTGGCTGCGAACGGAGCGGACGTACGAGCAGATCAATCCGAAACGCGTGTACTACCTGTCGATGGAGTTCCTGCTCGGGCGGTCGCTCGCCAACAACGTGCTGAACGCGCTCCTGGAGCCGTTGGCCCTCCCCGCCGCGGAGAGCCGGGGCCTGGACTGGCTGGGGCTCCTGGAGGGTGAGCCCGACGCCGGCCTGGGCAACGGAGGGCTCGGGCGCCTGGCCGCCTGCTTCATCGACTCCATGGCGACCATGGGAATCCCCGGCATGGGGTACGGGCTCCGCTACTGAGTACGGGATCTTCAGGCAGACCATCAAGGACGGCTGGCAGGTCGAGCAGCCGGACAACTGGCTTGCGACGGCCCGATCCCTGGGAGGTGGCGCGGCCCGAGGATGCGGTGGAAGTGAAGCTGAATTGCTCCTTCGAGATGCAGGCGGGCGAGCTCCGGCCGGTCTTCGGGCGGCCGTCTACCCTGCTCGGCCTGCCCTCTCGATCGCCCTGTCGTCGGCTATGGCGGCCAGACCATCAACACACTCCGGCTCTGGGCCGCCTCCACGCCGGATTATTTCAACTTCCAGGAGTTCAGCCGCGGCCACTTCGTGGGGGCGTTCGCGGAGGCCCTCGCCGCGGAGTCGCTGACGCGTGTGCTTTACCCGGACGATTCCACGATCCAGGGGCAGGGCCTGCGCTTCCTGCAGGAGTACTTTCTCGTGGCCTGCTCGCTCGCCGATCTCGTGCGCCGCTTCCGCCGCGCCCACGGCGACTGGAGCGTCTTCCCGGAGAAGGTGGCGATCCAGATGAACGACACGCATCCGGCTCTGGCCGTGCCCGAGCTCATGCGGCTCCTCCTCGACGAGGCCCACCTCGGCTGGGACGAGGCCTGGGATCTGACCCGACGCACGCTCGCCTACACGAACCACACCCTGCTCCCGGAAGCCCTGGAGAAGTGGCCCTCCGGTGGTTCGAGCTGCTCATTCCCCGACACCTGGAGATCGTCTACGAGATCAATCGCCGGCTGCTCGATGCCGTGCGCGTGCGCTTCCCCGGCGACGGGGACCGCCTGCCCGCATGAGCCTGATCGAGGAGGGCCCGAGCGGAAAGTGCGGATGGCCAACCTGGCCATCGTCGGCTCGCACAGCACGAACGGCGTGGCGGCCATTCACTCCGAGCTCCTGCGCACGCGGGTCGTGCGCGATTTCGCCGACTTGTACCCGGAGCGCTTCAACAACAAGACCAACGGGGTCACCCTCGCCGCTGGCTGCTCCTCGCCAATCCGCCGCTCGCCCGGCTCATCACGGAGGCGATCGGAGACGGCTGGATCACCGATCTCGCACAGCTGGGTCGGCTGAAGCCTCTGACCAAGGACGCGAGCCTTCGCGCCGGGTTCCTCAAGGCGAAGCGGGAAGCCAAGACCCGCTTCGCGGAGTGGCTCCGGGCCACCAGCGGGGAGGTGGTCGATGCCGCCTCCATCTTCGACTGCCAGGTGAAGCGCATCCACGAGTACAAGCGCCAGCTGCTCAACGCCCTGCACATCGCGATGCTCTACGGTCGTCTGCGCGAGAACCCGAGCCTCGAGTTCGCTCCCCGGACCTTCTTCTTCGCGGGCAAGGCAGCGCCCGCGCTACGCCCTCGCCAAGCTCATCGTCAAGTTCATCAACAACCTCGCCGGCACCATCGACGGCGATCCGGCCATGCGGGGACGCCTGAAGGTGCTGTTCCTGCCCGACTACAACGTGTCGCTCGCGGAGCGGCTCATTCCCGCCGCCGACGTCTCCGAGCAGATCTCCACCGCGGGCTACGAGGCGAGCGGGACGAGCAACATGAAGTTCATGATGAACGGCGCCCTCGACCGTGGGCACCCGGGACGGCGCCACCATCGAGATGGCCGCGGAAGCGGGCGAGGAGAACTTCTTCCTGTTCGGCCTCACCGCAGAGGAGGTGGCGAACAGCCAGAGCTGGTATGACCCGCACTGGCACTACGACCACGAGCCGGAGACGCGCGCGGCCCTTGATCTCGTGTTCTCCGACCATTTCAGCCGCAACGAGCCGGGCGCCTTCGCTCCCCTGCGGGATACCCTGCTCACCCACGGAGACTTCTACCGGCATCTTGCCGACCTCACGGCCCTACAGCGACGCGCAGCGGAGGGTGGGGAGCTCTACAGGGACCAGGACGCGTGGTCCGGGAAGGCACTGCTCAACGTGGCCGGCTCCGGGAAGTTCTCCAGTGACCGTACCATCGCCGAATACGCACGGGAGATCTGGGGCGTCAAGGCATGTCCTGTTGCCTAGCGAGAGTCCTCTCGAGCTGCCCTCGCCGGTGTTGGACCTGGTCGATTTCGCTCCCGCGATGGAAGTGAGCCTCGGTCCGAAGAACGAGATTTCGGAAACATTTTCCGGGTCGAGGGCGGGCAACTGCCGTCAGAGCAGAGTTGCCGGAGGGTATCAATGCTCGCCAGTCTCCGAGAGACTCGTCCCGTAATCCCGAATCAGGCTCAGCGGAAAGTATCCACATGGCGATCGCGAACGAGGAACTTTCTGTACGCGGCGCTGGTTAGCGGGGAAAACTCCAATTGTGAATCTGGCGACGATGCCCTCTAGCCAGGACGCCGAGACGGGCAGGTTCGCGAGACCTCTGCGCCAGGGTCTGCGGGTGCATAAGGGGAGGGTGCCGATGTTGGCTTCGTTCCAGTGAACGGGAAGGGACACGGTGAATCGGACGAATCCGCGTCGAAACGTTCGGTGTAGTGAGCCGCAGGACGCAGGAGGATGACCAATGAGCACGAAAGGTGCACCGTCACTCCACAAATTCTGGCTGGCCTTGGTGATCGCCATTGGCGCGTTCTGCGCAGAACCCGGGCAAGCTCTGGCCGGCTATATTCAGACGAACCTCGTTTCGGACATCCCGGGGCTGGCTACCATCACCGACTCCAGCCTGGTGAATCCTTGGGGGTTTCGCGTACCACCACGAGCCCCTTCTGGATTTCGGACCAAGGGACAAATCTGACCAACCTCTGGTCTGTGATCGGCCCTACGACTGTGACCAAGATGACGGCCGTCAACCCGCCGACCGGCAATATCGCGATCCCGACATCCGGTGGTGGACCCGCCCAGGGACCCACCGGCCAAGTCAGCAATCAAAACCCCAGCCCATCGAGCTTCCCGGTGGGAAATGGGGGCAACGGCGGTTCCGCGCACTTCATCTTTGCGAACCTGAACGGCACGATCTCCGCCTGGGACACAGGACCCACGGCCTTTATCCAAGTAACGACGCCGGGGGCCAACTACAGCGGCCTCGCCATTAACCAGGCCCAGACGCAATTGTACGCCGCCAACCAAGCCGGGACCGGCAGCATCAACGTCTTCAACAGCTCCTTCGCCCCGGTGAGCCTCGGTGCCGGCGCATTTGCGACGCCCGCCGCGATCAGCGCACTCGGACTCGTCCCGTTCAACGTGCAGGACATCAATGGCAACGTCTACGTAACCTACGCGCCCTCCGGCCTTGCAGCCCAGAGAGGGCTACCGCGGGGATGGGAGCCGTGGCGGTTTTCGACTGAGAGCGGGAACTTGCTGCAGACGATCATCGGCGGCGCAGCTCGCGGCGCCCTGGGGCGTCGCTCTTGCCCCTGCCAGTTTCGGCGAGTTCGGCGGCGACCTGCTCGATCGGCAATTTCAGCTTTGTCGAAAGCGAGATCAACGCTTTCAACCCGACAACTGGGGCGTTCCAGGGCACCATCCCAGTCAACCCCGGCAGCGGCAATACTCCGGGTGGCCTTTGGTCGCTTCAATTCGGGATCGGCGGCATGAACGGCGCCCCCAACACCCTCTATTTCACTGATGGCATCGACGGCGAGACGCACGGGCTGTTCGCGGCAATTTCGGCGGTTCCTGAGCCCGCCACCTTCCTCCTGCTCGGCACCGGCCTCGCCAGCCTCGGCGTGACGACCTGGAGGCGTGCCCGCAGGAAATAGCACCAGCCGACCCTGCCATCTTCCACGGGCGTCGAGGGCAACCTCGGCGCGCCTGTGGTCTATCGAGGTGGCCGCCGGACGCGGATCGTCCCGCTTTTGAGCTCGCGCCCCGCGAGGTGGCGCGGCTCGCGTCGCACGCGTCTCTTCGGTGATTGCCGTTCGCTCAGAACAGAGCGAGGGGATGATATCCACGAACAGGATCTTCACGATCGTCATGCCGGGAAGATCATCGCGTAGCCGATGTCTGGCCGGTCGGTGGGACGAGACCCTGTTCTGCAGTAGGCGAGGATCGCCGGGTTGCCGCAGGCGCCCGCGACAATGCCTGCGACCTCGTCGTAAGGCATCCGGAAGACGAACAGGCCGAGGATCAGGATCGGGAAGAACGAGGGCGACGCAGCACGACGCGCACCCAGGCCCAGCATCAGGAATCCGCGTGTCGGCGCACCGTCGGCGGCGAACTTGGGGCCGGAGGCCATTCCGACCTGCGCGAGGAACAGCGTCAGCCCGAGGTTGCGGAGAACGAGGTTGGCGGAAAGCGGAATGGTCCAGTTCATGCCGCCGGTGCGTCGCAGGTTACCGAGGATGAGTGCCATGATGAGCACGCCCGACAGCCCGAGCGCGAGCTTGCCGATGCCGGGGAGCGGAATCTGGATCGCGCCGATCAGGAATCCGAGCGCCATGCCGATGCCAATGGAGATGTAGCTGAACTCGGCGGTGCCCCTTGATCGAGTCGCCGAAGAATCGCCGCAGTCGCCGGAAATCGCCGCGGCTGGTGAGGATGCCCGATGCGGTCACCGAACTCGAGGACGAGATCCGGTGCGCGGCATGGATGCTCGGTGTCGCCGCGCCGGACGTGCGCGATGATCGACGCCTTCTCGCCCGGAAGGTTCGAGATCGCCGAGCGCCCTCCCTGACCACGGTGGGCCGGCGAGGCGAATACGCGGAGGTAATCAAGATGGCCGCGATCCTTGACGAGCCGGCCGGGGGCTGCTTCGCCGAGGCTCCGGCCGGCCTGCGGCGAGCGCGTCCTTGCTGGTGCCGACCACGAGCACGCACGTCGTTCTCCGCCACCACGAAGTTGGGTGAGGCCGCCTCGTTCCGGCCCGCCCGGCGCATGCGCGACGATCTGCACGCCGGCGGGGAGCGCCGTCATGACGTTCGCCGAGCGCCTTGCCCGACAGGTCTGGGTTGCGCAGGGCAATCTCAGCATCTCGAGGCCGTCCGCTCGAGCGGCACCTCGATCCTCGGCCTTCAGCACCATGAACGCGAGGTATAGAAGGAGGATCGGCCCTGCCACGCCGAATGGATAGGAGACCGAGTAACCGACGGCGGGATCGTCATTGCCGAGGGTGGCGATGGCCGCCTGCAGGGTGGGTGTGCTCGTCCCCGATCCTGCGAACAGGCCGAGGGCGTAACCGAGCTTGAGGTCCATGGCCTTCACGAAGGCGAGGCTCACGAGCCCCGACGCCAGCACGCCGATCAGGGCCATCACGTTGGCCCGGCGCCCGTGGGCGCTCGTCAGGCCGAGAAGAACTGCTTGCCGTACTGGACTCCCACGCCATAGAGAAACAGGGCGAGGCCGAGCGTCCCGACCATCGGCGCGGGCGCCGACTTCGGGGCGAACCAGCCCATGGCGAGCGCGACGAACAGCACCGCTCCCACGCCGAGAGAGAACCCTTTGATGTTGATCTCCCCGACGAGATAGCCGATGGCCACCGTGAGGAACAACGCCATCAACGGTTGCTGCTCGAGCAGTGCCCTGACGAATTCCACCTGTCCTCTTTCCTTTCTAGTAGACGGTCAAGCCCCGACTCCGGAACTGCCCGCGCACGCGCTCGGTCAGCTCGGCGTCCGGCGGCTCGATGTTCTTCAGCCGGTATTCGAGGCCGAGCTTCTGCCACTTCTCGCTGCCCATCTGGTGGAAGCGCAGGATCTCCACGCGTTCGACGGACCGCAGCCCGGCGCAGAAGATCGGCCACTTCTCGACGTTGTCGTGGCCGTCGGTGAGGCCCGGCACGAGCACGAAGCGGATCCACATCGGCCGTCCCAGCGCGGACAGCCGGTGCGCGTAGTCGAGCGTCGGCTGGAGCGGCTGGCGCGTGACCTTCTCGTAGATGGCGGGGTCGCCGGATTTGATGTCGAGGAGGTTGAGGTCGATGTCCATCAGCTCCTCGTCGGTGAAACGGTCGCCCAGGCGGCCCGAGGTGTCCATGCAGGTGTGCAGCCCGAGCGCCTTGCAGCGGCGGAAGATCTGGACCACGAACGGCCGCTGCAACATGGGCTCGCCGCCGGAGAGCGTGATGCCGCCCTTGCTGACCTTGAGCACCTGTGCGTACTTGCCGATCTGGCGCATGGCGCGCGAGACGGTCACCGGGTGCCCGTTGTACTTGTGCCAGGTATCCGGGTTGTGGCAGTACTGGCAGCGCAGGAGGCAGCCGGTCAGAAAGCCGACGAAGCGGAGGCCGGGACCGTCCACCGTGCTGCCCACTTCGTACGAGTGCACATACCCGACGAGGTCCGTCCTCCTCCTTGACCTCCTCGACGTCGCCCGGATGCACGGCGAAATAGTCGTGCGCGGCCTTGCTCTCCCGGCTGCCCTGCGCGCGCGATCTGGAGCTCGTAGCGACTGCCCGTGCGCGGCTCGCTCATGGCCAGCCCCCTACATGGCGCCGTGGAACGTGCGGTTGATCACGTCGAGCTGCTGTTCCTTCGTCAGCTTGACGAAGTTCACCGCGTAGCCGGACACCCGGATCGTGAGCTGCGGATACTTCTCCGGGTGCTTCATCGCGTCCTGCAGCGTCTCGCGATTCAGCACGTTGATGTTGACGTGGAAGCCGCCGCTCGAGAAATAGGCGTCGAGCGCGCCCGTCCCGCGGGCCGATGCGGTCCGGCTTCGCTGCCGAGCGCGGCGGGCACCACCGACAGCGTCAGCGAGATGCCGTCCTCGGCGTCGTCGTACGGGATCTTGGCGACCGACATCAGCGCGGCCAGGGCGCCGTGCGTGTCGCGGCCGTTCGACGGGTTCGCGCCGGGCGCGAAGGCCTCGCCCTTCTTGCGGCCGTCCGGCGTGCTGCCCGTCGCCTTGCCGTAGACGACGTTGGAGGTGATGGTGAGCACCGACTGCGTGTGGACCGCGTTGCGATAGCTCGGATACATGCGGATCTTGCTCATCATCATCGACACCAGCAGCTTGGCGAGGTCGTCCGCGCGGTCGTCGTTGTTGCCGAAGCACGGAAACTCGCCTTCGGTCTCGAAGTCGACGATGAGCTCCGCGCTCGTCGCGCACCGGCTTCACCTTGGCGTACTTGATCGCGGACAGGCTGTCCGCGGCGTGCGAGAGGCCGGCGATGCCGCAGGCGAGGGTGCGCAGGACGTCGCGGTCGTGCAGCGCCATCTCGATCGGCCTCGTAGCAGTACTTGTCGTGCATGTAGTGGATGATGTTGAGCGCGTTGACGTACGTCTTCGCGAGCCAGTCCATCATCGGATCGAGGCGGTCCATCACCTCGTCGTAGCTCAGCACGTCGCCGGTGATCGGCGCGAGCTTCGGCCCGACCTGCTCGCCGCTCACCTCGTCGCGCCCGCCGTTCAGCGCGTAGAGCAGCGCCTTGGCCAGGTTCACCCGCGCGCCGAAGAACTGCATCTGCTTGCCGACGCGCATCGCCGAGACGCAGCAGGCGATGGCGCAGTCGTCGCCCCACTTGGGCCGCATGAGGTCGTCGGACTCGTACTGGATGGAGCTGGTGTCGATCGACGTCTTGATCGCGAAGCGCTTGAAGCCCTCGGGCAGTCGCGGCGACCAGAACACGGTGAGGTTGGGCTCGGGCGCCGGACCGAGGTTGTAGAGGGTGTGCAGCATGCGGAACGCGGTCTTGGTGACCAGCGTGCGCCCGTCCTCGCCCATCCGCCCACCACCTCCGTCACCCATACCGGATCACCGGAGAAGAGCTGGTTGTACTCGGGGGCGCGCAGGAAGCGCACGATGCGCCACTTGATCACCAGGTCGTCGATGATTTCCTGCGCCTGCGACTCGGTGAGCGTGCCCTCGCGCAGGTCGCGCTCGAAGTAGATGTCCCAGAACGTGGACAGGCGTCCGGCCGACATCGCCGCGCCGTTCTGCTGCTTGATGGCGGCGAGATAGCCGAAGTAGGTCCACTGCACCGCCTCGCGAGCGTTCGGTCGCCGGCCCCGAGATGTCGTAGCCGTAGCGCGACGCCATCTCCTTGAGCTCGCTGCAGCGACCGGATCTGCTCGGCCAGCTCCTCGCGCAGACGGATCACGTCCTCCGTCGAGTGGCGGTCGTCCAGCTCCGTGCTTCTCGCGCTCCTTGTCGGCGATGAGGAAATCCACGCCGTAGAGCGCGATCCGGCGGTAGTCGCCGATGATGCGGCCGCGGCCGTAGGCATCCGGCAGGCCGGTGATCACGATGCGAGGAACGGGCCTTCCTGATGTCCGGCGTGTAGGCGTCGAACACGCCGTCGTTGTGCGTCTTGCGGTACTTGGTGAAGATCTCGCCCACGGCCGCGTCGGGCTTGTAGCCGTAGGCTTCGAGGCTCGCCGCGACCACGCGCCAGCCGCCGAACGGCATGATCGCCCGCTTGAGCGGCGCGTCGGTCTGCAGACCGACGATGATCTCTCGATCCTTGTCGATGTAGCCGGGCGCGTGCGCGAGGATGTCGGAAGGGACCTGCGACACGTCGAGGATGCCCTTTCTCGCGTTCCGTGGCGAGCAGCGGCTGCAGGGTCTGCCACAGGCCGCGCGTGCGCTCGGTAGCGCGCCTGCAGGAAGGCCCCGTCACCTTCGTAAGGAGTGTAGTTGCGCTGGATGAAGTCGCGGACGTTGACGCGACTCTGCCAGGCCCCGGGCGCGAAGTCGCGCCAGGCGACCTCCCGTGCTCGCTCGCAAGTTTCGGATGGGTTGCCATAGTTCCTCCTTCGGTCGATGTGACGGTCCGCCTCGGTCAGATTCCGGCTGTCCGTGCGCCGGGCGCACGCTCGTCAGCCCCGATGGGCCGGCTCCTGTTCGCCGGCCTCATTCCTCGGGCCGCGTCGTCAAGTGACGGCGGCCCGACAGGTCGAGCGTGACGTGGACCACGCCCGTCTCGTGGTGGGTGGTCATGGGAAGCTCGCAGCGCTCGAACACCTTGAGCATCGGACGATTGTCCGGCAACACCTCGGCCACCAGCTCTCCAATCTTCGCGTCACGTGCGATGATCACGAGGTGGCGCATCAGCCGCGTGCCGATGCCCAGTTTCTGGTGAGGGTCGTCCACGGCAAAGGCAACCTCGGCGCGGCCCGGTGCCGAGACGATATACCGCCCGCCGCCTGCGATCAACTGCCTGCCGTCGCTCTCGAGCACCGCGGCCAGCGCGACATGGCTCACAAAGTCGACGTTCAGGAAGTACTCGAGCTCTCGCTCGCTGAAAGCGCGCTTCGGCGCGAAGAACCGGCGATAGCGCGTTTCGTCGCTCGTCCGCTCGAATGCCGCGAGCAGCTCGACGCGGTCGGTGGGTCGGAGCGCGCGAATCTGGAAGCGGGCTTCCGTCGCGCAGGCGCTCGACGGCGGCGTACTCGGCCGCGTTCACGTCTCGTCACCGGCATGCCCCGATCCAATGGTTCGGGCGTCCGTCGCTTGGGGGTCGAGATGGGCCGGCCTGAGCTTCATGGCGATCCCCTTTTCCGGTGAACGGCCGCTGCGCACTCCTCCGTCTGGGCCGGCCATAGGCTATCACCTAACTATGCTAGGCTGTCGCCACGCGTGCATCAGGCGATCTGAGAAGGCTTCAGCGCCACATGGGACACCCCGTGCAGGAGGCCAGATCGACATGAGCCACGAAAAGTATCGGCGCCTCATCGCAACCGCTCAGGGGTTCAGACCGGTGCCCACCGCGGTCGCGCACCCGTGCGACGAGGCTCGCTATCCGGGGCGGTCGACGCGGCCAAGCTCGGGCTGATCAACCCGATCCTCGTCGGTCCTCGGCCTCAAGATCAGCCAGGTGGCGGAGCAGCTCAAGCTCGATATCTCAGGCTACGAGCAGGTGGAGGCCCCCATAGCGAAGCCGCCGCCAGCACCGCCGTCGAGCTCGTGCGGACCGGCCACGCCGAGGCTCTCATGAAGGGGAGTCTCCATACCGACGAGCTCATGGCCGCGGTGGTGAAGAAGGATACGGGACTGCGCACGGGGCGCCGCATCAGCCATTGCTTCGTGATGGACGTTCCCGGCTACCCGGATGCACTGATCATCTCGGACGCCGCGGTGAACATCGCCCCCACGCTCGAGGTGAAGGTCGACATCGTGCAGAACGCCATCGACCTCGCCCGCGCGCTCCGCGTCCCCGAGGTGCGAGTGGCAATCCTGTCGGCCATGGAGACCGTGAACGAGAAGGTGCTCTCGACGATCGAGGCGGCGGCTCTGTGCAAGATGGCCGATCGTGGCCAGATCTCGGGCGGCCTCCTCGACGGCCCGCTCGCCCTGGACAACGCCATCAGCATGGAAGCGGCTCAGATCAAGAAGATCGTCTCCCCGGTGGCGGGGCGTGCGAACGTGCTCATCGTCCCCGATCTCGAAGCGGGTAACATGCTCGCCAAGAGTCTTTCCTTCCTCGCCCAGGCCGACTCGGCGGGGATCGTGCTCGGCGCGAAGGTCCCGATCATCCTGACCAGCCGCGCCGACTCCGTGGAGGCGCGGCTCGCCTCGTGCGCGGTGGCCGTGCTCGTCGTCCAGGCGCGCCGCGACAGCGCGGCCAAGGCGATGGCATGACCGACGCGATCCTGGTGCTCAACGCCGGCTCGTCGAGCATCAAGTTCTCGCTCTTCTCCCAGGGTGGCCCTGAGCTCGCGCCCGTCGCGGGCGGGCAGGTCGAGGGCATCTACACCGCGCCCCGCTTCGTGGCCAAGGACGCGGCGGGAAAGCCGGCGGGCGAGAAACGGTGGGAGACCGGCGTGAAGCTCGGCCACGATGGCGCCCTCGCCCACGTCCTCGACTGGCTGAAGGCAGCACACGGCGGCGAGTACCGCCTCACCTCGGTCGGCCATCGCGTCGTCCACGGCGGCACCGAGTTTGCCGCGCCGGTACGTCTGGACGCCACGCTTCTCGCCAAGCTCGAGAAGCTGGTGCCCCTCGCGCCGCTGCACCAGCCGCACAACCTTGCTCCGATCCGCGCCCTCTTCGAGCGCGCGCCGGAGATCGCACAGGTCGCCTGCTTCGATACCGCGGCCCACCGGTCCAACCCTCTGCACGCGCAGATGTTCGCGTTGCCGTCGGAGCTGACGGAGGCAGGGTGCGGCGCTACGGGTTCCACGGGCTCTCCTACGAGTACATCGCGTCCGTGCTGCCGCGGTTCGACGACCGCGCCGCTCGCGGCCGTGCCGTGGTCCTTCATCTCGGGAACGGGGCCAGCATGTGCGCGCTCGAAGCCGGCCGGAGCATCGCGAGCACCATGGGCTTCACCGCGCTGGACGGCCTGCCCATGGGGACGCGCTGCGGGGCGCTCGACCCCGGCGTCATCCTGTACCTGATGGACGAGCGCGGGATGAACGCGCGGTCGATAGAGAAGCTCCTCTACAGCCAGTCCGGCCTCCTCGGAGTGTCGGGCGTGTCCAGCGACATGCGCGTACTCCTGGAATCGCCCGCGCCGGGGGCCCGGCTCGCCGTGGACCTCTTCGTCTACCGGATCGGCCGCGAGCTCGGCTCGCTCGCCGCGGCCCTCGGCGGGCTCGACGCCATCATCTTCACCGCAGGCATCGGCGAGCACGCCGCGGCGGTCCGCGAGCGCGTATGCCGCCAGGCCGCCTGGCTCGGCGTCGAGTTGGACGACTCCGCGAACGCGAAGCACGGCCCGCGCATCAGCACCGCGACGAGCCGCACTGCCGCCTGGGTCATCCCGACCAACGAGGAGCTCATGATCGCGCGGCACACGCGCGACCTGCTCGCGAAGAGCTGACGCGCTACCGTTTCGCCGGGGAGATCCGCCCCCAGAGTCAGGCGCGAGCCACGGCCACGTTGACGCGGGCCTCCTCGAGGTCAACCTCCCGCGTCACCCAGTCCTCCGGCGGGGCCCCACACCGCAGCTCCACAGCGAGCGTCTCGGTACAGATGTAGAGCGAGTGCTCTTCGATCGCCTTCGCGACCTCCCCGTGAGCATCGACCGAAATGCGGATGCGATCCTCGACGCTGAAGCGGGATTCCTTGCGCATCATCTGGACCTGGTGGACCAGATGACGCGCCAGGGCCTTCCGCCGGAGGGCAGGCGTCATGGTGGTATCGAGCGCGAGGATCACGTCTCGGTCGGCGGCGGCCGCGAAGCCGTCTCGGCCCTCCACCATGAGCTTCAGATCTCCCCACCCGAGGCTGACCTCGGCGTCGCCCACCGGGAGGGTAACGTGGCCGGTGGCGAGCAAGGCGTCGCGAACGATTCGACCGGTGCGCGCCGCGAGGGCGGCGCGGAGGGAGGGCACGGCATTCGGCGGTAGCGTCGAGGCATCCTGGAGGTCGAGTTCTGCCGACACGGCGACGCAATGGTCGAGGCCGGCCACGGTCTCGAGGCGCTCGACGTTCAGCTCGTCGAGGATGTCCTGCTCGAAGGCTCGCACGGCGCGCTCCACATCGGGAGGGGCCACGAGGAGGGCGCGCCCGAGGGTGTCCGCACCTTGAGTCTGGCCGCGTTGCGGGCGGCCAGCCCCACGCTGAGCACCCGCCGCGCCGCCGCCACGTCGGCTTCCAGGTCAGGTCGGGCGAGCGTGGCGTCGGGCTCCGGGAACGTGGTGAGATGGACGCTGATGGGCGCACCCGGCGACACGGCGGGCACAAGGTTCTGGTAGACGTGTTCGGTGATGAACGGCATGACCGGGGCGAGCAGCTGGCAGACCCGCACGAGGACGTGGTAGAGCACCTGGAAGGCCGCCTGCTTCTCGTGGTCGAGAGCGCCTTTCCAGAACTCGCGCCGCCGTCGCCGCACGTACCAGTTCGACAGATCGTCGTGGATAAACGAATCAACCGCGGTGACGGCCCGGCGGATCTGATACGTGTCGAAGGCCAGCCGGACCTCGGCGATCGTAGCCTGCAGCCGGCTCAGCAGCCACTGTTCCAGCGGTGCCACGTCCGGAGGAACGCTCTCCGGCTCCTGGAGGCGCGGGCGGTCGAGGTTCGCGTAGGTGACGAACAGGCTGTAGACGTTCCAGAACGTCAGGAACCGCCGCGTGACGGCCCGGGCCGCCTCGAAGCCGAAGCGGATCGGCTCGGTGATGGCCTGGGAGGCGAACAGTGTGTCGGATCACGTCGGGACCCATCTTGTCGAGCGCGTCGTCGAGCCAGACGGCATTGCCCCAGCTCTTGTGCATCTCCCGCCCGTCGGACGCGAGGACCCGCTCATGCGCCAGCACCGTCCGATAGGGGCTCGTGCCTTCCAGGGCCGCGGACATGAAGAGCATCGCGTAGAACCACCCGCGGAGCTGCCCCACGGCCTCGACGATGAAGTCGGCGGGGAACCAGCGCTCCCACTGCTCGCGATCCTCGAGATAGCCCAGCGTCGAGAAGGGCACGATGCCGGCGTCGAGCCAGCAGTCGCCGACTTCGGGGATGCGTCGTACGGGCTGGGCGCAGCGGGGGCATCGGATGAGGATGTCGTCGAGCCACGGGCGGTGCAGCTCCGGCACTGCGTCCACCGCCGTGGGATCCAGGGCCAGCTCCCGAAGCTCCCGGCGCGAGCCGGCCACGGTGAGGTGCCCGCACCCGCAGGGGAAGAAGGGCAGGGGAGGCCCCAGTACCGCTTGCGCGAGATGCACCAGTCGCCCATGTTGGCGAGCCAGTCGTCCATGCGCCGCTGCATGTAGCCCGGGAGCCACGTGACGCGCTCGTTGGCGGCCCGGGCCAGCGGTCGAATCTCGGCGGCGCTCGAGGAACCACTCGTCCGCGACGCGGAAGATCAGCTCCTGGCCACACCGCCAGCAGGTGGGATAGCGATGGCGGTACGAAGCCCGCGCGAAGAGGAGACGGCGCTCCTTCAGCAGGCGGGCGATCGGGGCGGCGGCGTCGACGACCGGCGTCCCCGAGAGCGAGCCCAGGCCATCCAGATATCGTCCCTCGGGATCCACGGGCGCGATGACGGGAAGCCCGTCCCGGCGGCCGAGATCGAAGTCCTCGAGTCCGCATCCGGGCGCGATGTGGACGATCCCGGTGCCTTCCTCCGCGGAGACCTCCGCCCAGGGAATCACGCGATGCTCGATGCCCCGCTGCAGGGCCACGTCGTCGAAGGGCCCCTCGTAGCGCAGCCCCACGAGCTCCGCGCCCTTGACCGTTCGCCTCGGCGGACCGAGCGTCGGGTAGCGTCCGACGAGGCCGGCGGCGACGTAGTAGACCGTGTCCGCGAGCACGCACTCGGCGTAGTCGAGCTGCGGCTGAACGGCCACCGCCACGTTGGCGGGCAGGGTCCACGGTGTCGTCGTCCACACGAGAAGCCGGTGGTCCGGCCGATCCAGGAGCGGGAGGGCGACGGTGACCGACTCGTGCGTGAGCTCCGCGTAGGCGTCCAGCATCTCGTGCTGCGAGATCGAGGTGCCGCACCGCGTACACCAGGGCATCGGGCGATGCCCCATGTACAGCCAGCCACGCTCGTGGCACCGCTTGAGGAAGCTCCAGTTGTACTCGATGTTGTCATCGGACATCGTGAAGTAGGAGTTCGACCAGTCCATCCACTGGCCCAGCCGCCTGGACTGCTCCGTCTGGATGTCCGCGAAGTGGATCACCCGTTCGCGGCAGGCACGAGCGAAGCGCTCGAGGCCCAGCGCCTCGATCTCCCGCTTCGAGTTGAATCCCAGGGTCTTCTCGACTTCAACTTCCACCCACAGGCCCTGGCAATCGAAGCCATTCTGGAATCGTTGCGCGTAGCCGCACAGCGCTCGGTAGCGCTGGACGACGTCCTTGAAGGTGCGTCCCCACGCATGATGGATGCCCATCGGATTGTTCGCGGTGATCGGACCATCGAGGAAGGAGAAGCGCGGTCCGCCACGATTTTGGGCAACGAGACGCGAAAAGATCTGCTCTCGTTCCCAGAATTGCAACGCGGTGCGGGCAACAGCCACGAAGTCAAGCGGCCCCGGCGCGGTAAACATGCTCGCCTCCCCTTGTCTGGTGTAGACCGACCCGGGTTCTGGCGATGCCTTCCGAGACTCCACGCCGTTGCTGAGAAACGAAACGGCCGCCAGGAACCCTGACGGCCGTTGGATACGTGAAAGTGAGGTGGACCGACCGTCAGCTCAGACAGTTCTCCTTGCCTATGACTGACGGACTAATTCGAAACATGAACCGACGATAGCATAACTTCCCCGTCCGTCCAATGGTGCCGCCGCACTATCCCCCGGCCGGCCGCAGGTCTCCGTGTCGTGGTCGCGCCGGGCTCGTTGGCAGCAAACGATGCGCAATACCACGTGAGGATTGGCGAAAAGGTGACGTGGCGGTTACTGGATGACCTCGTCTGCCCGTAGGAGCAACGACGGCGGGATCGTCAGGCCCAGCGCCTTGGCGGTCTTGAGGTTGATCACCAGCTCGAACTTCGTCGGCTCCTCGACGGGCAGGTCGCCGGGCCTGGCGCCCTTGAGGATCTTGTCCACGTGGACGGCAGCGCGAAAGTCTGCGCGGCGAAGGCTTGTCGGCGACACTGGGGCCGTGATTTCATGACCTCCAGGCCGTTCCAGCCGCGGGCGCCGTCCATTCCCCGCGTGCAGACTGGGGGCGGTCAGCGGGAAGAAGCGTTGCCCTGATCCCGAGTGGTCTTGGAAGGGTGAGCCATGAGAGTCGCCTCCGACGAATGGAATCGTCTCGAGCTACGTGTCCACGCGCTCCTCGCGGGCGTGCCGCTTCACGATGCCTGGGCCGTCGACCTGCCCGGCGGCCGGCGCGGGCTCGTGCTGACCGACCTGCGCGCGGTGCTCGCCGAGCGGGTCGCCCTGTCGAACGCGGCGGTGCGGTCTCTGTTCTCGCTCCGGCGTGCGATCGGAAGGGCTTTTGGGTGGGAGCGCGTGCGAGAGCACCGCGACCCGCCTTCGTTCTTCCGCGACCGACTCACGGAGTCGGATCGGAAGGCGTCGCTCGTGCCGACCGGTACCCCGACGGGCCATTCCACGTCCTGTACGCATTCCCGCGCGAGTCGGCGAGCGAGATCTGGAACGCGACGGTTCACGCCGTGTCGGCCTACGCGCTCGTGGAGCAGGCCACCGGCTACCGTCTTTACTGGGCGATCTACGTACGATCCGTCGGCTGCATCACTGCGCCGTACATGCGACTCATCGATCCGTTCCGACGCCTCATCATCTATCCCGCGCTGCTCCGCTCCGTCCACGCCGCCTGGATGCGCGAGCTCGCGGGGGCCGTCGCGCCCTGAGTCCCCCACCAGGCTGCGGCTCGCGTAGGGCAGCAGGACAGGTCAGGAGCGCCGCCTCGGCGTCCGCTCGACGACCCAGCTTCGATCCTGAGAAGCTGGCTCCGGGCGGTGGAGCAATGTCAGCGGATCATGCGCCACACCGTGGCGACGGACCTCGAAATGTAGGTGATTGGTAGTGGCATGTCCGGTGCGTCCGACGGCGCCGATGAGCGCTCCTCCATTTTACCCGGTCTCCCACCTTGACGAAATTGGCGCTGTTATGCGCATAGATCGTGGTGAGTCCGTCCGGGTGCTCGATCTTGATAACGCGGCCATACGAGGATTGACGCCCGCTGAAGATCACGATCCCCGCGGCGGCGCTGTGGATGGGCGCACCGCGTGGAGCTTTGATATCCACTCCTTGATGCCAGCTCCAGAGACCGCGCCGACCGAAGCGCGAGGTGACCGAACCCGCCACGGGCCAGGCAAGTCGAATCCGGTCAACATGGCGTGAGAGCTCCGTGCCTGGGCGGCTGGGGAGGCGGTCCGGAACTCCATGGGCGACCGCAGCGTACCGGTCGGGTTCGCCGGAAGAGACACGGGGAAGCTGCCACGCCGCGATCAGCAGGACGAGCGAAACCGCCTGGCGCAGCCATAAATGACGGGAACGGGCGAGGGAAGTCGTCGTCGAACACAAGGGAGAGGCGGCCATGTATTTGCCCCCAGCCGGGCTCCGCAGATCGTAGAAGCAAGCCGGGGCACCGGATCAAAGGTTCAACTCGTACTTGCACAGTTTCACGGCGATGTAGAGACCACGCGGACACTCACAGGAATCGTGCCGGCGGCGATGGCGCCCAGTCTTTGCGCGGCCGCGTACGAGAGGTCGATGATCCGGCCGGCGACGGTGGGACCCCTGTCGTTCACGCGCACCTCGACGGAGCGGCCGTTCTGAAGATTCGTCACGAGGACCTTCGTGCCAGAGTGGAAGCGCGGGATGCGCGGCCGTGAGCCGGTGCATGTCATACCGCTCGCCGCTGGCGGTGCGCCGTCCTTGGTGGCGCTCGCCATACCAGGAGGCCTCGCCCGTCTCTACCGTGCCTGGCGGGGCAGCGGACCGTGGGCCAGCGGGACCGCGCGCCGTCGCGCATCCGCCAAGCGTTGCGGCCAGCGCCACCACCGCGATCCACGACGGCCGGACCCTCAGGCTGATCAATGCAGGAACCAGTCGCGAAGACGCCGCGACCACTCGAGAAGTCGATCCGGACAATCCGCGATGCTCGTCGCACCGCTCCGGTTCCGTGCCGGCGAGAAACGTCTCACGGGTGACGAGGGGGCACGAGCTGCGGGCCAGCTTGCCGTTGGTCGCATCGATGTCGGCAAAGCTGATGCCACCGGGAACCGTGAAAGCGGGAGCCGGGTAGGCTCCGAGTGCCTGCCTCATGAAGTCTGCCCATATCGGGAGGGCGGCCTGGGCTCCGCTGAGGCCGTGCGCCTGACCGTCGTCGAAGCCGACCCACACGATGGCGAGAAGACGGGACGAGTAGCCGACGAACCAGGCGTCGCGCCCGTCGTTGCTCGTGCCGGTCTTGCCCGCTATCTCGCCCGAGGTGCCCAGAGCCGACACGGAGGCTGCTGTTCCGGTCCGGATCACTCCCTGGAGTAGCGAGGTCATGAGGTAGGCTTCAGCGGGAGATATGACGATTCGTCGCGGGCTTGTCGTGGGCAGATACCGCTCGCGTGCCGTCGGCTCGATCTACCGCGCGCACCGCATGGATCGAGTCGGGGCGGGCGCCCGCCGCTCGCGAACGGGAGGTAGGCCCCCGCCAGCTCGAGCGGCGTGACCTCGAAGGCTCCGAGGGCCACGGCGGGCACGGGGGTCAGGCTCGCCCCGAACCCGAAGGCGCGGCCCGTCTCGACGATCACGGGGAGGCCGACCGCCTGGGAGATCCGCACCGTGGCGCTGTTGAGCGAGTTGCTCGAGGGCGCGACGGAGGGCTCACGCGCCCCGCATAGCGCTCCTCGTAGTTGCGGGGGCTCCACGGCTTGCCATCGACCATGACGGTGAGGGGCGCGTCGTCGACCATGGACGCGGCCGTGAATCGGGGCCGACCGTCGCGCGGCTGCAAAGCCGCCAGATACACGAAAGGCTTGAAGGCGGAGCCCGCCTGCCGCCGGGCCAGCGTCACCCGATTGAACCTGGCTCGCCTGGTAGTCACGCCCGCCCACCAGCGCGCGGATCTCGCCGGTGGCGGGATCGACGGCGACCAGGGCGACCTGGAGCCGGGCTCGCGGATCCGAGCGGCGGAGCCGGGGAAGCTGCTTTCGAGCTGGTCGAGTCCACGCGCCACCGCGTTCTCGGCAAAGCGCTGGAGGGGGACGTCGAGGGTGGTGGCAACTCGTGCGCCGTAGACGGATTCCGCCTCGAGCTCCTGGCGAACGTAGTCGGAGAAGTACGGGCGGCCTGGCCGGGCCACGGTCGCGCGGGAGCGCGGACCGGGTCCCGGCGCGCGCGCTCGTACGCCGCGGCGTCCAGCATGGCCAGCTCCTGCATCCGCTTGAGAACGGCGTCGCGGCGCTCGCGCGCCCGGTCAGGATTCAGCACCGGCAGTACGTGTTCGGCGCGCGCAGCATCCCGGCCAGGAGCGCCGCCTCGCCGGCGGTGAGCTGGTGGACCTCCTTGAGAAGTAGACGCGCGCGGCTGCTCCCATCCCCGGATGGCGAGGGGACCGCGCTGGCCGAGATAGATCTCGTTCAGATAGGCTTCGAGGATCTGCGGCTTGGAATACCTCCATTCGACCAGGACCGCCAGCCAGGCTTCTTGCAGCTTGCGCAGGACCGTCCCGCTCGCGCGTCAGCAGTCGGTTCTTGACGAGCTGCTGCGTGATGGTGCTTCCACCCTGTATTCCGCGGCCACCGCGAAGGTTGGACCAGGCCGCCCGCGCGACTGACCGGGCGTCCAGAGCGCCGTGCTCGAAGAACCGATGATCCTCGGCGGCGAGCACGGCGTTGACGAGGCCTTCGGCGCTTCGCCGAGCCGGATCGGGCGATAGTCCTCTCCCGTCGCATCGCCTACTCCCGTCAGGACCTCACCCTCGAGGGCAGCGCTCTCGACCTCCTTGCCGTCCCGGGTGACGCGCGCGATGCGTTCTCCGCGAATCTCGAGGCCGATGCGTCCTTTTCCATCGCGCGGGAAGATGTTCCACGCGGCGCTCGTTCGACGAAACTGCCCGGGTGCGGTCGGCGCATTCCGGGTCTCGACTGTATCAAGGCGGGCGAGCGTTCCACCCAGATCGATCAGGCGGACGTGCACGCCGGGATCCAGAGTTTGTCCGGCGGCATGGATGACCACAGCGCGCCGAGCTTCGACCCGTGCGAAGCGGGAGAGCTCAATCGACGAGTAGACAGCCACCATCGTGACCGGAATGAGGACGAGTCCGGCGAGCCCGGCGGCAAGGACGGAGGACCTTCCCCAGGCGAAGACTTTCATTGAGATAAGTTCAATCAATTGCCATGCCAGCGCGCGGCCGGCCAGGCAGAAACCAGGACCTGCTAAGATCGCGATTTTGTTTTCCTTGGTCCTGAAGTGACGAAACCGGATGCGCATCATCCGGGACTGATCGGTAATTCCTACACGGCATAGTCACTCTTTGACGCTGTGCCTCGCTATCGGACCACCGGACACGGGATGACACCGGACACCATCGAGCGGCAACCGGAGCGCGCTTGACAGCCGGAGCCGGGCTCCGCAGTATGGCCCGGATCGATTTCCCACGAGCACGCGACGGAGACTTCCATGCCCATCGATATCGAGCGGGCGCGCCGGGACACGCCGGCGGCGAGCCAGCTCCTGCATTTCAACAATGCGGGGGCGGCGCTCGATGCCGGCGCCCGGTGGTGCAGGCACAGCTGCGTCACCTGCAGCTCGAGGCGGACACGGGCGGCTACGAGGCCGCCGCGGCCGCCGACGATCGGATCGAAGCGATCTACGATTCGATCGCGCGACTCTTGAACGCCGACCGTGCGGAGATCGCGCTCGTCGAGAACGCCACGGTGGCCTGGGACATGGCGTTCTATTCCGTCGGCTTCGCGGCCGGCGATCGCATCCTCACCGCCGAAGCCGAGTACGCCAGCAACTACATCGCCTTCCTGCAGGTGGCCCGGCGCACCGGCGCCGTCGTCGACGTCGTGCCGAGCGATGAAGCGGGCGAGCTCGATCGTCGAGCGCGCTCGAGCGCATGATCGATCGGCGCGTCAAGCTGATCGCCATCACGCATGTGCCGACCAATGGCGGCCTCGTCAATCCGGCGGCGGCGATCGGGTCGCATCGCCCGCGCCCACGGCATCCTCTACCTGCTCGACGCCTGCCAATCCGTCGGCCAGATGCCGATCGACGTCGCCGCGATCGGCTGCGACATGCTGTCCACGACCGGGCGGAAGTATCTGCGCGGGCCCCGCGGGACCGGATTCCTCTACGTGCGGCGCGGCGTCCTCGACGGGCTCGAGCCGCCCTTTCTCGATCTGCAGGCGGCGACCTGGGTCGAGGCCCGACCGCTACGAGATGCGCCCGGACGCCCGCCGCTTCGAGAACTGGGAACGCAACGTCGCGGGACAGCTCGGCCTCGGCGCGGCCGTCGACTACGCGCTCGGCTGGGGCCTCGCCGACATCGCCGGGCGCATCGAGCCGCTGGCCGCCGAGCTGCGGCGACGGCTCGCGGACATCCCGGCGTCAGCGTTCGCGACCGCGGGCGCCGGCCTTGCGGCATCGTCACCTTCACGGTCGAGGAAAACCGGCGCGGGATATCGTCGGCGGCGCTGCGTCAGCGGCCGCATCAATTGCCATAGTGTCGGGACAGAGCGTGCTCGATGCCCGGGCGCGCCGGCTGCCCGATGTCGTGCGTGCGTCGGTGCACTACTACAACACCGAGGAGGAGGTGACGCGCTTCGTGGCGGCGGTCGCCGCAGCTGGCCTAGGGCCACGCGCGGGAGCTACGACCCCGCGCGCCGCCCGGGCAGCGCTTCGTGCCGGGGCTGAAGGGCGTCCTGTCAACTGGGAATCAGCGGCACGGCGGGTTATGTTATTTCCATGCCCGCCCTCGGCCTCCGCTCGTCGTCCTTCCAGCGTGCTTGGCCTCGCGCTTCTGACGGTGGCCGCGCTCGCCTCTCGCCCTGAGCGGGGAAGCGCCCGCCCAGAGCGGGGCAGGGAAGTGGCGATCGCCTGGCACGTCACCATCGCCTCCTCATGGTTCGATCCGTCGACCGCGCCGCCGCAGATCACGCCGTTCGGCATCCTCTACGCGCTCCACGACGCGCTGGTTCGCCCGCTGCCCGGGCAGAAGCATGGGCACCGAGCCTCGCCGAGTCGTGGAAGGAGAGCTCCGACGGGCTCACGCTACGAGTTCAAGCTCCGCGCGCGGGCCTCAAGTTCCACAACGGCGATCCCGTCACCGGCCGAGGACGTGAAGTTCAGCTTCGACCGCTACAAGGGCGCCGGCGCCAGCCGAGCTGCAGGCGCGCGTGCGGCAGGTGGAGGTCGGTCGATCCGCTGACCGTGCGCTTCCGCTTGAAGGAGCCGTGGCCGGACTTCATGACCTTCTACGGCACGACGGCCACCGCGGCCGGGCCTCGTGGTGCCGAAGAAGTACGTCACCAGGTCGGGCGACGACGGCTTCCGCAAGCATCCGGTCGGCGCCGGGGCCCTACACAGTTCGTGAGCCACCGGCCCGGCGTCGAGGTCGTGCTCGAGGCCTATCCGCGCTACTGGCGCACGCGTGCCATACGTCAAGCGGCTGGTCATGAAGAGCGTGCCCGAGGGCACGACGCGCGTGGCCATGCTGAAGAAGGGCGAGGTCGACATCGCCTACGCCCTCGACGGCGAGGACGCGCGAGACACGTGCGGCGCGATCCCGCAGCTCGCCGCTCGTCCGTCGCAGCACGCCTCGATCTACTGGATCGAGTTCGCCGGAGCAGTGGGATCCGAAATCGCCGTGGGCCGACAAGCGGGTGCGGCAGGCGGCCAATCTACGCGCTGGACCGCAAGGCCATCAACGAGGTGGCGTGCCTCGGCTTCTGCCCGCCCACCGGCGATCATCGTTCCGCGCGTGATGGACTTCGCCCTGCAGACGCCGGCCGCCCGCCTATGATCCCGCCAAGGCCAAGCAGCTCCTCGCCGAGGCCGGACTATCCGAACGGGCTTCGACGCCGGCGACTTCACGCCGACGCCGCCGTTCTATCGACGGTGGCGCGAGGCCGCCGCAGAACTACCTGAGCGCCGTCGGCATCCGGTCGAGATGCGCATCCGACTGGAGCGCGCGGCCTTCCTCGCCGACTGGCGCGAGAAGAGGCTGCGCGGGATCTTTCATCACCGCCGTCGGCAACTCCGGCAATGCGGCCAGCCGGGTGGAGGCGTTCATCTACTCGAAGGGCAGCTACGCCTACGGCGGCTACCCCGACATCGACGACCTGTTCCAGCAGCAGGCTCGCAGAGCGCGATATCGCGCCAGCCGCGAGGCGCTTGCTCCACCAGATCCAGCAGCTCGCCATCGATCGGGTGATGTTCGTGCCCGTGATGGACTACCGTCAAGCTCCGCGGCGTCGGGCCACGGCTGGCCGACGCTGCGCTCGATACGCTGCACCTCGTTCCCTATGCGGCCTACGAGGACTTGCGGCTCAAGGGGCCGTGAGGGAGGGTCGGATGAACGACCTGATCAGATGGCGCGTACTGGTGGCCACGGCGCTGGTCGTCGTGGGATGCGGGAATCTCCCAGCCCAGGCCCAGACGTGGGCCCGGCGTGCCCCGTTCCCTGAAGCGTCCGAAGAGCTATACGGCATCGCGTCCGGCGGCCGCCTCTGCACACGTATTCGGCGGACTCGCGCGCCGGGCTGGAAGCCGAAGGCGCTCGTGTTCGAATACGATCCCGGGCGCGACACGTGGACCCGCAAGAAGAACATGCGCTGCCTTCCCACCACGTGGCCCTCGCGCGGAGATCGGCGGCAAGATCTACGTCGTCGGCGGATTCAGACTGCCCGACTCCGGCCCGCGGCCTGGCGGCCCATCGACAACGTGTGGGAATACGATCCAGCGGCGGACAGCTGGAAGGCTCTCGCCCCGCTGCCTACGAAGCGCGGGTCCGCCAATGCGGTGGTGGTGAGCGGCAAGATCTACGTGATCGGCGGAGCCGGAAGCTCCATCCAGGCTCGAAGGAGACCGTCGTCCATCCCACCCGGCCCCATCGCGCGCTCGATACCAACGGAAGTGTATGACCCGGTCACCAACAGATGGGAGGCGCGCAGCGCCAGCGCACGGCGCGAAACCACGCGGCGGCCGCTGCCGTGGGAAGCCGGATCTACGTCATCGGCGGGAGGATCGGCAGCGCCTTCCATCTCGCGCGCGAGCAATACCGACGTGGTGGAGATGTACGATCCGGCCACCGACCAGTGGGGCCGCTCCTCGCCTCCATGCCGACGGCGCGCAGCGCCGGCTCGTGGGGTGTCTTCAGGGATCGGATCTACGTCGCGGGGGGAGAGCAGCGGACGCCCGAGGTTCAGAAGACCTTCCGGGCGGTGGAGGCCTACGATCCCGCCGCGAACCGCTGGACGATCCTGCCTCCCATGGACTTCCGCGCCACGGCATGGCCGGCGACATCATCGACGGGAAATTCCATCTGGTCAGCGGAGATGTGGCGTCCGGAGGGCGCCCGGGGCGCATATCGATACCGACGTGCACGAGGTGCTGGACATTGAAGCCAAGTAGCGCCTCACCTGTACTGGATGCCTCCTTGTCTGGGACGACGGGGGCAGAGCCTGCGCGAGGACGCTCGTGACCGCGAGAGAAGCGCGAGGGACGCGATGCCGCACTTCGACGACGGCGGAGCCTCGCTCGCTTCGATCTTCGAAGGACACGCTGCTCGGTATCCGGATCGCCTCGCCGTGGTCAGCGGTGACCGCCGGCTGACCTACGGCGAGGCAGAACCAGGCCGCCAATCGCATTGCCCATTTGATCCTCCTGCCTCGGGAGCGCCGACACCTCGGTGGCGCTCCTGTTCGAGCCGGGAGCGTTCCATCGTGGCGGCGATCCTCGGCGTGCTCTAAAGCCGGGAAGATGTACGTGGCCCTGGATCCATCGTATCCGCCACCTCGTACGGCATACATGCTGCGAGGATTGCCAGGCCCGGCTGCTTCTGACCGACGCGAGGCGCATGGTGTCGTGGCACCGCGCAGCTGGCTCAGGGAGGACCAGGCCGTCGTCAACTGTGACGACATCGATCCGAGCCTTCCGCCGGCGAACCCGACCGAAGCGATCGCAGGCTCGACGCCGGCCTTCCTGCTCTACACGTCGGGGTCTACGGGAAACCCCAAGGGTTGTCCTCCACAATCACCGCAACGTGCTGGTGGAGGTACGAAACTATACGAATGACGTGAGCATCCGGCCCGACGACCGGCTGGCGGTATGGCACTCCTTCAGCTTCGCCAATTCCATTCGGAATCTGTGCGGCGCCCTGATGAATGGGGCCGCCGTCTTTCCCTATGATCTTCCCGGGCAAGGCCACGATGCCGCTGGCGGAATGGGTTCGGCAGCACGAGATCGCGATGATTCGCCACGCTCGGCACGACATTTCGCGCGTTCGTGGATCTCCTGCCGAGCGGAGTGACCTTCCCGAGCGTGCGGGTGCTCCGGCTGGGCGGCGAATCCATTCGCGGCGACGACGTGGAGGCCTTCAAGCGCCACTTTCCTCCTCCGTGTGTGCTCATGCACGTCATGGGGCCCACGGAGACGTTCGAGCATCCGGCGCCAGCTCATTGGCCACGATTGGAAGGGGGATCGAGGCAAAGTGCCGGTGGGCTACCCGGTGGCCGACAAGGAGGTGCTCCTCCTCGATGAGGAGAGGCGGCGAGTGGGCCCGGGCGAGCCGGGGGAGATCGTCGTACGCAGCAAGTATCTGGCCGTCGGATATTGGCGGCAGCCGGAGTTGACTCGAGCGGTGTTTCTACCCGATCCCGACGGCGGGGAGGAGCGGCTCTACTTCACGGGCGATATCGGGGTCATGCGTTCCGACGGATGTCTGACCCATCTGGGCCGCAAAGATTTCCAGGTGAAGATTCGCGGGCACCGAATCGAGACGGGAGGAGATCGAGGCGGCGCTGTCAGAGCTGGAGCCGGTCAAGGCGGCGGTGGTTCACGCGCCAGCCGGACGGCCAGGGAGTGCTTCGGCTCGTCGCCTACGTCATCGCCGCTCCGGGCCGGACGGCGGGCACCAGCGAGCTCCGCCGGGCGCTGGGCCCAGACCCTCCCGGAGATCATGGTGCCGTCGAGCTTCGTCTTCCTCGAAGGCTTTTCCGCTCTTGCCCAATGGCAAGATCAACCGGCGCGGTTTGCCGATTCCCGACCCCGAGCGTCCGGCGCAGCCCGCATACCCTACACGGCGCCACGCCACCCGCTGGAGTGGCAGATCGCCCTGATATGGCGTGAGCTACTCAAGGTCCCCATGGTCGGCGTCTTCGACGATTTCTTCGAGCTCGGTGGCCACTCCCTGCTCGCCGCTCAGCTCATGCAACGAATCGAGGAAGAGCTTGGGCAGGCGGCTGCTCCTGACCGTGCTCTTGTCGGCGCCCACTGTGGCCGGCCTGGCCGCTGCCGTGCAGCGCCAGGGGACCAGTTCGGCCGGGACCTGATCGTCCCTCTTCGCGCGGGGGCGCCAACCCTCCGTTCTTCTTCTTTCCACGGCGACTACAATGGCGGCGGATATTACTCGCGTGGTCAGCGGCCCGTGGCCTCCCCGCCGAGCAGCCCTTCTACGTGGTGCACCCGCATCCGCTCACGGACCTTCCCATTCCCGATACTATGGCGGGAATGGTGACCGAGCTGTGGCCGCGATCCGCGCCGTGCGTCCCCATGGGCCGTATCGTTCTAGGCGGGCATTGCAATGGAGAGGCTCTTCGCCTTCGAGGTCTGCGCGACGCCTCGTCGCCGAAGGCGACAAAGTGGATGCGCTGGTCATCATCGATGCCTCCGCGCGAAATGCCCGGTATCGCCTGGTGAGCCGACTCGCCCGCGTCCTCGCGTGGATCGGCCAGCTCGATGGCCAAGCCGAGCGCCAGGCTCTTCCTGAGCCTGCGGGCTCCACTGACGGATCTCGCCTCGGGGCCGGCGGGATGGCGTCGCCGGCTCGCCGTCTCTGCCGGCGGCCGCCCTCGGCGAGGATCTCTGATCTGGTCGCGGGCGCCACGGGCTGGCAGGAAGGCGAGCGAGTGGCCGCGTTTCGCCTCGTTGCCCGCGCGCACGTGCCCGGTCGTTACGCGGGGGCGGTCGCACTCGCTCGTCCCCGCGCAGCGACGCAGCCTCCGGCACGATCTGTGGTGGTCTCTGGTCGCCGATCGCGCTCGAGGTCCACTCGGTCCCCGGGGCGCATCTCGACCTCGATCACCGAGCATGGCCCGGAGCTCGCGGAGCGGCTTCGGGCCTGCCTGGCCGGTCTGAGCGCCTGGCCGCTCGCGCCATAGGGTGGTCTTCGCCGCGAGATGAGGACAGCGGACCATGCGAGTTGCCGTCATGGGCGCCGGTGCGGTGGGCGGGTATTTCGGGGCCCAGCCTGGCCGCGTCCGGCGCCACCGTCGTCTTCTATCGCGCGCGGCGAGCATCTCGGGCGATGCGACGGCATGGCCTTTCGCGTCAAGAGCCTCCACGGGGACCTGGACATCCATTCTGAGTTCGCGTCCGGCTCGGACCGCATTGCTCCGGTGGATCTGGTCCTCTTCGCCGTCAAGTCCCAGGACACGGAGGAAGCGGCACGGTCCTGGCGCCGGTCATGGGCCGGACCACGGTGGTCTTGTCCCTGCAGAATGGTGTGGACAATGCCGACAGGATCGCGCGGCTGTGGGGCGGAGACCGGAGTCTGGCCGGGGTCGCGCGTATGTCTCCGCCCGTGTATCCGCGCCAGGCGTGATAGAGCACAGCGGCGGAGGCCGCATCGCCCTGGGCCCGCTGCGCGCGGCTGGCGCGGACCATGCCCACGTCGCCCAGATCAATCCTGACTCAGGCAGAGATCCCGTGTGAGATCAGCCCGGACATCCGGACGGTGCTGTGGAGAAAGCTTGTCTGGAACGCTCCGTTCTGCGCGCGCTGTCGTGTCTGCTTACCGCATGACGGTCGAGGAGACATTCTGGGGTCGGCCGCTCTCGAGGCCATGGTCAGAGGCTGTATCGACGAGGTGCGGGAGGCGGCACGGTGCTGCGGTGTCGATTTGCCGCCCTCAGTGGCGGAGGAGGCTCTGAGCGCCTCCGTGCCTCTGCGAAGCGTCAAGCCGTCCATGCTGCAGGACCTCGAAGCGGGAAGCCGCTCGACCGCTGCGGCGCCAGAGGCCCCGCCACATCGAGGAGGTTCAGCTTAACCGGGCGATCTGCTCGTGACGGTGTGCGACCAAGCTCACGAGTTGCTGGCAAGCACGTCGGAGAGCCGGGCAGAATCCCTCCACTGGTCAATCCCGACCCCGTCCACTCTGGACACGGATGCGGCTTTCGAGCAGGCGTTCCAGCAGATTTCAGTTCACGTCGTTCGGCTCGCTGCTGACGATCACGACGGCGCCGAGGAAGGGACCAGCTGATCATGTCAACCTTGCCAACCTGGGCGACGCTGCCGGTCGAGCAGGGCGCTTGCGATGCGCCGCGGCGGCATGCATCGGCTCGCCGTCGAGTTCGACGGCGTGTACGGACCTGGGGGGCGATCCGAGCGTTTCGACCACGCACATCGTTCGACCAGTTCGCAACCAACGCCTCCAGGCTCTGCACGGTTCCTCCCGCTCATGGCAGAGCGGTTCGCACGGCAGCGCCTGCACGCGCTCGCGCCAGGGTCCAGGGGCTGCGAGGACGACGGCAGGCTTTCGACAATCCTCTTCCTCTGTGTGCACAACGCTGGTCGGTCTCAGATGGCGTTGGGCTTCTTCAATGACCTGGCGGGCGACAACGCGGTCGCGTGGTCAGGCGGGTCAGAAGCCCGGGGTCGAAGTTGAACCCTGCGGCTATCACGGCCATGCGGGGGCGTGGTGTCGACATCTCGGGTGAGTTCCCGGAAGCCGTGGACGGACAAAGGAAGTCGGTTCGGGCTGCCAGAGCGTGAAGTCACCATGGGCTGCGGCGACGCGTGTCCGATCTTTCCGGGCAAGCGGTATGAGGAGTGGGTGCTCGACGATCCCGCCGGCCGCGGCGTTGATGACGTTCGCGCCGCATCCGCGACGAGATCGAGCGGCGCGTGCGCCCGCCTGCTCGACGAGCTGAACGTTCCCGTCGGATGGTCAGCCAACAAGTGGCGATGATGACTTAGGGCAGCCACCTGCCGATCCCACCGAAGCGGCCGACCGATGAATCGGTTGTGAGCCCAGAACCACGGTCCACGACGGTCTGCCTCGCGTGTCGGACGGAGAGATCTGCGTACGCGAACGAGGATGCCTGATCTCGTCCGGTCGTCGATCTCCCACGCCCGGTTAGCTGCCAACGGGCGCAGGGTGCGGCAGGGCGACTTCCGCGGTGGTTCACCCCAGCGCACCATCGGGCTTGGGTCATCTGTGGCGCCGCAGCACCAGCACTCTATCGGGAGGTGGCCGGTCGGTCACGCGCGCGCGAGGGCTGTGTCGGCAGTCACGCGGCGCGCCGTCCACGCGATGGCGAGCTCGACATCGTTCAATGCCGCCCGCGAAGCATGCCCTTGGCATCCTGCGCGTGGGGACACTCCAGGAATCACCGACTAACGCGACATCCACGCCTCAATCCTGCGTCGTCGCCGGCGTCTGTCCAACTCAATCAGCTGGAAACGTGCCTGGAGCCTGCGCCCCACGCCAGCAAGTGACGATTGGAGTCGCTCTCGGCCTGAAGGCTGCGGCGGGAAACGGCGGCGAACCTCATGGGGCCAGCCGCATGCCTCCGCGATCTTGCCCGCCCACATCTTGGCGGCCTCGTCATCGGCCACGTCCACCACGGCGAACCCGCCCGAGAACTCCTTGGTCTCGACGTATGGCCCGTCGGTGATCACCAAGGTGCCACTGGTGGTGTCGGCGCTGTAGACCGGGCCGTCCTCCTCCTCCAGCCCCCGGCGAAGACGTACACGCCGGCAGCCTCTCATCTCGTCCACGACCGCCATGGCGAGCGGCCCGCGCCCGCGGAACCACTCCTCGGTGTGGTCGCCCACCCACTGTTGGTTGAAGTACGATGAGGTACTCGGTCACTGACTGCTCCCTCCTCTGGCGGGCCCAGTGGTCCGCAGTTCACTTACGCCACGAACGGCGACAGCCGAATTCGACACGAGTTGTCCCGGAAATGAAACACCGGTCGTGGCAGAACTGTCGGCGAGCGACTGGGGGAGTCTTTTGGCGGCGAGGCGGCGCAGACGCGCGAGTCACATGCTGATCTCTCTGCCAGCGCCACGCCGCCACGAGGTCACGCGCGTCGGCGTTACTTCGCGCCTGGGGGCCGCGCAGTGGATGAGATGGCAAAATGCCGGTTCGGGGATACCCAGTGGAGGTACTCGCTGGTGGTAAAGTTCTCGGCGAGTAGTACTCATCGAGGCGGGATGATCGACAGTGGTGATCTGCGCCGTACCCCTTGGCGGAAGTCAGCGCCTTCCACAGGCGGGCGTCGCGGGACGCCTCGGCGAGGATGCCTCTGCTGCTCAAGGCGAGGTCGTCGAAGCAGCACTGAGCGGTACTGGCTGCCGATGTCGTTGCCCTGGCGCATCCCCAACGTCGGGTTGTGCGCCTCCCAGAAGGTCGTGAGCAGGTCGTCGTAGCTCACTTTGGCAGGGTCGAACACGACACGGACGACCTCGGCGTGGCCGGTCCGTCCGGTGCAGACCTCTCGTATGTCGGGTTAGGCGTGACGCCGCCCGCGTACCCGACCGACGTCGACCAGACGCCGGGGATCTGCCAGAACGTCTTCTCCTCGCCCCAGAAGCAGCCGAGCCCGAGGCGGCGACGTCAGGTCCATCGGGGATCGGACTCTCGGGTGCCGAGGACGGCATGGGTGGTGGGCACCGAGAACGGGCGGGCGTCGCGCCCGGGCGGCGTTGTCGGCGGCGGTCGGGGGCTCGGTCTTGGTACGACCAAACAGCATGGTGTTCTCTCTCCTGGTCGTCACGGGCGCGGGTCTCGCGCCCGGGGTGCGCGGTGACGTCGCCTCCTGTCCGGGATGGCGTCGTCTACGGTGATCCAGTGTCCGCAGCCGCACGACGCGTTACACGCGACGACTCCGACGCCCTCGCCTCATTGTGGCAGGGCGCTAACGACGAACGACGGTCGGTCGGCATGGAACCCATCCCTCCTGATGCCCACGCGGCACACGTCCTGGAACGCGATGGCGCGTTTGCCGTCGGCCTTTTCGAGGGGTGACTCCATCGTGTCCGTTGCCGTGGCCATGCCGGCTCGAGCAGATGACGGACGACCAGTGCCACAACGTCGCGGGGCCCGCTCATATTTCCTCGGTCGTGACGCCACGCCGACCGGTGGGGAGAGGGTCGGTGGCCGCGTCGTACGCGGGATCCGTCGGCCGCGCGCCGCCGAGGATGCCCGGCCCAGCTGTGGACGCACGGCGACCAACGGAGCCCGCGCAGCACCGTACGAGCGCGAGGGTTTCAGCTGTCCAGTCGCCGTAAGGTCGACGACTTCGGTGAGGAGATCGTCCACTACGTCCGCGATGTGCCGTCTCCGGACCCGGTATACCGGCCCGCTTCGCGGGTGCTCTGCTTCGAACCAGGCGGTCGACTACTGCTGATGCACTGGCGTGACCAGCTCGACGGCCACCAGCTCTCGGGAGCCGCCGGGCGGCGGTATCGAGGCCGGGAGACGCCGTACGAGACGGTGCTTCGCGAGTGGCACGAGGAGACGGGCCTTCGGGCGACCCGACTATCGACCCCGAGCCGACGATCGTCGGGCGCGACGCCTCTGGGGTGGCCGTCGGCTCGTCACCGACGAGTGGTTCTTCCTCGGCCGGATGCCGGCCGCCACCGATCTCGCGCCGGCCGACCTGACAGCGGTGGAGCGCCACGAGTTCCTCGGCTGGGCCTGGGTCCGGCCCGACCAGCTCGCGTCGATCGAGGACCCGGTCGAGCCCGACCTGTTGCCCGTCCTGGCCCGGCTCGCGGCGGGTCGGCCCGACAACTCTCACCGACACGGCACGCTTGCAGCGACACGGCACGCTTTGCTGCGCCCAGTGGGCGAGGTTGCAGCACGCACGGCGTCGCATGACACTCACCGCGCATACGCAGGCTCGCCCTCTCCGGGGCTGCAACCTTGCCCTCTCGGGGCTGCAACCTTGCCTCCTCGGGGAGGTTACGAGTTGGTCACGAAGGGTTGCGTTCAGGTTTGTTTGTACGCTGTACTAACAAATGTGTCGACGGGAACCAGGCAGTACGAGCCGCGCCGGACGCTCCGGCCGCAGGCGAAGGTGCTCCCCGAGCACGCCCGTCGCCACAACCGCTCGCTGGTGCTCCAGATGCTGTACGCCGAGGGCGAGATCAGCCGGGCCGATATCGCCCGCCGAACCGGCTGACCCGAGTCACCGTCTCCGGACCTCGTCGCGGCCCTGATCGAGGAAGGCCTGGTCGTCGAGACCGGCACCCGCTCCGACACCCGACCGGGCAAGCCCGCCACGCTGCTGTCGATCGACGCCGCCTCGTACCAGATCATCGGGCCTCGACCTGTCGGCGCACGACCACTTCCACGGCGCCGTGCTCGACCTCTTCGGCACCGTCGTGGCCCGGCACCGGGTCCCGTTGGAGGAGCGTACCGGCGAGGACGCCGTTGACCTGGTCGTCGAGCTGACCGCGGCCTTGCTCGCCACCGCCGAACGCCCGGTCCTCGGAATCGGCATCGGCTCACCCGGTGTCGTCGACACCGAAGGCGTCGTGCTGAGTGCCCCCAACCTCGGTTGGCATGACGTCGAGCTGCAAAGCGCGTCGGCCTGAGCTCTTCGACGTGCCCGTTCTCGTCGGCAACGACGCCAACGCCGCCGTCCTCGCCGAGCACAGCTTCGGCAACGCGCGCGGCGACATGATGCTCGTCAAGATCAGGCACGGCGTGGGTGCCGGCCTGTCTGGGAAATCCTCTCTTCGGCAGCCGATTCGCTGCCGGCGAGATCAACCACGTCGTCGTCGGAACTGACGGTGGCAGAGCCATGCGTCTGCGGGAAGGACGGCTGCCTCGAGACCTGGCTGTCGATCCCCAGCCTGCAGGCTCAGCTGGCGCAGCACGACCAGAGCACCGACGACGGCGGCAACGCCGCCGACGACGGTGTGACCGCCGTGCTGCGCGAAGCCGGCGGCGTCTGGGCGTCGCCTTGGCCCCGGTCGTGGGTGCACTCGACCTCGCCGAGGTCGTCCTGAGCGGTCCCACGGACCTGCTCGCGGGCGCTCGCCGAGACCACGACCACGACCTTGCACCAGCGAACGATGGCCGACTTCCACGGTGACCTCACCGTCCGGATGAGCGGCCTCGGAGACGACATCGTCGTCCAGGGCGCGGCCGTGATGGTCCTGTCCGGACGCCTCGGGTCTCGTAGGTCCGACCCCACCGCCACGGCCCCCGACGCCACGTCGGTGCCGACGCCTTAGGAAAGGAAACACACCATGAGGAGACGCAGTTGGCTGGCCATCGGGGCCGCTCTTGCCGTCGTCACTCTCGCCGGCTGCGGGTCCGACGACAAGACGTCGTCCGACGCAGGCGGCTGGCTCGGACACCGGAGACATCCGGGTCTGGCTGAACGGCACGGACACTCCGCAGGAGGCCCGTGACTACCTCAAGAAGACATTCGAGGCCGACCACCCGGGCTCGACGCTGACGATCGAGGAGCAGTCGTGGGACGGCCTGGTCGACACAGCTGACCACCAGCCTGTCCGGCAGCGACAGCCCTGACGTCGTCGAGGTCGGCAACACCCAGGCTCCGGCATTCACGTCGGCAGGTGCCTCTCACGGACCTGTCCAGCAGCATGTACGACGACCTCGGTGGCGACGACCTGCTGCCCGGCTTCGTGGACGTTGGCTCGTTACGACGGCAGTCTCCTCGCGGCGCCCTACTGCTCGGGTTCGCGCCTCGTGTTCTTCCGCAAAGACTGGTACAAGGCAGCCGGCCTCAGTGTCCCGACGACGGCTCGACGAGTACGTCTCAACGGCGAGAAGCTCGCGTCAAGGCCCACCCGGGCACGAGCGGCATCTACTTCCCGGACAGGACTGGTACAACGCGCTGCCGTACATCTGGGAGAACGGCGGCGACATCGCGCACCCAGAACGACGACGGCAGCTGGACTGCTCAGCTGGAGTCCGACGGGTCGATCGCTGGCCTGAACCAGATCCAGCAGGTCATGCAGAACTCGTCAGTGGCCCCGAAGGACGGAGACGAGACCGATCCTCAGGTGCCGTGGTGTGAGAACAAGATCGGCCAGCTCTCGGCCCCGAGCTGGGTCAACGTGGTCGATCCTCGCGCGCCGGCAGACGCCGACGCGCCTGGTTGCCCGAAGCAGGAGGACAACCTCGGTGTCTTCGCGCTGCCGGGGATGGACGGCGGCGCCGCGCGGGTCTTCGCTGGAGGCTCTAACCTCGCCATCTCGGCGAACAGCCAGCACCCCAGGACCTCGCCGTACGACGCACTGAAGATCATGCTGAGCGACGACTACCAGACCATCCTCGGTAACGCCGGCCTGGTTCCCGCCGAAGCTGTCGCTTGCGCAGCACCGTCGGCACCGACGAGGTCGCGCAGGCGACCGTCGCGAGCAGCGGCCAACGCCAAGCTGACCCCGGCCCCGCCCAACTGGGCCGACGTCGAGCGCGCAGGCGTGATGCAGGACCTGTTCGTCCAGGTTGCCCAAGGAGGTGACGTGACGTCCGCTGGCCGCCGCGGCCGACGACAAGATCAACTCGATCCTCAACGGCTGAGCCGCAGCCCTCACTGCGCAACTCAGCAACCACATGAGAAAGGGTGGTGGCCCGTTCTGGGCGGGCCACCACCCTCTCGGTGCCCAACGCCTTAGGAAGCCCGGGCAATGCGCCCATCCTACGGGAGGAACCTCCGATGAGCCTCGCCACGAGCACCCGGAAGGACGGCCAGCAGGCCGCCGCCGCCGGCGATGAGCCGCCGAGCCGGACACCTGGCGCATCCGCGCGATGCGCCCAGGCGTCCCATGGCTTCATGCTCGCGCCGGTCATCGCGATCTTGGCGGTGCTCGTCGGCTACCAGCTGTACCGGCTGATCGTGGTCTCGTTCCAGGAGTACGGCCGGGCCCAGGTCTTCGGCCAGCCCGCGCCGTTCGTCGGGCTCGACAACTACCGCTCGATCCTCACCGACCCCGCGTTCTGGAAGGTCTTCGGGCGCTCGGTCGCTCTTCTGCCTGGCCAACGTCGCGCTCACGATGGTGGTCGGAACGCTGGTCGCGATCTTGCTGACCAAGGTCAACCGGTTCTTCCGGCTGCTGACCTCGATCGGGTTGCTGGTCGCCTGGGCGATGCCAGCCTGACCGCGATCGTCATCTGGGGCTGGATGTTCGACACCCAGTTCGGTGTCGTCAACTGCATCGCTCACCCAGCTGACTCCCTGGGACTTCACGGGCCACTCGTGGCTGATCAACCCGCTGTCGTTCTTCCTCGTGGCCACGGTCGTGATCGTGGTCTGGCAGTGCGGTGCCGTTCGTCGCTTTCACGCGTGTACGCCGGGCTGACCCAGGTGCCCGAGGACGTCCTCGAGGCCGCCGAGCTCGACGGCGCGAGCGGACTGCAGCGGTTTCGCCATCACGTTCGCCGCACCTGCGGCCGATCTTCCTCGTCCTCACCGTCCTGCAGGTCATCTGGGACCTCCGGGTCTTCACCCAGATCTACGCCCTGCAGAGCATCGGCGGCATCCGCGCGGAAGACCTCCACGCTCGGTGCCTACATCTACCAGACCTCCATCGGCAGTGGTGATTTCGGCGAGGGCGGCGCGATGGCCGTGATCCTTGTCATCGTGATGCTGGGGATCGCGTTCTGGTACGTGAACTCCTCGATCAAGGCGGACGAGTCGTGAGCGCCGGCTATGCGCCCGCGCCTGTCGTCCGTCGTGCTGGCAGACACCATCGCGGTGGTGATCTTCGTCTGCCTGCGCGTATCCCCGTCTACTGGATGCTCAACACCTCGATGCTGCCCGACAGCGGGGTCACGCGGCGAGTGACCCGCACTTCTTCCCGAACCTGTTCACCACGGACAACTACCGCACCGTGCTCTCGGCGGTGGTGCGCCGTCCTTCCTTCCGGCGTTGAAGAACCTCGCTTCTGGTCGTTCACCTTCACCGTCGTCGTTGCTCTCACCTTCGCGTTCATCGCGGCACTCGCCAGTGACCCGGTTCCGTTTCACGGGCGGCGCGGACTTCATCTTCTTGATCCTTGCGATCCAGATGATCCCCGGCCGAGGCGATGATCGTCTCGACGTACCAAGTCCTCGACGGGTGGCACCTGCTCCAACTCGATCGCCGGACTGACCCTCGTCTACGTCGCCGACGGTGCTGCCGTTCACGATCTGGACGCCTGCGTGGCTTCGTCGAACGGCGTCCCTGTCGAGCTCGAGGAGGCCGCGATGATCGACGGCTGCAGTCGGGTTCGGGGCGTTCCTGCGAGTCACGTTCCCGCTGCTCGGCGCCTGGACTCGTCGCGGCCGGCGTCTTCGCTTTCATCCAGGCCGTGGAACGAGTTCCTGCTCGCCCTCGTCGTCAACTCGCAGGACCGCGACGATGACGCTGCCGGTCTGGCTGCCAGACGTTCCAGCAGGCGACGCGTGGCGACCGACTGGGCGGCGATCATGGCCGGTCTCGACGCTGATGACGATCCCGGTCATCGTGTTCTTCCTGCTGGTCCAGGGCCGGATCACCCAAGGCCTCGTCTCCGGGGCGGTGAAGGGATGACGGCCTCGGCTGCCGCTGAGCGCTGCTCCCGGGTTTCGCCGGCACGACGTTGCCGGAGTGGGTGGCCCGTCGGCTCGGTGACGGCCTGGCCGGCGTATGCCTGTTCGGGGACAACATCGCGACCCCACGACAGCTCCGCGAGGCTGACCGATGCGATCGTCGACGCGAACCCGCACGCGATCGCCGGGCGATGATCGCAGCGTGCGGATTCGATCGTCCTGTATCATCTTTAATCGGTGCCGAATCTTGGCAATTACAATCTGCCGGCAGCCGGAGCAGCCGCGGCAGCTCACGGAGATTTATCTCCCGGCCTGAGACCAGCACAGGAAGGGTGGAGGATCATCATCCCAGCCTCGAATCACCTTATGCTCGCCTTTCCATCCAAACCCGCCAGCAAGCGTCTTTCAGTCATGTGTGAGGAGCAGAAAATCGTTCCAACTGAGATGGCTGGGCACCGACCGCGGCTAATCCAGCCAGCAGAACGACTCACTGCCAACAATAATCGATCATCACTTGGCCTCCTCGAGCTCGACGGGCTTCCGTTCGCGAAGCCGCGCATCAGATGAACGGCACCGCCTCGCCGCGGCTGGTATTACCCGTCGGTTGTCATCATCTCAGGATAATCTCGGTCACGGTCAGAGACGCCGCCTGGGAGCGGGACCGGAGGTGAGCAACGACGGTAGCAATACCAACGCCATGAGCTGTATGGGCTGGGCAGGTCGCACTGCCTCGATGGGTATCGAGGTGTTGAGCATCCGATAGACGAGGAATACACCAGACAGCGCGATCGTGTCTTCCGGCACGACAGTTCCGACAAACGCCGCGCGCAGCGGCTCATGATCAGATATATCGATCCAGGATGCAGAACGCGTCCCACATCACGACGGGTCGACCTCGCCCCTGCATCACCGCTGCCGGTGAAGGTAACTTTTACCGAGCGTGGGCAGTTATCACAGTAGGCCTCTTGGTGAAAGATTGAGGTCAGATGACACCACATTGTGGACATCAACCCGCAGGCTGTGTGGCAGCACTCACTCACGCCGTCAGCTCGGCTGGCCCTCTTCAGGCACCTGCTCAGCCCCGCTCAACGTTTGAACAATTACCACACGATCACGACCGTAACAGAAGGCGAGCTGCCTCGGGCCACGGTGATAATCCCCAGGGGAGTCGGCCGGGCATTTGCCGCATCAGTTGGCGACCGGCGAATTGTCAATCCAACCAGATGATGACGTCGAAAGCATCGCGAAACCAGCAACAATCAGCCGGAAAAAAATTATTTGACAACAGTCCGTAGATCGCGACCGGCGTTCCGACCACCATCGTGGCGACAACAGACGAAAGACCGAGCGCTCAGCTCAGAACGAGATGGGCGACTTTGGCAGCGCAGGCTGAACAGACCAGCCTGCCTCCTGGAACCGGAACCTCAACCCGGCACGAGGCTGAGAGCACCGCCAGGTCGCGATGACCGCGCGGCATGGTTCTGGCACGCGATCGCGCGGATCAGATTCTTCGGCTCCTTCATCGAGGCGGCGACCTGCTGTATCGTGGCAGCTGTTCCTCCCAGGATCTCTGGGCACCGGGGCCACCCAGGTGCCATAACTGTGAGCTGCGGCTGTATCAGTTGATCCCGATGGAGTCGGCACGTCACCTCCTTGGGCGGCACAATTGAACAGTCTGCACTCGTCGAAACGTGGCGGCCGGTCGGCGTTGGCCCGCATTGCGACAACTTCGCGGGGTGTGGCGTCCTGGATATTTCTGGTAGTCGTCGCTCAACATGTTCAGTGCGTCGTACGCCAGCCTGGACGCTGGCTATTCGCCGGGTAACGGGTTGGAGGCCTCCGGCAAGTTGCGACCTCCATCCCCGGCAGCGCGGCGTGTCCTCATCGGCAACCAACGCGGCGTCTGCCAGCGGCGAATCGACCACTTGTTAACTCGGGAGCTGGCACTGGCCCGATCTTACACCGGCACCTGAGGATCGTGTCTCGTTCAGATTCGGGCCACTGTTGGATGCTGCTGACACACCAGCGGATCTGGTTCGGAGCCGGCGACCTCGAACCGGCTGAGCGATCCAGCTATCGTGGGTTGCAGATGACGATGTCTGTCTCCCCAGTTGCGCGGCGGCGCGTTGTACCGATGGGGAGTAGTGCCGCTCGTGCAGTAACGAAGGCTTCGCCGTTGAACTCGTCGGGTCGATCTGAGCCGGCTTTCCTGCCAACACCGTCTTTGCGGAAGAACACGGGCGCGAGCCCAGTAGTAAAGAACGCCGCGGCACGCAGACCAACATCCCTGGCGCAACCGCCGATCTCTGCATGCCGGGTGAATGCCTGGGTGTTGCCGACACTCCACGTCGAGATGTAAGCTGCCGGACAGCTCGGCTGAACGCCCACGGCTGAGCCTCGGCCTCAGACCTGGAGATGCGGAAGCACTCCTGCCCAGTGTCCGTGGACAGCCCGGTGTCCAGTCGGACAGCGTATCGTTAGCCGGCTGGCGGCGCCCGATGGTAATGGTGTGTTTCCTTTACTACTAAGGCGCGTCGATGACGTCAGAGTCCGATGATCATTACAGTTGGCCTCGCGGTTGCAATACTGGATGACGATATGTGGAATAACTCCAGATCGCTTCATCCGGATGTCGGCAAATCGCTGGTCGTCGTGGTCGTGTCGGCAGTGGAGTTATCGATCGGCAGATCAATCACCCGACATGGCAGTTTCCGGCTAACAGCGCGGCAGTCAATCGGCGGCGTTATAGTCATTCCAATTCTGCTGCGCCAGCTGGGCTAGTCGGCAATAATTCTCGAGACGCAAATCCTTCCACTGACGCAGCCTGCGGCTGGCGTGGTGATCTCGCCGGCGTCGAGCTCCCAGGCTGAGCCGGCACCCTCATCTTGACGGCATCGTTACTGCTCGGATTAGCGACGTTAATATTGCCGACGGAGGCGTCGAAAACTCGCCGACGCGCGCTGCTCGACATCATATAACCAGTGTACTAGCTATTGTCGGCGCAGTGAACCGTGCCATTCAGGGCCAGACATTCGGCGGCGAGCTGTCAGCTCGACGACCAGATCTCGCCGGTACGCTGCCAACGGAGCCACGGTATTGCCGAGAAGGTGGCGAAGTGATCGTCGCGCCGGTCAGCAATATTTACGGGTGGCATTCGATCGACTGGCAGCGGCCTGCCCGTCGGTATGAACCTGACCAGTACCTCGATCAGTTCGCGACGGGGCATCGAACGTACTGACTCAGGCGAATTCGGCAGCGATCGGCCCGGCTGTCATGTTGCGGCATCACCAGCGAGCGGTATGCAGGCGGCGAGAATTGCGACCGCTGGCCTCCGGCGCGGCTCGTCTGCTGGTTATCGACACGACTGATTGCGGCGATACTGCCTGGTGCTGCTCATGTTAGCTCGTAACCTCCCCGGGGAGTGGGTTGCGGCCGGAGTTGCGGCCCAGGCTGAGGCTTTCGTGTGGCTGGCCTGCGCTGGAAGCTGGCGAACAGTAATCGCGCTACTATCGTGGTGTCGAACCGCCAGGCTGATTGCGTTTGGAGTCGACCGGGTCTATCGTCGTCGAGACGGAGACGGCAATGCCGAGGAACTCGTGGCGCTCCACTCGCTCACGTGGCGATCATTACACTCAGTAGGCGCGGCTGACCCGCCACCGTGGCGATCGTCGCTCGAGGTGGGCGTACCTCCTCGTGCCTTTCGCGAAACTCGGCTCCACCGCCGACCTTCCCAGAAAACTACAATTGGCCCCGATCAGGTCACGCCACGCGTCTGCACCTATTGCGCCGCTTGGCGTCCGGAGTCGAAGAGCAGCATCGCGGACGTAGTGGACGATCTCCGCAGAATCAGTATGTTTGCCTGGCGACTGTCAGCATGCGCGATAATTGGAATCGCTACCGTCACAGCCCCAGATATCGGCTGATCCGCGTACGGCCCGCGCCAATTCGGCATTAACGTCGTGTGCACGCCGTCATCTGCTCAGCCGGCACATCAGGCGACAAGCTTTGCTGCCATCGATGACCTTTTTGCCCGGGCATCAGGGATGGGTTCCAGCCGACCGATAAATAAGTCTGGCGTCGTGGCACCTGCCGCAATGAGGTTTGAGTATCGAGATCGTCGCGTGTAACGATCGTGCTGCGAACTGGATTTCTGGTGGCACTCCATCCCCGACACGTCACACCACGGACCGCTGGAGAACCCGCCATGCTGACCAGCTCCCCACCGCCGATAACGCACACCAGCGCTCTCGTGCCCACCTGTATCTCGGCGCCTCGGAGATCCGATCCCATGGTCGAAACTCTGGAAACTGCTTTCTGGGTGCAACCAGCGTCGGCGTCGGTCGACCATGCTGGTCTGCACCGAACAGACCAGCGCCGTCGCTATGTATTCGACCAAAGTGGCGACGCCGCTCGCGACCTTCTGGGCGCAACCCGGCGTTGGTATAACGACAGCGCAGTACCGCGTTAGCACCTTCACCCGGCGAACCGAGGCGTCACATTTCAAGTGACCTCAAGTTGCGGATCCCGATACTGGAATACCAGTAATCTCAAAGAGATTCAATTCTGCCCCATCCGGCGTGAAGTATGATCTGGGCGCGGAGGCGCGGCAGATCATTACCCTGCGCTTCCCCGCCTACCGTACTGCGACCGGTGTTTCAGGACAACAAATTCGACTGTAAACAAATAGTGAACACGGGCCACTAGGCCACCCAGAAGAACGGTCATGTTTACCTCAAATCTGGCTAGATGGTGCACGCCGAGGCGGGCTGGGCCCGCGTGGTGAAGCTGGTTGAGGCGTCTGACCTGCCTTGACCGGAGAAGTGATCCTCCCAGTGGCCGATATTTACCAATCTAGGTATGCAGCAACCCGCGAGGTTTAGCAGATTTCAAACTCAGTGACTCCATCGGGATCGCTAGTCTGGGCAAACTCCATTGGAGTTGGACAGACCGGCGTCGCGTTGTCGATGATTCCTGAGTGATCCGCAGCCAGACACCATCTTTGCGGGCGACCAATTTGATGTCGAGCTCGCGCTCGCGGAACAATCTCACCGTGACGCCGCCAATTACAGAAACTCAGGCACCGACTCAACCACGCCTCAGATGGTCAACGATAGCTGCGGCATACACTGTGGGCCTGATGTGCTTTCCCTGAATCGCCGGAGTCGCTCTCCAACCCTGCACCGCCAGACGGCGTGGGGCGATCGGACGAGTCGATCCTCGATTCGCGTCCGACACGCGAAGATGAGTGTCATGAGACCGTGGTTGGAGCGCAACCATAAATCAGTCATTGCGATAATCGGCTGTACCTAAGTCATCGCCGCTATTCCGACGGGAACGATTCAGCTCGTCGAGCGAAAACTTTGCGCATCTCGATCGCGACGCGTCATCAACGCTGGCGGAGGTCTCACCCCTTACCGCTGAAATCCCGCGCGTCTATGTGTCGCGGCCCAGACTCTCGTCCGCGCAGCCGACTCACGGATGTCGTACGCGCAACCATGGGGACCACTGTTCCCACGACACGATCTGCCAGACTCGACCCAACGCCAAATCTGCTTCGACCAGCGTTATTGCTGCAGAGGAGAGAACGATCGGTTGCCGTCGTCGCCGACCTCGACGGCGGCGCTGCAGTCGCTTCATGGCGGGGATTATGGACTGGGCGTTGGTTACGCGAACTGTTCGGCGTGTATGGCAAATGATCTCCTTCACGCCGTCGAACTCGGCAACGGCTCTGCCACCGCGCTCTCGACCCCTTGATATGATCAGCTGATTTCACTATAAGCGGATTATCGCAGCAGCGAAACCATTGTTGCCAGCATCCTGGTTGAGATAAGTTGACCGGTGGAGGATTCTGCCCGGCTCTCCACGTGCTGCCAGCTCGACTGATCGTCACGAACCTCCCATTGGCGCGGGTACTGCTATCTACTGCAGGCAACTGACTCGCCAGAACAGGCGCTCAATCCTCCTGAGAACTCGGCATCACGGCACACGCACTCGTCGTGCAGCCTCACCACATGGCCTCGAGGCGGCCGAAAACCTGTCGCAAGTCATGCGAAGCAGTACGACGGCAGGAACGTGGCTCTCCGCCTCCCATCCCTGACGATCTGCCTGAGTCAGTATCTGATCCTTCCATTACTGGCTCGAATTTTGGCCGTCGGCCTCACCGCCTTCATCTTCTGGCGCGGATCAGCGGCGCTCGCTGACTGACGCCGCGATCCTATTCATTGTCCGCCATTCTAGGTTGCTGTTCCTGATCCATCCATGACGCCGAGAACACTCTCCATGATCCTGGAAGACTGACAGGCGATTTCAGATCCTGTTTGTCAGTCGAGACGCAGGCTCAGAAGATGTCGAACCCGTGGAGGGCTCTTGTTACTGCCGCATCGCAACTCGCCGCGCGCGATGAACGACAACCAGCCGAGGCAGGCGATACGCCCGCGCACCGGCACCATGTGGCAACTCTATCCTGTCGCATCTCGGCAAAATCGCCCTGCGACGGCTCAGTGTTTGCGAAACATCCGCCAGCTCAGACCCATAGCGATCGGCGCATTAGCCTCGGCACCGATCGGCTGGGCGCCAGGAACAGCCGCTGCGCTAACGACCAGGCACGTGCTGCGCGACGGGCGAAAACGCGGCCAGTAACGCGTCGGCCCGTGATTAGATCCTCGCGGGGCGACTGCGGCTGGACGGCGACCGACGACTCTCCGCCGACTGGGCGCGACGCGAATGATAACTATCAGTACGACCGATCCACGCGAGTTGCAAGCTCACCAGGTATACAGGCATTTCGCTTTGGAAGAATACCAGCATCCGCCATCGCCTTCGGCGACGGGCGTCGCGACTCGAAGAGCCACCTGGCGGCCAATGAGCACTGGCATCGACCATTCCGCCATGGTATCGGGAATGAAGGTCCGTGGTGATTATCGCGGGTGCGCCACAGAAGAGCTTGCTCGGCTGAACTGGCCGACTCCGGCACCGCCGTGATAAATGATGGAAGAAGGGCGGACATGGGCCCGTCCCTGGCGCTGCGGTATTACCCACGAAGATCATTTGGCACGGTCGAGTCTTCTCACAGCTGAGCGGCGAAGGTAACCCGCCCGGCTCGGGCGCCATTATGGCTCATATCAGAACACTGGCGTCAACGAGAGTACAGGCTGCGCCAGTTGCCTTCGGGAGAAATCGGCAAATGTTGATCTTACCGTGGGCAAGAGCGGAATCTTCGAGAAGACGAAGCTCGACAATCATGACCTCCGGGGGTCTGGGCCAGAACGCAGCAGACTCGCTGGTATACGTTTCGTCTGGACGTGATGTAGGCGACGAGCCGAATCACAACGTCGAAACGATCGCACCTTGACCGGCTCCTACTGACCTTCGATCTCCGTCTCTGGTGAATGCCCTTATTGCGCCCTATCGACGTTATATCGCCGGCGCTCGAGTCAGCAGCTGCCACTTATCCGACGGCCCGGAGATGCTACGCGTGTCCACCAGCCGCTCTCCTCTCGGAAGGAACAACCCCGCCCCGGCTCGTCCCACAGGATGTCGTGGCCAGTGGCTGGCCCGGATTAGTAGTGTTGGGCCTGAGCACACCGGAAGAGGCGAGTTTCCATGTCGTCGCCACGTCGCCGCCCACTCAGTCATTCAGCTGGCAGAATCCGCCTTCGTGCCAGCTGTGTGATCTCATGCTGCCGCCAGCGACTTTGAAGGAAGATCTGGGAAGACGGCTCCTGGGGCACTTCCGAATGGAAGTGGCAACAAAGAGATAACCGCCTGCCAGCCATCGGAGGCGGATGCTCCGTCGACTTCGCCCGTCCTCCTCCGGCGCAGCTGATGGTGGGTTTGTAGACGACGTGAAGGCGTCGAGTAATTCGCCATCAGTTCGGCGGCAGATCATGTCGTCACAGTTGACGGTAACAACTGGTAGAATACCATCGACAGAAGCGAAAGCCGGGTAAATCGCCCGGCAGTGGCGAGATTACGGATCGATTGTGCGCCGCTGCATGGTCCCGGCGAAGCCGCCAGGTGTCGGGCATCGAATGAACGGCCAAATTGGCGGCCTGTTCAGCTTCGTAATCGGCCAGCGTCTCGGGTAACGAGCCGCGTGTCCTTCATTCCACCGTCGTCAGCATCATCCCTCACCTCTCTCGTGCAGCACTCATGGGTGGGCGCTGCCAACTTCAATGTCAGCACTTCATTTACGTTATTATCGATATGCGCCCGAACGCATCTCGACCGAATAATTTCCCGTCGTTCAGTCTTCGGCGCAGGAGTCGTCAATTCGCGGCGGATCGTGGCCTCCCCACCGCGTCTTCTGGGAGACTCGATCCCCAGCCTCCTGGGCCGGCATAGTCGGCCATGGAAGGCAGAGCAGCTTGCTGGGCTCAGTGATCTCACCGTCTTGCTCAAGCGCACTTGTGAAAGAGCAGCTGCCGATCACCGGTGGCAGTAGATCCCGCTTCCCCGGCGGCACACTGCGTGACTCGCCGTGAAATGGCGCACGCGCCTTCCCTCTGTTGGTGACCGGTCAGCGCTCGTTGGTATCAGCGCGATGATGCGGGCCAGACGACGATTCCTGGATGAGCCGGCTCCGCAATCACCTGGGTCTGCCATCACCTACACGTGGCAGACCGCACTTCGTGGACGATCGCCACTATTACGCGTTGTCGATGAGCTGCTGGAGCCGCGGGAACCATAATCCGCCGGCGACGATAGCTGCCATCTTCAGTTTGCATGTGGAAGAGCGGCATGTTCTTGCGGGTCGTGTCTATTCGAACGCAGGCACCAAGCCAGCGTCAGCCATTGCAATCTCGCGCACAACTCTCTTCGGACGCACTCGGGGCTGGGAGCGCGCCGAGCCCACGTCTGGGCAGGCCAGGGGAGATCCCACCAGCGCCGTGGCCATTGCGGGTCGTTCATCCGGCCTCCTCACGGCAACTGTGGAAGAACCGCATAGCATCGTGGCCCGCGTTTTATCTGGCCTCGCGGCGATGGCCTGCCTGGAAGAGATCGTGGTATCGGAGATGGCCGCCATGAAACATAACTGGCAGATCTCTACGGCTCGCCACGTACAGAGTTACGGCGGGCCGTGTCTTCGTCAGTCGCCTTCGACCGGATCACCGCTCAGAAGTTCTGGGCGGCTATCGCCCACCGTCGGCGTCGGCCCGACAATCACCGGCGACCCTTCGGGTGCCGGCACTCCGCGAAAACCTGCCGGGCAGGCTTATTTGGAGCGAGGAGTCATCTTTGTGATTTGAGCGAAGCTGCGTCTTTGCGATCAGCGCGGCTATTGACACGCTGTCGGCCCGCGGCCCCTCAGTCCCCTGCTCGGCCTGAGATCAATTACGACCGGGCAATGCCGCGACGGGACGAGGCAGTGCATCTTCGCATCTCGCTGTCGGGTGATCGTCTCACCTTTTCGGCATGGCCACGCGATCGTCCCTCGGGATTATCCTTGACCAGCCAGCTGGAGTGCCACCAGTACGCGGGATCCAGTACATTTCGACGCCGGGCGTAATATGGGGAGCGCGCCAGGAAATCCTGACCTGGCGCTGATCGCGCGGCATGGGAGATGTGAATCGACGAAATTCAGCGGAAGCGGAGTCGACATTCCACGCGCCTGCGTCGGCCGCCATCCCAACAGCGGTCAGCTGAATTCATCGCTCGTCGAGGCTCACCGTTGATAACGTATTGGCCGTCAGCGACCTCGACTCTATCGCATCGACGTCGTGGAAGCGGCCGAGAATACGATCTGCGGTTGATCTGTGAGATCAGGCTGCCATGAGGAGGCAATGTGTGATAGCCGGGCGTCACCGCTGCCCGCTCTGGAGGCCGGGTTTTCCCGCTCAGGGCGAGGCTGGCTGCGACCACCGAGACTTGCACGGGAACGACAGGTGGCGGCCGAGGGCAGGCATCGTACCACTGAGCCTAGTTGAGCAGGACGCCCTTCAGCACAACGGCGCTTCCCAGCTGGAAGTCGTAGCTCCCCTTGGCCTAGGTAGATACTGCGTCTCACTCCTTCATTGTTAGCGCGAATAATGCCGACGCATCGGGCGGCCGCGCCCGACATCAGCGCATGCTAATCCCCGCATGGCAATTGATGCGGCCCTGACGCGGCACCACTATTTATCCCGCGCCGGTTTTCCTCCGCGTGAAGACGATACCACCGACGCCCGCGGTCGTTAATCTGAGCCGTCGCCTGGCCAATGATGCCATCAGGCCCCAGCAAACGCGGCGGCGACGAATTCTCGAAGCGCGTAGCGCATCGCAGTCGATCGACTGTCTGCGGATCAGGCGGCTCGAAGGTTGCCGCCGCGCGGAGAATCGGTCCCGCGGAGCCCGCACCTCCGCCCGGTCGTGGGCAATGTCGCAGCCGATCGATGTCCGCAATAGCGATCGAGGCAGGTAAGCTGCCGTGGGCGCGAGCGACGACACCGCCCTGACAGACCTCGGCACATGCGTGATGGCTATTTGCCGATCGATCATGAACGCAGCTCGCCTCTCATCGCTCAGGATTCCATTTGGCTGCCCTGGAAGCGGCTGGGCATTGCTGTCCGGCGACAACGATCCGGCTGCGAAGCGCCAAACGGAATGGGGCGCAATGACAGGCACCGTGGCGTTCTCGGCGGCGCGTCGTTCAGAGAGACATCGCGCGATCAGATCGTGAAGTTCGCTTTCGATCGATCGTGGGCGGCGGACCGCGCCCGTGTCCGCACTCGGCAGAACGACAGTAATGCCTGCAGGCGCGAGGTATACGTTGTTGAGAATGCCTTCGCCGCCCGGCATGCCGCTGCTTCGATGGGCATGGAAATCTTTGAATCGCGACGTAACTGAAATCGCCCGGGCCGGGGGCCCCCGGCTCCAGCTTCCTGCTCCCGTGTCGGCGATCAGGAAACCACCGATCAGTCCCGGTGTCATCGGTGGGACAATGAAATCCTGGGTCTGTTTCTGCTGGCCGGCCGCACATTGTTGAACATACTGTGGCTTCGCCAGGCGATCCTCCCGTCATTACCGCCGGGCTCGCCCGGATCATTCCGTGCGATGATGGCGGTCTACTCGTTAATCTCCGCTCGCAGGTCAGCGCTAATGGTCATCCATGCAACTTTCCGCGTGGGCTCTTCCCGCGCGAAAAGGATTTTATCTTCAGATGCGCCCAGGTATCGCCTGGACGACGCTGCCTCAGTCCTGACAGAGTGGGCGAGCGACAGTATCACGGTGAAAGCGAAACTCTCGTCAACACCGTCTTTCGCTGCCAGATCGTCCGGTTTCTTCGGCAGCTCTGGAGCTGTCCAGCTCGCGGAGCCTGAACTATCTTCGCGAAGCAGACGAAGTATCACTTGCAGCTGTATCAAGAACAATGCTGGCTGCGCCAATATTGATCCTACTGAAACTTTACAGAAAACGGCAACGTCGGAAGCTGAATTCCAAACGCAGGTCGCCTGACCTGTCGCAGGCTGTATCTCGGCCGATTCCCTGTAATCGGATGAGCCGCGCGCATCTCAGGAGATCCGCGGCTTCACCGCCCAAAGCAGCTCTGGCGGAGTGCGCGCCAGTATCGCGCCGGTGCTAGATCCTGAACGAGCGCACCCTCAAGCGGATAAAGTATATTCTTTCCGGCGCCTTCCCGCCGGCTCAAGTACTCGACACGCAGAATGGGCAGAATCCGGCGCAGTATAACT